>Ga0335071_10003563_pt1 | contig 16367 bp, 16 predicted proteins | sample Lox_Sample_15_FD_206724 | JGI IMG/M metagenome (GOLD analysis project Ga0335071, IMG submission 206724) | Soil microbial communities from Loxahatchee National Wildlife Refuge, Florida, United States - Lox_Sample_1.5 | ecosystem: Environmental > Terrestrial > Soil > Wetlands | place: USA... | reverse complement strand
CGTCATCGACCAGGCTCCGTCGCCGGCGGTGCGCCGTCGCAGCAGCATATGCCAGCCGAAGACGGCAGAGCGAGCCCGTGGCCGCCGCGGCCGGGCGGCGGCGGTGCGCCGATCGACCGGCGCATCCAGCGGCCCGGCACGGCGCCGCAGGCACCTGCGTGCTGGCCGCCGACGCAGCCGGCCCCCGGCGCGGACCGGGGCACTTCGAGCCGATGATCCGCGCGCCGTCGACCGTCGACCCGGCGTCGGCGCGTGACGCCGGGGTCGCTAGCCGTGGGCCGGAAAGGTCTCGGTGCGGTAGCGATACGCCTTCAGGTCGGATGACCAGGCGGCGACCGGCCAGCCGGCCTTGTGGCGCAGCTGCCGGACGAAATCGCGCGGCGCTGGCAGCTGTTGCCAGACCGCCGGCAGGAAGGTGGCGCGGGCGGAACCGCGGCTGAGCACGAGGCCGTCGACGCCGGGCTCGAGCGCACCAATCACCGCCGCTTCGCTGCTCGCCGGGATCGGCTCGAGCGGCGACAGTACACTGATCGAGATGCCGAGCCTGAGAATCGCGTCGTGGGCGACCGGCGGGAATCGCGGGTCGTCGAAGGCGCTGGCCCAGGCGTTGTGCCAGACGTCCTCGACCAGCGGACGGCGGGGCTCGATCGACCCGCGGCAGCCGCGCAGTTCGCCGTCGAGCGTCAGAGTCGTGAAGGTCGCCCCCGGCGCCGACAGCGCCTCCGGCCACGGCCCGGCGGGCAACGGTTCCGGCCGCGCCAGGCCATGGCCGCGGGCGATCGACTCGCGCGCGGCCTCGAGCAGAGCGCGACGGTGCGCGGCCTCAAGCATCATAGAATCCGAAGGCCCCGTAGCCCACCACGCGATCGCGGTCCCCCGCAGTGTCTCCGGAGTTGCGCAGGTCGAGCAGTTCAACGCGCAGCCCGCGGCGACGCGCCACCCGCAGCAGGCCGTTGACGGCGAGGCAGCCACACGCGTCCGCACCGGTCAGCTCGGCGCGCGCCGCGAGGATCGCGCCGGCGGTCGCGCTGTCGCGCGCACGCGCCTGGCCGTACGAGTGGTAGTGGCTGAGATCGGAGCTGACGACGACCAGCGTCTCCGGGCCGTCCCAGAGCGCGTCGACGACGGCTTCGACCTCCTCCGCCGTGGCTTCGCCGACGACGATCGGCACGATCTGCGCCTCGGGCATCAGCCGCTGCAGGAACGGCAGCTGCACTTCGAGGCTGTGTTCGCGGGCGTGCGGTACGTCAGAGACCAGCACGTTCGGCAGCGTCGCGAGCGTCGCCACGGTCGCGGCATCGACGGGCGCGAGGCCGAGGGGGGTCGCGAATGCCCGGGCGCGCGGCAGCGCCAGTCCGCGGAACCATTCGCGGTGGCTCGGCCCGACCAGCACGACCCGCCGGATGCTGCCGGCGACCGGGCGCAGCGCGCGGTAGGCATGGCCCGCCACGGCTCCGGAGTAGACGTAGCCGGCGTGCGGCACGATCAGGGCCTTTGGCGCAACCGCGGCAGTTGCCGGGCCGGCGAGCAGGGTGTCGAGCGCGGCGCCGAGCTCGGCCGGACGGCCGGGATAGAAGAGTCCCGCGACCGCCGCGGGCCGGACGTCCGGGGTCAGGGCCGAAACGCGCATCCCAGGGCTCGAATTGAAAGAGCGGGCCATCCCCCCAATCATGGGTGCTGAATGCATTACTTCCAGGACCCGGGAACACTATAGCGTCCAGGGAGTCGACAGCCATCGTGAGACCACACAGTGTCGCAGCCCCGGCCGGCGTAGTGGACACCCGCTACTGGCATAGCGCGGGCGAAGGCCGCGTGCAGTGCGACGTCTGTCCACGCGGTTGCCGCATGCACGACGGGCAGCGCGGGCTCTGCTTCGTGCGCGGCGCCGACGACGGCCGCGTCAAGCTCTACAGCTACGGACGCTCGAGCGGCTTCTGCGTCGATCCGATCGAAAAGAAGCCGCTCAATCACTTCCTGCCGGGCAGCGCAGTGCTGTCGTTCGGCACCGCCGGCTGCAATCTCGCCTGCAAGTTCTGCCAGAACTGGGACATGAGCAAGTCGCGCGAGATGGACACGCTCGCCGACCGCGCTGCGCCCGCGGAGCTCGCGGCGGCGGCCGAAGCCCTCGGCTGTGCAAGCATCGCCTACACCTACAACGACCCGACCGTCTTCATGGAGTACGCCATCGACGTCGCGGACGCGGCGCGCGAGCGTGGCGTCAGGAGCGTGGCGGTCACGGCCGGCTACATCTGCCCGGAGCCGCGCGCCGAGTTCTTCGGGCGCATGGACGCGGCGAACATCGACCTCAAGGGCTTCACCGAGGACTTCTACCGCAAGGTCTGTGGCGCGGAGCTCGGCGCGGTGCTCGAAACGCTCAGGTACGTGCACGACGAGACGCGGGTGTGGCTGGAGGTGACGACGCTGCTGATTCCCGGGCTCAACGACTCCGACGCGGAACTCGAGGCCATGTGCGGCTGGTATGCCGAGCACCTCGGGCCGGACGTGCCGCTGCACTTCACGGCGTTCCACCCGGACTGGAAGCTGCGCGACGTCCCGCCGACGCCGGTCGCGACGCTCAGGCGCGCGCGCGAGATCGCGCGGCGTCACGGCCTGCGCCATGTGTATACCGGCAACGTCCGCGACCTCGAGGGCGGCCGGACCTTGTGCCATGGGTGCGGCGCCGAGCTGATCGCGCGCGATGGCTACGACATCACTCACTGGGGCCTCGCGGCGAACGGCCGCTGCGCCACATGCGGGGCCTCCTGCGCTGGGGTGTTCCCGTCGACGGCGGGGCACTGGGGCGCACGCCGCGCGCGGGTCGTGCTCGATGCGCGGCGAGGGCCTGCGCCTCCCTAAGCCCTTGAATGTGATGCGCGGCGCAGTACGCAGAGGCCACGGCGCTAAGCTCACAAAGGGCGCTTAGCATTAGCGTTCAGATATGGCGTCACGTCGCTGGTCCCTGTTCGTTCTCGCGCTGCTGCTGGTGTGGCAGCTGAACGCCGCGGTCGCGGTGGCCGTGCCGCGCGTCGGCGCGCAGACGGGCGGCGTCGCGACCGGCCATTGCGCGCAGCACATGCACGCGGGACTCAACGACGCGACGCCGGCCCCGGACCGCCCCGGCCCGCAGGCACCGGATTGCTGCCGCGAGGGCTCGGCGGCTTGCCAATGCGCCCACCTGCCCGCGCTCGCGACGCTGATCGTCGGCTTCGGCGACACGCCGCCCTCTCAGCCGCGAGCGGCGGCGCGGCCCGCGGCCCGTGCCGACGCGCGGACCGCCGACTTCTTCCGCCCGCCGATCTGACTCCATTCTGACCCTGCCCAGCGCTTCGTGACGGCCTGCGCCGCCACGGAGTCCGGTCTCGTTGCCGCGCGCGCCGGTTTCTGCCGGCCGTCGGCGGAGGGCAAATGGACAGATACTTGACGCGGGCGCCCGTCTCTGGCGCGGCCGGCCGATTTCTCCGGCGGTCGTGCCGCTCGCCGGCGGCCACGCTGCTCGCGGTCGCGACCCTCGTTGCGTCGCCGCCGCTGGCGCCGACCACCGCCGCCGATCCGCCGGCCACCCCGGTCGCGGTCGAGGCGCTGGTTGCCGAGGCCCTGCTCCACAACCCGGAGATTCTCGCCGCCCGTCATCAGCAAGACGCTGCGGCCCGCCGCGCGACGACATGCTAACCGTGACCGTCGCCGTGAACCTGCCAATCTGGCGCAAGAGCCGGCTGGAGCCGCGTGTCGCGGAAGCGCGCGCCATGCGCGCGAAGACCGCCGCGCGCGCGGACGCGCAGCGGCTCGAGACGCGCACCGGCCTCGCGCAACAGCTGGCCCTCGAACGCGCGACGCGCGAGAGCGCGGCGCTGTATCGCTCAACGCTGGCACCGCAGGTGCACGCGGCGGCGGACACGGCTCTGCACGCGTATCAGCTGGGTCGCGTGGACTTCCTGACGCTGTTCGACGCGCAGCTGCGCGTCTACGCGACCGCGCTAGCCGAGGCGGAGGCGATCGCCACCCACAACAAGGCCATCGCCGAGATCGACTTCCTGACTGGCGCCGATACGTCAGGCGCAGCCGGCGAAGGAGCACTGCCATGTAGCCGCGCGTGCCTTGCGGGATCTTCCTCCTGGCCGCATTCACGGCGGCCGGCTGCGGCGGCAGGTCGCAGCGGTCGCCCGCGACGACCGCTAGCCGGACGGGCGCCCGCGCCCGGAGCGGCCGTGCCTCACCGCGCGGCCCCCGCCGGCAGGCGTACCGACTCGATCATGGCGAGGTACTCGTCGAGTCCCGGCGCGCGAAAGCCGCCGATCTTGCCCTGGTCGTCCCAGTGGCGGACGCGCACCGCGTCGCGGAAGAATGGCCGGGCCTCGAATGCGCGGACCTCGTCCGCGGCCATGGCTCCGCCCTGCAGCCCGAGCGTCAGCACCGAGGCCGGGCTCAGTCGCCGGTGGTAGGCGGGATCGGTGGCGCACAGGTAACGCTTGGCGGCCACGTGCAGCGCGACGGGCTCCCAGACCCGGGGTCCAAAGTATTGCGCGAGCCAGGCACTGCCGACGGCCTCGTGCCGGGCGTCGACGTGCCAGTCGTTGATGTCGTCGGGCACCTCCTCCAGCAGGTGTCCGATGTCGTGCAGCAGCGCGGCGACCACGAGCGCGGGCGGCGCATCCTCCGCACGCGCGAAGTGCGCCGCCTGCAACGCGTGCTCCAGCATCGAGACGCGCTCGCCGAAGTACGATCCTGTACCGCGCCGCGCGAACAGCCCGGCGATCTCGCTGCTCAGATTCATCGGCCGCCCTCCGCCGCGAGCCGCCGCCGCAGCAGCGCGGCGCTGCTCAGCACGCTGTCGCGGGTCAGGTAGCACCCCTGCAGGTGGCGCGGGAATCGTGCCGATGAGAATGCGGTGCGCCCGTGCAGCGTGCGCTGGTTGTCGAATACGACGAGGTCGCCGTCGGCGAGCTTCATGCGCAGCTGGAAGCGCGGCTCCCGCAGCAGCAGCGCGAATCGCCGGTACGCCGAATAGAAAGCTCGCAGCTCGTCGCCGGGCAGCTCGAGCGGGGCGATCGAGCGGTTGTTGTAGTGGACCGCCTGCACCTGCCCGGTCGCCGAGAGCCGGATGAGCGGTGTCTCCGCGTAGAGTTCCGCGTCGCGCGACCGGTACAGGAACGGCACCGGCGTGCGCGCCAGCACTGCGAAGGCCTCCGCATCGGTCTCGCGCAGATGTTCGGCGAGCGCGAAGCCGTCGGCGAACAGGCTGTCGCCGCCGTCCGGCGACGCGACCAGCACGTGCAGCGCCTGGAAGCCGGGCACCGGGTCGCGGTACGGGTTGTCGGTGTGCAGGCCGAGCCCGAGGTCGGAGTAGGCGAGGTTTTCCGGGGCTGCGACCGAGCGGACGTCGAAGACCAGGCCGTAGTTCGTCTCGGCGACCTGCCCCATGAGCGCGGCCGCGCCAAGGATCGCGCGCTCGGCGCAGGGCACACCACTGACGAAAGCGATCCCGTCCTGCGCCAGGCGTGTCAGCCAGTCACGACGTGGCGCCAGACCGTTCTCGAGATCGGCGAGCGCGACGAAGGCGAAGTCCCGGCGAGGGTCGAGTGCCGCGCCATCGAGCCACCGCCGGACCTCGTGCTCCGGGCGGCCGTGCCCCCGGCCGCGTCCGTATGTCGCCAGCCAGCCGAGCGCGAACGTCGCCGTCCGCGTCTCGCCTTCCCAGGCCACGACGAGGGCGTCGTTCGCGAGTTCGACCGCCTGCAGGCGCGGGTTGGCGGGCACGTCCGCGATGTCGACGAGCCGCTGGCCGCTGTCGCGATCGCGATCCGCCGCGCAGTTGTCGCGCAGCCAGAGGCTCGTGAACTCGGCCGCCGCCCCGTCGTGCCATTCGATCGTCAGCGCATCGGGAGTCCAGGAGTACTGCCTGAGGACGCTTGCCGCTGCCATGCTGCTCACCGCCTCTTCGTCAGGAACGTCGATCGTGCATATAAAGGAAGCCGGCCGCCAGCGCCGATGACGCGCTGACGACTGCCAGGGCCACGAACACGCCGCGCCATCCGAACAGCACCGCGATCCTGGCGACTCCGCCACCGGCCAGGACGCCGCCCAGGTAGCCGAATCCGTCGATGATGCCCGACGCCGCGGCTCCCGCACGCTTGCCCCCGAAGTCGAGCGCGAAGGCGCCGCCGAGATACGAGTACGGCCCCAGCAGGCAGAATGCCACCGCTCCGACCATCGTGACGGAGGCCAGCGGCGGGGTCGCCACGGCGCGCGTCGCCGTCAGCGACAGCAGGGCGAGGGTCGTCGCGCAGAGCCCCCCGAACAGCAGCAGCGGGCGGCCGTTCAGGCCGAGCCGGTCGCTGAGCCAGCCCGTGAAGAGCACCGAGACCGCGCCGACCGCCGGGAACACGGCGCTCAGGCTCGCGGCGCTGCTGGTGCTGTAGCCGATGGCGTCACGCAGATACGAGGGCGTCCAGACGTTGAACGTCTCGCGGATGATCGTACAGCCGAACGACAGCAAGCAGACGAGCGCAAACGCCCGGCTCGCGAGCAGCGGCCTCACGAATCCCAGCAGGTCGTGCGGCGCGGCGTCGCTGCCCGCGTACAGGTTGCGCGGGTTGACGCGCGCCTCCGGATGGCCCGCGTCGACCCGCGACTCGCGCAGCAGCAGCTGATTCGCCAGCCACAGCGCGCCGGCCACCGCGCCTGCCGCGACGAACAGGCCGCGCCAGCCGACGCCCTGCGCGATCAGCGCCCCGAGGAACGGCCGCGCCGCCGCGTCGCCGACGAGGTAACTGAGGCTCAGGATGCCGACGACCGTGCCGTGGGCAGAGAAGTCGAACCACTTCGAGCAGACCTTGAGTGCGCCCGCCCAGCCAATCGACTGCGTCAGCCGGTTCGCAATCCAGGCCAGCGTGAACAGCGGCAGGCCGCCGCCGGCCGCGAACAGCAGCGTGAACGTGGTCGCGCCCCCGAGACCGACCAGGAAGCTGCGCCGACCGCCCCACAGGTCGCCGAGGCCGGCGAGAAAGAACTTGCCGAGCGCGTACGCCGCGAGCCCCGCCGAGCTGACCCAGCCGAGCCGAACCATCGCGTCGCCCGACGACATGCCATGTGCGCTCAGTTCCTCCGCCAGCATCGGCATGGCGACCGACAGGTCCGCGCGGCAGAAGTAGTAGGCCGCGTAGCCCGCGAACAGCAGCGCCACGGTGGTGATCTGCCACGTGCGGAGCACGCGGGGGTCGACCGGCGCGGGCTCGGCGCAGCGAACTTCGGTCGCGGCCTGGTCTGGTCCGCTGTTCAAGCGATCAATCCCGTCTGGCGGGGCCGGCGCGGCGCGGGTGTCGGACGATCTTCCGGCAACATGCGCCGCTCCTCTCGGGCCCGGTCGGTCGGGGTGACCGTCGTGCCGCCGCACAGCGGCGGCCGGCGGCGACGGGGCAGGCAGCGTAGCACGCAGCGCCGCGGCCTCCGGTGGCGACGAGGATAACCGCCACGGTGATACGCTAGCGACACCCGCGCCGCCGCGCCTCAGGCCAGGACCCGATGCCCACTGCCCCACACCGGTTGGTCGCGCTCGTGACAGGCGCCTCACGCGGGATCGGCACTGCCATCGCTGTCGCGCTCGCCGCGCGCGGGGTGCGTGTCGCGCTGCACTACCACGTCAACCAGGCTGCCGCCGAACGCGCGCTGGCACGGCTGGCCGGGACCGGTCACGCGCTGGTTCGCGCCGACCTCGCAGACGCCGCAGCGACGATCGCCATGTGGGATGAGGTGGCAGGTCGGCTCGGCCCGGCTGACATCGTCGTCAACAACGCCGGCGTGTTCCTCGACCACCCGCCGCTGACGACCGACTACGCCAGCTGGCAGCAGGCGTGGCAGCGGACGCTGGCCACCAACCTCGTCGGGCCAGCGAATCTGGCGCTGCTAGCCGTGCAATCGATGGCGGCGCGTGCGAACCCGGTCAGTCCCGCATTCGGCAGGGGCCGCATCGTCAACGTCTCGTCGCGCGGGGCGTTTCGCGGCGAGCCGGAGGCGCCGGCGTACGGCGCCAGCAAGGCCGGACTGAATGCCCTCAGCCAGTCGCTGGCCAAGGCCGTGGCGGTGCGCGCCGTCTATGTCTATTGCCTTGCGCCAGGATGGGTGGAGACGGAGATGGCGACCGCCCACCTTGCCGGACCTGATGGTCCGTCGATCGTCGCGCAGCATCCGCTCGGCCGCGTCAACCGTGCCGACGAGGTCGCGGATGCCGCCGCCTATTGCGCGCTCGACGCCCCGGCTGCAATGACCGGCGGCGTGATCGACGTCAACGGAGCGAGCTATCTGCGCACCTGAGCGGCGCGCCGCGGCGGGTGAATCGCGGCGGTGGCCGCGCGAGGTGACCGTGGATCGATGCCGGCCCTTCCGGTCGCGGGGCACGTGGTCGGCAGGCGCTGCAGGCGCCCTGCCCGCCCCCGCCAGCGGCGTCGCAGCCGACCGGGCGCGGCCCCGTGACGCTGAGCCGAAGGCGAGGCCGGTCGCGGCACCCGCCGGCCGCCACGGCACTGCGCTGCGCGACGGCGCGCGCCGCGCCGCAGGTGCCGGATGACACGCCCCTACCGGCTGCGGTCGGCGCGCCTCGGCGTCGGTGTCTGGACGCCGTCGGACCTCGATCTGGCGGACGGCCTGTGGGGCGACCCGGAGGTCGCACGCTACATGGGCGGGCCGTTCACCAGCGCACAGGTGGCGCGGCGGCTCGCGCATGAGGTCGACACCTACGACCGTCATGGCCTCCAGTACTGGCCGCTCTTCCTGCTCGACAGCGGCGAGCACGTCGGCTGTTGCGGCGTCACTCCGCACGTGCCGGACGGTCCCGTCTACCAGTTCGGGTTTCAGCTGCGGCGCGCGCACTGGCGGCACGGCTATGTGCGCGAGGTGGCGTCGCTGGTGATTGGCGATGCGTTCGAGCGGCTCGGCGCCGCCGCGCTGTACGCCGGACACCACCCCGACAACGAGGCCTCGCGCCGCATCCTGCTCGCGCTCGGCTTCCGCTACACGCACGACGAATACTACGCGCCGACCGGCGTGGTCGAGCCGTGCTACCGGCTCGCGCCGCGCGCGCCGGGTTAGCGTCGCCGCCGGCTCGCGCCGATCAGGCGTGCAGCCGCTCGAGGCTGACCGGCGTGCCGTTGAGCGCCGCGTTGCCGCTCGGCGCATCGATCCGCAGGGGATCGGTGAGATCGTTGTAGCTCGCGCCGGACACGGCGCCAGCGCGCGTCAGGCGGCTGCCGGCACGACCGTGGCCGAAGCCGTGCGGCAGGCAGACGACCCCGGGCAGCAGCGTGTCGCTGGCGCAGACCTCGACCTCGACTGCGCCGGTGCGAGAGCGCACGCGCACGACGTCGCCGTCGGCGAGGCCGCGGGCGGCAAGATCGCTCGGGTGGACGTGCAACTGGTGGCGCGGCTTGCCCTTGACGAGACGCGGCGCGTTGTGCATCCAGGAGTTGTTGCTGCGGACGTGGCGGCGGCCGATCAATGACAGCTGCCCGGGCGCTGGCGCCGCCGGCGGCTCGCGCCGCAGCCGGTCCAGCTCGGCGAGCAGGAAGTCCGGCGCGCATTCAACTACCCCGCTCGACGTCTCGAGCCGCCGCAGCAGCGACGGCTCGAGGGGGCCGAGATCGAGGCCGTGCGGAGCGCGCTCGAGTGCCGCGAGGTCGATGCCGCTGCTGCCGCGGGCGAGTCCCGCGGCGATCAGCGCGCGCGGTTCGGGCAGCGGGGTCCATTGCTTGCCCGCGGCAGCCGCATAGGTCGCGCCGAGCCCGTTGATGATTTCCCAGTCTGCACGTTCACCGTCGGCGCGTGCGCGCAGCGGCACATTCAGGCGCGCGACGCGCCGCACGGCGAAGGCGCCGAAGACCGCGTCGTAGTGGTACTGCGTGAGTGGTGACGCCGGCGGCAGGATCAGGTGCGCGTGGCGGGTCGTCTCGTTCAAGTAGATGTCGATTGCGACGAAGAAGTCGAGGCCGGCCAGAGCCGCGTCCAGTGCCGCGCCGGACGGTGTCGAGAGTACCGGGTTGCCGGCGCAGGTCAGGAGCCCCCGGATGCGGCCCTCGCCTGGGGTCGTGATCTCCTCGGTCAGCGCGGCGACCGGGAGCTCGCCGCCGAACTCTGGCAGTCCGCGCACCCGGCTGCGCCACCGGTCGCGATGCCCCTTCGCCGTGCCCGGCCCGGTGATCGGCATCGGCGCGTCGTTGGGCAGCACGCCGCCTTCCCGGTCGAGATGCCCCGTGTAGAGATTCAGCAACTGCACGATCCACTGGCACAGCGAGCCGTGGGCCTGGGTCGACAGCCCCATGCGACCGTACACGCACGCCCGTGGCGCGGCGTGCAGCTCCTGCGCGAGACGCAGGATCGTCGTCGCCGCCACGCCGCTGAGCCGCTCGCCGTCCGCGGCCGAGATGCCGGCGAGGGCCTCGAGCGCGCGATCGAAGCCGGCCAGCCTCGCACCGTAGGCGTCCAGCCGCGGTGGTCCGAGCGAGCGCACGGCATTGAACAGCGCAAGCAGGAACCAGACGTCAGCGCCTGGCCGGATGGGCACGTGCTCGCTCGCAATCTCGGCGGTCTCGGTCCGCCGCGGATCGACGACGACGAGCCGCCCGCGGCGCACGAGGGCCTCGAGTCGCTTGCCTATCCCCGGCGCGGTCATCAGGCTGCCGTTGGAGGCGAGCGGGTTGGCCCCGAGCATCAGCATCCAGTCGGTGCGGTCGACGTCCGGTACCGGCACGAGCTGCTGGTGGCCGTACATCGCCCATGACACGAGCTGGTGCGGCCACTGGTCGACCGACGAGGCGGAGTAGAGATTGCGCGTCCTGATCTGCCGGAGCAGTGCCGGCACGTAGGCAAAGTGCCCGAAGTGATGCACGATCGGGTTGCCGAGATAGGCCGCTAGCGCATCGGCGCCATGCTCGCGCTGCACCTGCGCCAGGCGCTCGCCGGCCTCCGTGAAGGCCTCGTCCCAGCCGACCTCCTCCCAACCGGCGCCGCGCCTGCGCAGCGGCGTGTGCAGCCGGTCCGGGTCGGCCTCGAGGTCGAGAATCGCGTTGCCCTTCGGGCAGATGTGCCCGCGGCTGAACGGGTCGTCGGCGTCGCCGCGGATGGCCGTCGCGCGCCCTTCGCTGACGCGAAACTCGAGCCCGCAGATCGCCTCGCACAGCGGGCAGGCTCGGAACCGACGCTCCGTCGACATGGCAGCACCCCCGGGGATCCCATGCTAACACCGCGACTCGCCGCCGGCGGCCCGCCGGCCGCGCGTGCGCAGCGTGCGGGTTCGGCGCCTGCGCCGCATGGCGCGCGGACGCTCGGGCACCGGCCGCATCTGTTTCGTTGCGCGCGGCGGGCCGCAGCGATGGGTTCGCGCCCGAGCGCGTGCCGCCCCGCATTGCTGCCAGCGCCGATATGCGACCTCGGCAGCTGACGATGTGCTAACGATCAGTAGTCGGCCGCCTCGTCCGCCGGCAGGCCGAGCATGCGCATGAGCTCCGCCCGGCTGCGCCTGGTGTTGAGCGGCGGGCTCTGCCGTGCCGCATGGACCTCCTCCGCGCTGTACGGCTGCAGGTTCGCGGGCCGGTCCGCGCCCGCGAAGCGCGAGATGCACAGGTTCATGACCTCGGCGAGCGCCCGGTCCGAGAGCTGTGAATTGACGACTCCGGGAAAGCGCAGCAGCAGCTCGCGACCGCCCTCGACGCGCAGGAACAGGCCGATCGTGACGTTGAGGGCCGGCACGCGGCGCGGCACGCCGCCGCCTGCCGCACCGTGACAGCCACTGCAGAAGAGTATGTAGTTCTGCTCGACGTTCGCGGACTCCGGGCGCTCGAGCGCGGCCGCGGCCGGGCCGACCACGACCAGCGCGGCGACGAGCAGCCCGGCGACGCAGCCCCCGCCCCTCACGGCGCCAGCTTGGCGACGACCTCCGCCCGGTGCTCGCGGACTGCGGCGCCGTCGAGCGCACGCGGCCGCTCGGCGGCGAGTTCGGCCGCGGTCAGCGGCGCCGCGTCGGCCGGAGCATGGCCGAGATCGAAGACCACGAAGTTGATGGCGGCCGCCAGCGTCGCGTCGTCGAGCCGGGTGAATTCCGGCATCTTGAAGTTGTAGTGGCGCTCGTTGACGACGATGTCGCCGTACATCCCGAACAGCACGGTCAGCGCGAGCTGGCGACGCCCTTCAGGCGTCGTGACGAACCGCGACGGATACTCGGTCACCGGCGGCGCGAGACCGGGCGTGCCGGCACCGTTGGCGCGGTGGCAGACGGCGCAATTCGCCTGGAATACGACCGCGCCGTCGGCGAAACGCGCCTCGCCGTCGGCGAGCGCGGACGCGGACGCGGCAAGCATCAGCCCGGTCGCGGCTCCCGCGGCCCATCGCCGCCGTTGCGAGCACCGACAGCGCTGCATCACTTCCCGGCAACACCAAGGATGACCGACACCGAACAGTGGTAGTTCGGGTTGTCGTTCGCCATGCACCAGTTGACGTCGTTATTGAGCGAGAGCCGGTACATCGGCTTCTCCCCCTCGTTCCGGTTGCACCAGCACTGGCCGCAGCTCGTCTTGCCGCAGCAGTCGTTGTACGAAACGATGTAGTCGCGTCCGTCACCCGGGTTGTGGCACGTGCCGATCCAGGTGATCGGCGAAGGCTGCGTCCCGGGCGGGCAGCTCGAGGACGTGCCGCCGCAGCAGGCGCAGAGGAAGCCGTCGATTGCGCAGTACTTCCAGTACTCGCAACTGTTCCCATCGGTCGCGGCCGGCTTGGCCCCCGGTTCCGCGGCCGTGGCCTGCGAGCCGCGCATCACCGGCAACAGCGGCAGCAGCACGGCACCCGTGAGCGTCCGCCCCAGCACCGACAGGAAGCCGCGCCGCGACGTGTGCCGGGCCAGCCCGCGCGCCGCGCGCTCGGTCCAGCGATCCAGCCGTTCCTGCATCGTCACGGGTTGATGAGGTAGCAACACGTCTGCCCCAGCTTAGGTTCCGCATACTGCAGACGCCCGGTCAGCGCGTCCATGATCAGCAGCGACGAATTCTCGGTGGCGACGAACAGCAGCGGCCGATCGTCCTGCGACGGCTGCACGGAGATCGCGCCGCCGTACTTCGCGACATCGACCGGGTAACGCGCGAGGCGCCGGTGCGATGCGACGTCGACGACCCAGATTTCGCTGCCTGCCTGCTTGTGCGAGCCCTCGCCTCCCTTGTGCATCACGACGTAGAGGCGGCCGAGGTGCTCGTGGAGCGCTGCTGGCTGCGTACCGCCCGGCCGCCAGCGGTCGCGCTCCGCCGCGGTCACGATCGGCCACGGCGCGGCGAACGCCGGCTCGGGCCCCGACAGGTCGACGGCGTAGACATCGCCGAGGAACGACAGGAAGGTCACGCCCTTCGCGGTCGGAATGCCCTGCACGAAGATCGGATCCTTGTCGACGTTGAAGAACGGCGCCGAGACCGTGCGCGAGGATTCGTGCCCGGTGTCGTCGATGGTGACGGTGAGCAGGCGGCCGTTCTCGCACAGCGAGGACACGCGGCGCGGCGCGGACGGGATCACGAGCACGCAGCCGTCGGTGTCGACCTCGGCGACGACCGCCCGCTTCGCCAGATCGACGACCGAATACGACGCCGCCGGCGTCAGGTTGGTCACGTAGAGGAAGTGCTGGTCGGCGCTGTAGTGGACGTTGTACAGCGACGGCAGCGTCTGCGCGCGCTTCGACTGCAGCAGGATCTCGCCGGGCAGCAGCGCGAGCGTCGTGTTGTCCCAGAACTCGACGACGTCGGTGCGCGTGCCGTGGCCACCGCGCGAAAAGTAGGTCGTGGCTATCGCGGTGGTGCGGTGATCCGGCGACAGCGCGAAGCCGGCGTAGTAGCCGACGTCGAGCTGGCCGAGATCTCGGTGCTGATCGCCGTCGTAGACGTAAATTCGGTAGTCGGTCTCGTTGCTGACCGAGCTGTCGTAGCCGAACACCCAATGCGGCGAACGCTCTGGCAGGGTCGCGACCGTGAGATGCTCCGCCGGCAATGGCGGCGGCGGCGTCGTGGCGGCGCCGGCGATCCATGCCGTCAGCAACGCGACACAGGCGCCCGCTGCTCTCCGCCACATGAGGTGTCCCTCTCCCGATCGGCTTGCCGGTGCAGTGTGCCACAGGCAGGTAGCTGATGGCAGCGCGGTGGCCCGAGGGCGCGGCCGGCGCGCTGGCTCGGCCGCCGCTGGAGGGCGCACCCGATGGACCCGTGGCGCACGGCACGCGATACTCGATCGCTGCATGCAATCGAACATCGATTCCGCTCGGTCCGGCCTCTATCACGGCTGGAGAGTCCTCGCCGCCCTGTTCCTGGCAGGCTTCTTCGTCTACGGCGGCGGGCTGTACTGCTTCGTGCTGTTCGTGACGCCGCTGACGGAGGAGTTCGGCTGGAGCCGCGCGGCGACGGGCGGCATCGTGTCGGCATTCTGGCTGAGCGCGCCGCTGCTGATCGTTGGCGGCCTCGCGATGCGTCGCTTCGGCGTCACGCGCCTGCTCGCGGCGGGCATCGTCGTCGAGGCTTTGTGCGTGCTGATGCTCGCGACCGTTTCGACCAAGCCGGAGATGTACCTGCTGCGCGCGGCCATGGGCTTCGGCAAGATCATGTTCGCGGTGACGATCCCGGTGACGATCGCCGGCTGGTTCTCCAGGCGCTTCGGACTCGCGCTCGGCATCGCCTGGGCCGGCTGGCATGTCGGGGGCATGGTGCTTGCGCCCGTGACCCAGGCGATCATCGAGCGCTTCGGCTGGCGCGGCGCCTGCGTCGCGCTCGGCGTCGCGCTGCTCGCGTTCGCGCTCGGACCGGTCCTGTGGGCGCAGCGCATTCGCTCGCCTGCCGCACTCGGGCTCGGGCTCGACGGCGACGCGCTGGTTGCGGGCGGACCGTCGGGCGGCGGCAGCGGCGCGGGCCCGGCCGCGCAGCCCACCGGGACGCTGCGCGACCTGCTGCGATCACCGCCATTCTGGCTGATCGCTGCCGCGACGCTGTTCTTCTACATGACCTACGGCGGCGTGCTCGCGCATCAGGAGGCGATCGTCCAGGGTGCGGGCTACAGCGGCAGGATCGCCTCCATCGTCCTCGGCTCGACCGCCGGGTTTGCCGCGGTCGGCGGCCTCGCCACAGGCTGGATGGTTGATCGTTGGCCGCTCGGGCGGGTCGGCGTCCTGATGCACGCGCTGCTGCTCGCCGGTGCGATCGCGATGCTGAGCGTCAGCCGCGCACCGTCGGTGACCGCGCTGGTCGGCTACGCAGCGTGCTTCGGGCTCATGATCGGCGGCTCGGACATCTTCTTCGTCAAGCTCATGCGCGGGCGCTTTCCGAACGTCAACATCGACCACGCCTACAGCGTCTGGTACTGCATCGAGCTCGGCACGCTCTGGTTCTCCGGAATCGCGGCCGGATGGGTGTTCGACCTCACCGGCAACTACGGTCGCACGCTCGTGCTGCTCGTCACGAGCGCGGCGGTCGCCGCGGTCCTGTCCACGTTCGCGGTCCGCGGCCGCAAGCCCTGACTCTCCGTGCCAAGCCCTCTCGAGCTCGATGCGCCCGGATGCCTGTACGCGACCACCGCGGTCCCAGCGGTCGAAGCGCCACCGCTTGCCGCCGACCTGCGCGTCGAGGTCGCGGTCGTCGGCGGCGGTTACACCGGGCTGTCCGCGGCCCTGCATCTCGCCGAGCGCGGCCGGCGCGTGGCGTTGCTCGAGGCTCATGAGCCGGGCTGGGGCGCCGCAGGGCGCAACGGCGGCCAGGTCAACGCCGGCCTCAAGCACGAACCCGACGAGGTCGAGCGCGCGTTCGGACCGGTATTCGGGCCGCGGCTCGTGCAGCTCGCCGGCGGCGCACCGCAGTTCCTGTTTGAACTGATCGCGCGGCACCGGATCGAGTGCGAGGCGCGGCGCAGCGGCACCCTGCGCGCCGCGTACCAGCCGCGGCACGCCGAGACGCTGCGCGCATCGGTGGAGCAGTGGGCGCGACGTGGTGCGCGCCTCGAGCTGTGGGACGCAGCGCGCGTCGCAGCGGAGACCGCGACCGATCGCTACGTGGCGGCGACCTTCGACGTTCGCGGCGGGGCCGTCAATCCTCTGAGCCTCGCCCGTGGGCTCGCAGGCGCCGCGCAGCGGCACGGCGCGTCGATCCACGGCGGCTCGCCGGCTCTGCGCCTCGAGCGCGACGGCGGCGGGTGGCGCCTCGCGACTCGGGGCGGCTCGCTGCGCGCCGACAAGGTCGTGCTTGCGACGGATGGCTACAGCGACAACCTGTGGCCGGGGCTGCGCACCAGCGTCGTCCCGATCTACAGCTCGATCATCGCGACCGAGCCGTTGCCGCCGCCGCTGGGCGACGCGCTGCTTCCGGGCGGTGCCG
>Ga0335071_10003562_pt1 | contig 16368 bp, 17 predicted proteins | sample Lox_Sample_15_FD_206724 | JGI IMG/M metagenome (GOLD analysis project Ga0335071, IMG submission 206724) | Soil microbial communities from Loxahatchee National Wildlife Refuge, Florida, United States - Lox_Sample_1.5 | ecosystem: Environmental > Terrestrial > Soil > Wetlands | place: USA... | reverse complement strand
AACCCGGCCAGTTTCCGCATACCGTTCCTGACCGGTGATTCCCCAGACTTTCAGAAGGTGCTATATATGAATCTTCCCGTACCGAAGAAATTCGTGAACCCAGGCAGTACTACGCTTACCGTGGGGATCACCACCGATTACGTGGGGGGGATAACCGGCTATAAAAAGGATGTCGGCTTCATTTCGGTCCAATATATCGCTTTACCGCTCTGATAACGCCGAACGGCTTGCGGACTAAAATCGAGTATAAAGAGTTAATTTACCGCTTGCCAAACCGCAACATCTAAACTATAATATTCAATATCTTTTTTAGGGGGAATATATGAAGAAAAAAACACTTTTTGTTGCCATTCTTCTGACCGCTCTTCTGGCTTCGGTTTCCTTGGCCGCCAACGTCAGCGTTAAACTGGATTCGATTAACGGGAGCAGCGGGATGAACGTTCAAAACTCGTCCGGCACCAACGTTGCCACGATCGATTCAAAAGGCAACCTCAGTATCGTATTGGGCGCAAATTATAAGGTCAACAACGCCACCCTTGACGCGACGATGCTCCCTTACGCCGACGCCACTTATAACACTGTGGGCTTGGCGCTCGACCACCTGCTCTATGTGAGCCCCGGCATCTCCAATTTCACTAACAGCCCGAATGGCGCCGGTGATAGCGCCACGACAATATTAGAGAACGGGACGACCGTTACCTCTACCGTGCTAAAGTGGGTGCTCAACAAAGCCATGACGAACGAAGTTCTGGACAATGGGATCGGTTCTCTGGGCGCCGGCGCCGCCGGTTCGCATAGCTACACTCATACCAATACTTACACCACAGACCGTACATATAACCTGACCGCGTATGACTCTCAAGGGAGCGCAAGCGCTTCCACCTCTATTTATTTCAGGTGGAAATGGTATGTTGGCGTCAATGGATCCGCAACGATTAACGATGCCGGGATTAACGCCCTTGGGTATCAGCAGCTTGCCACCAGTCGCGCTCTGACGGTGAACAACATTGCCGCGTCCTCTCAGTATATATACGTATGTTATCCAGCATCTTGGGGTACGGCAACTTTCACCGTCAACGGCCTGCCCAACACCGACTGGACCTCTACCACCCAGACGCATGTCAATACCTCGGGCGGGAGCGTCTCTTATCTTGTGTATCACACCAACAGTCAATTGACAGGTTCATACAACATAACGGTCAATTAGACAAAGGGCCGGTTCACGAATGAAATGTAACCGTCGGCTGTTCGTTCTGGTCGCGTTGCTTCTTCTTTTTTCGGCCGCGCACGCCGGGGTCCGGACCGGCACGATCGTTGCGGCCCCGGTAACGGTCGGCGACAGCACCAACACCTTCCCCACCGCATACGAGGATGAGATCAACGGCGGCTATAAGATCGTCTCCGATGAAGCCACGATGAACAGTATCCCCCTTTCCCGCCGTGTCCCCGGCATGCTCTGTTATGTGACCTACGAGGCGACGACCTTCCGGCTCAACAGCAGCAATGCATGGGTGGTCGCATCTTCCGGCGGATGGATCAAGGGGAACGGCATGGTAACGCTTGAGACCCCCACCAATAATGTCGGCATCGGGATGACGCCTGGGGTAACGCTCGATGTAACTTCCACCAACGGCAATGCGGCCCGTTTTACCGCACACGGCGCGGGGCCCGGTTGGGCCGGGGTCATTATCAACCAGGACAACGGCGGGTTCGGACTGTACGACCAGGCGCCAAAGAGTTATATGGCCGGGCGGGTCGGGATCGGGACCTCGGTACCCACATCCACCCTTGAGGTCAACGGCGATATTCGTCTTGCCGCCATGGGCAAACCGTCCGCCAGCCTAGGCAAGATCTATATCGACAGCACCTCCCATCGCCTCAATTATCACGACGGCACTCAGTGGATAGAGGTCGACCCGGCATATTCGACTAACGAGGTAAAATCCAACTATCTTAATTTTAGGCAGGCAAATCCATTTTCAGGCGACAGAAAACTGGCTTTCACCCCGGCTAACGACATTATCATCACCAGTACGACCATATCGGTATATAATGCCAGTTCTCCCGGGGTATCGCTTGAAGCCACGATGGACGTGAGCGGTACCAGAAAAGCGTACATTCGATATGTCGCCCCCAGCTCGAATTACAGCAACTGGGAACAGACATACCCGATACCGATACGGGTCAAGGCAGGACAAAGTGTCTACTATACTGTAAGCGCCGTTCCGCCATCCTATTATTCATATAACGATTACATAATGGACGTCATTACACATTACATGGACCTGCCGCTGTTATAATATAGAGAAGGGATCTCGCCTATTCTATCTCTCTGATGGTTATTTCCCGCCCCGACGCCACTTTGATATCCGTCGATCCGCAGTGAGGGCAATCAAAACGCAGTTCTTTGGGGATGAATTCTTTCTTACAGCCGGAACAGACCGCTTTTAACGGCGAGATCTCGACTTCCAACTTCATTCCCTCCGCCGGGGAGCCGGCCGAGATCATGGCGAACAGCTCGTGAAATTCCGGCGGATCGGAAATTAGCGTCTCCCCGATCGCCACTTTGGCGCGGGTGATCTTTTTTAGCCCTTTGTTTTTAGCTTCTTCTTTCAGCAGCCGCAGAACATCTTCCGCCAATCCCAATTCATGCATGGCAGAGCTCCGTAACGCGTAATCCGTGATCCGTAATCCGTGATTTTTCCATTACCATTGCTCCTTTAATATCATTTCCCGGCGGCAGTCCGGGCAGAGCAGCTTCAGGTGCCCTCCCCTCGGATGCGGGCTTTCGGTCGCGCTTTGCGAAACGAGCAGATCGAGCTCCGCGTGCCTTGCCAGCACCAGATTCGGGTTGGCATACAGCAGCGGTCCGACCTTCTTCGCCAGGAACTTCAAATGGTCAAGACAGCCGACCGTCGCTCCGCAATGGCCGCAGATGACGAGCTCCTTTTTCGACTGCGTGATCGAGCTTTTCCGGTCGTATGTCGCCAGGTCGTATTCGCGGGTAAGCACGATCCCCTTCCCGGTGATGCACGCCCGTTCGCATTGCTGGCAATATATGCACTGGTCCTGATGATGGGTCAGCGTTCTCAATTTTCCGCTTTTATCGTCCGTATATTCGATCGCCCGCGCCGGACATACCTCAAAACACGCCAGGCAACCGACGCATTCGTCCTGGTAATACTGCGGCTTGCCGCGGAACCCTTCCGGCGTGACCACCGGCTTGAAGGGAAAATCGGAAGTGAACGGCCGCGAAAAAAGCGACCGCAGCGCCTCCCCTATCTCCCGTACTTTGGGCAGTCTCATCTTATCCCTCCGATCATGATGCGCCCGTACTCCGGCCCCGCCGCCACCGCCGCCACCGCCGGATTGATCAAACCGCTCACCACGAACGGCGAAAGCAGGCCGATCAGCAAACAGGCGAGCGCCAGGCTCAGGAGCGGAATGGTCATCGCCAGCGGCGCTTCCTTGATCCCTGAAAGGGATTCTTTTAATTGCCCCATGAAGGCATGTCGCTGCACCTTTAGGAACGCCGCCATGGTAAGGACGCTGCCGATCACGGCGACCAGCGCCAACCAGAGCCGGCCGGTCTGCACGCACGCCATGATGATAAAAAGCTTGCTCCAGAAGCCATTGAACGGCGGGACTCCCGATATCGCGAGCGATCCGGCCAGCGTCGAAAGCCAGGTGGCGGGCATTTTCCCGCTCACCCCTCCCAGTTCGTCCATCCGCCTGGTCCCGGTCGCCTGTTCCACCGAGCCCGCGCCGAGGAAAAGCAGCGACTTCATGATCGCGTGGTTGAAGAGATGATAAAGCCCGCCCATCACGCCGAGCGGCGTCGCCAGACCCAGCCCCAGCGCAATGTATCCGACCTGTGAAACACTGGAGAATGCCATCAGCCGTTTGATGTCCCATTGCCCGATCCCCATGAACCCGCCGACCAGGATGGTGAGCGCTCCGAGCGTGACCACGATCGCCGCGCAGGTGGAGCTGAACCCGAACAGGTTGAACGCGATCCGGACGATGGCGTAAACGCCGAGCGATTTGATGATAACGCCCGAAAGCATCGCCGATACCGGCGAAGGGGCGGCGGTGTGGGCGTCGGGAAGCCAGGCATGGAACGGAAAGAGCGCCGCCTTCATCCCGAAACCGGTCAGGAACAGGCCGACCGATACCGCTTTGATATAAGGCGCCGCCAGCTGCAGCCGGAGCGAAACTTCCGCCATGTCGAACGTGCCGGTAGCGGCGCGGACCAGACCGATCGCGACCAGTATCAGTGCCGAGGCCGCCTCCCCCATGATGAAATATTTGAATGAGGCTTCCAGCTTTTGCGTCTCGAACCCGAACGCCACCAGCGCGTAAGCCGAGAGCGCGGCGACCTCGAGCGAAATGTACATCACCATCAGGTCCCCGGCCAGGATCACGCCGTAAATGCCGGCCAGCATCAGCATGAACAATGAATAAAAGAGGTCTTTGCTGCCGTGTTTTTCCATGTACGCGGTCGAATAGACGGCGACGAAGAACGCTACTCCGCTCGCGGCCAGTACCAGCAGACGGCTCAGTCCGTCCAGCGCCAGAGTGATCCGCGAATGGAACACGATCGCCTCGTTGGCCGGGCCGGGCCAGTAAAAAGAGACGGCGATCGCCGCGCTGAACAGGGTAACGAGCAGGATCAGGATATCGGCCGACCGGCGGTTGATCCGGCAGAACAATGGCGCCAGCGCCGCGCCCAAAAGCGGCAGCGCGATCAATAACGGCAATAAATATTTCATCCGCGCAGCTCCCGGATCTTAGTTATATCGGCGCCGAGCCGGTCGATCAGGCGCGAAGCGATGAACGATAGCAGCACGGCCGCCGCCAGGCCGGCCAGCGGAGTGATCCCCTGCTTTTCGCCCGCTAGCACAAGCAGCGCCTCGCCCGCGTACCCGGCGATAACGATCCCGGCCACGATCTTCTTTATGTCTTTCTTAAAAGCGACGGCGTATATTCCGGCCAGGACCAGCAGCAAAGACAGCAGGTACCGGTAATAATTCATAGGCGCGACGGCAGCGGCGATGCCGCAGGCCAGAACGACGGATAATACGATGAACAGCAGGGATACCAGGCGGGAGATCATCTCACCTTCGGCGTATTCCCGCGGCGATGACTTGGGAAGCAGCGTCCGGTTGAACGCATAGGTCACGACAAAAGCGGCGATCAGCTGCAGCGCAGCCGGTACCGGTGCGCCTTCGGCCAGTTGAAAGATCGCCACGCCGACGCCGACCAGCGCGACCGCGTAGATCGAGTTCCTGAACTCTCTCGTCTCCGCGGCATACACCGCCGCCAGGATCATTATCGCGAACAATGCGATCGTCAGCATATTATCTTACCAGCACCCATATTATTATGATCCCTCCCAAAAACATCCAGGCCAGATAGGTGTGCAGCAGCCCGTTGTGCAGCCACGACAGCAATCCCGAGATCCCGTTCGAGAACCCGGCCCCCAGCTCGTAAAGATCGAACCAGCGCCTCTCGGCGGCGGCATACAGGCCGCCGATCACCGGCAGTTCACGGATGGTATTATAGAATTCGGTCCCGGTAACGCGAGTTGCGCCCTCTTCCAGCAGTTCACCGCCGATAAAAGGAGGTTTCGCGGTAGCGTTGTTCGCGCGCCCGGCCAGGTAGATCAGCGCGCCCGCCAGCAAGCCGAGCAGTATCAATACCGTCGCCGGGCCCGGCTCCCACCAGCCCGGCATCAGGATCATGCCGGTGGCGGAGAAGATAAGGTGCTTTAGCGGAAGCGCGTAAGCGAACAGGCCGAAGATGACGCAGAAGAACGCCAGCACGGCGGTCGGCAGCCACATTTGCCAGCTTACTTCCTTCGCCTTGTCCATTTCTTCGGAAGGCGTTCCCAGGAATACCGAATAGATAAGCTTCACGAAGCTGGCCAGTGTAAAGGCGGACCCGACCATCGCCGCCGTTAGCCAGACGATCCAGAGCGGGCTGACGCGCGAAAGCTCCAGCAGCGACTGGAAGATCATCCACTTTGAAACGAACCCGTTGAACGGCGGGATGCCGGAAATGGAGAAGGCCGCGATCAGGAACGCCGAAAAGGTCAGCGGCATGCCGGTCGCCAATCCGCCAAGACGCGAGATCTCCGTGCGCCCGGTGCTTTTTTCCACCGATCCCCCGCAGAGGAACAGGCAGGATTTATAGAGCGCGTGGTTGAACATGTGGAACAGGCCGCCGGCCACGCCGATCGGCAGGCCGGTACCGATCCCCAGCACCATGTAGCCGACCTGCGACACCGCGTGGAACGAGAGAAGCTTCTTGAGGTCGTGCTGGACCAGCGCTCCCATCACCGCCGCCAGGATGGTGACCGAACCCAAGGCCATCAACAATATCGAGATACCGGAGTTTGGTATTACGGTGAAAACATCGATGCTGATCCTCGCCAGCAGATAAATGCCGAGCAGCTTGTCGAGCGACGCCGGCAGGAACGCCATCACTTCCGCCGGAGCGACCTCCGACGAATCAGGGATCCAGGAATGGAGCGGCATCGCGCCCGCCTTCGCGAACGCTCCGGCCATGAGCGCCAAATAAGCTGAAATGGTAAAAACGTTGTTGAGCATCAGCTTGGCCGAGCCGATCATCAAATTGCCGTTGATCGCCCAGATCAGCGCGATCCCGATCATCATCAGCGCGTCCGAACCTCCAACGGTGATGAGCGCTTTATTGGCCGCCGCGCTCCCGCCGTTCCTGATGCCGATCAAAAGGTACAGCGGCACGCCCAGCAGTCCCCAGAAGAAAAGCAGCGTCAGGAAATCGGACGCGAACAGCACGCCGGCCGCCGCGCCGATCGTGATGAGCAGATAACCGAAATATTCCCCCGTCCTCTCCATCCCTTCCGTCGATCTTATGGAATATAAAGCGACGATCAGCGTAAAGAACGCCGCCGCCATATAGATGCCGGAATTAAAGGCGGATGCATAGAGCATCAAAGCCGGCGCCAGCTGGTTGCCGATGGCAAAGACCGCGATCGATATGATAAAAAGAACGAACGAGTTCGCGAGCGCGATCCCACCGGCGGCTTTTTTGAACAGGAAACAGAAAGCCGACATCACTAACGGCAATACCAGCGCGATTATCAATAACATTGTTTCCTCATCTTCTCCGTCTTTTCCTGGCAGAGCCGGACCAGCGCGTCGCCGTTGAGCAACACTTTCCCATTGTCAGGATCGACCACCGTCATCCGCTCGGTGCAACAGTAGCACGGATCGACGGCGGCGGTTATGAGCGCGGCGTCGGCGATCGATTCGCCGATCACCGTCTTCTTGAACGAAGGGACGTTCATGAAAGAGGGAGCGCGGATCTTGTGCCGTTCCGGATAATTGGACCCGTTGGAGCGGACGTAATGCAACACTTCGCCCCGCGGCGCTTCGTGCTGGCCGATCCCCTCGCCGGTCCCGATCTCCCGCACGTCGGCGTCGATCGGCCCTTTCGGCATCTGCTTAAGGCACTGCCGGATGATCGCCGCCGACTCCAGGCATTCGAGCAGACGGACCGCGGTCCGGTCAAAAACGTCGCCGTTCTCGAGAACGATCTTTTCGAACTCCACCCGGTCGTACGCGGCGTAGGGAAAATCCTTCCTTATGTCATTGGGAACGCCGGAAGCGCGGGCCACCGGCCCCACCACCCCAATATCGATCGCGTCCTGCTTTTTAAGCACGCCGATCCCTTTGGTGCGGGCGCGGATCACCGGATCGTCCATCACCGCTTTTACCAGCATGGAGCAGAAGCGCTCGATATCGTCGATCGCCTTAACGAGAGAAGGGATCTGCTCATCCTTAATGTCGCGCCTCACCCCGCCCACCTTGAACATCCCGTAATGGTTGCGGTTGCCGGAGATCGCCTCGAAAACGTCGAGCACCGGCTCGCGGTATTTCCACGCCCACATGAAAACGGTATTGTAACCGAGGAAATGCCCGGCCAGCCCTACCCACAGCAGGTGGCTGTGGATCCGTTCCAGATCGCCGATGATGGTGCGGATGTATCGGGCCCGTTCCGGGACCACGATGCCGGAGACGTCCTCCGCCGCCTGGACGAACGCGAACGGATGGGAAGTGGAGCAGATCCCGCAGATCCTCTCCACCAGGAACGTGGCCTGGTCGTAAGTTTTTCCTTCCGCCAGCTTCTCCACGCCGCGGTGGTTGTAACCGACGCGCACTTCGGCGTCGACCACCTTTTCCCCGTCCACGTAAAACTTGAAGAACTCCGGTTCCTCGAGCAGCGGATGGAAGGGGCCGATCGGTATCAGGTTGCGGTCTGCCATTTTATTTTTCCGTTACCTCTTTTTCAGACTCGAACGTTTTTTTGCGGAATGGATAGACCCCTTCCGGCCAGTCATCCGGGAGCAGCAGCCGTTTAAGGTTCGGGTGGCCGGTAAAATCTACCCCCAGCATCTCGTGGATCTCGCGTTCCACCCATTCCACCGCGGGCATGATATCAAAGAAGCTCTGCATCTTCAGCTCCGGCTTCGGGACCAGCACCCGGAGCGAGACCAGCAATCCCTCGCGATCTATCGCCAGATGATAAAGTATCTCCACCCCGGCCCGGGTGTCGAGTCCGGAGGCGGTGGAGAACCGCGCTCCCAGTTCATTATAAACGAAACGGGCAAGCTCTTTGGCCCGGCCGGGAGAGACCTCCACGAACACTCTTCTTCCGCTCTTTTCAAAGATCGGCAGATCAGGGAAATTTTCTTTTATTTTTCCCAACGCGCTCATTTTATTTTCTCCAACGCTTTCATCACTCCGGCGATGATCGCTTCCGGCTTGGGCGGGCAGCCGGGGACGTAAACGTCGACCGGTATGATCTCGTCGACCGGCTTGACGAAATTATAGCTGTCGCGGAACAGGTCGGCCGAACAGGCGCACACGCCGACCGCGACCACCAGTTTGGGTTTGGGCACCTGATCATACACCCGCTTAAACCGCTCGATCGACTGGCGGTTGACGATCCCCGACACCAGCAACACGTCCGCGTGCCGGGGGGAGCCCGCCAGGATCAGGCCGAACCGCTCGATGTCGTGCTTCGGCGTCAGGCAATCCACGATCTCGATGTCGCAGTTGTTGCAGGCCGATGCCCCCAGGTGGAAGACCCAGGGAGACTTTTTCAAACCCCATTTGAACGGATTCAACATATCAGCGTTACCATCCTATCAAGGCGCAAATGAACGCCGCCGCCGCCATCACCGTCACCGGTCCCCAGAAAAATCTTACCGCCTGATCGATCTTCAATCTCGGATTCGTGTTCTTGATCAATATCATCAGCACCAGCACCAGAATATATTTCAGGATGAACAAAACGATGCCGGCAATACTTGAAACGTCGATGCCGCCCAGGAATACCGTGATCAGGAAAAGCGGAATGACGAACAGTAATACCGACTTTGCCAGCCGGAACAGCAGCAGGCCCGGGCCCGAATACTCGAGCAGCGCCCCGGCCATGATCTCCTGATCGGCCTCGGCGATATCGAACGGCACGAAGCCGAGCTTGGCCTGCGCCACCAGCAGCGCCACCACAAATGCGATCAGTCCCGAAAGCGTCAGCACCGGCGCGCGGCCGGCGATGTTCCCGATCAGGATCGAGTTCGCCTGCGCCGCCACTGTGAAGACCGCGATCGTGAACGGAAGCTCGTACGCCAGGACCAGCTTCATTTCCCGGCTCGCCCCCACCGCCGCCAGCGGGTTGCGCGACGCCGATCCGCCGATCACGATCGCCAGTGACGGGACGGTCAATAGATAGAGCGCCACGATCAGGTCGCCGATGAAACCGGCCGACCGGTCGACGTTCCCCTGCCAGATGATGGTAGCCGCCAGTGCCGCCGCCGCCAGACCGAACAGCGGAGCGGAAATAAATACCGCGCGCGCCGCTCCTTCGGGAACGATCATCTCCTTGCCCAGCAATTTCAAGGCGTCGGCGAACGGCTGGTACCAGGGCGGGCCCTTGCGGTACTGAAGGCGGGCGGTCACCTTGCGGTCCGCCCAGCTCGCCAGCATTCCCATAAAGGCCGAGAACATCAGCCCGGGGAATACCAGGTATCCGAATATCAGTTTAAGCCATTCGATCAAAAGAACTTGCTCCTTAATTCTTCGATAGTGTCAAGGTTTTCCCGCGACCTTTCGTCCGACGGGTCGATCTCGACCGCCCGGCGAAAATTTTTCACCGCATTGTCGACATCGCCGATGTTATAGTAAGAAACGCCCAGCTGGTAGGAAGCGGCGGCGCTCAGCGGCGTCTTCTTGAGGAATTCCTCGAACTGCTCGATCGCGTCCTTCCAGCGCCCCTCCCGCATGTAGGCGATGCCCAGATGATAATAGGCGATCGCCACGTTCGGTTCGTTGGCGATGGTCACCCGGAATGCGTCGATCGCTTCTTTAAGCCGGCCGATATAATAGTAAGAGAGCCCCAGCCAGTAGCGGGCAATATGGAAGTTGGGGTTTATCTTCAGCGCTTCCAGGAACGATTTGATACCCTCCTCCAGCAATCCCCTTCGGTAAAGCGAAATGCCGAGCTCGTAATGGGCGTCGGAATACTGGGGGTTTAGCTCCACCGCTTTGCGGTATTCGGCGATCGATTCGTCGAGCATCGTCTTGCGGTAATAAAGATTCCCCAGGCTCTTGTGGGCGATCGAATTGCCGGGATCGGCGCTGATCGCCGCCTGGTACTCCTTTATCGCCTGGTTGAACTTTCCCATCCGCAGGCAACCGCAAGCCGTATCCAGATGTTCTTCCGCTTTGCCCATATCGCTATCTCCTCCTCCCTATCATGTTGGACAGTATTCTCACCGATGCCAGATTTTTCTTCTCATCCTCCGCCTGCGCCTCAATATCCTGGAACGACAGCGCGCCCGAGGTGCACGCCCGCACGCAGCGCGGGATCTCCCCCTCTTCAAGCCGGTCGATGCACAGATCGCACTTGGGGACGATATGCTTTTTCAGGTCGGGCTTGATCACCCCGAACGGGCAGGCGGCCGCGCACGACGAGCAGCCGACGCATTTGAAATGACTTCTTTGCACCAGTCCGTCTTCCATCTTTTTCATCGCATCGTTGGGACAGGCGGCCGCGCATGCCGGCTGGTCGCACATCAAACAATGTAGCGGCAGGTCCGCTTCCGCGACCGGTTTGGCGTGGCCCAGCAACGTCTGGAGATGATGGCCGTAAGCGCAGGCGGCGGCGCAGCTCCGGCAGCCGCAGCAAAGGTCCAGGTTAAGGTAAACCCTTTTCCCGAAGAACTTTTCGCGCGCGACCGCGCCCTCTATCCTGACGTCCGGCTGGCTCATGTTTCGCTCCTGTTGTTCGCCCTGAACCAGAAAAAGTTCCGGACCAGGTCGTTGTTCCCGAAATGGGTTATGTTCTCCGCCGGAACGGTTTCATTGATCTCGACCTCCAGCGCTTCGGCTATCTTTTCGGCCGGGCTCGCTTTTTGCATGACCGGGCCCTTCTCCGCCAGTTCCAGCGCCTCGGCCTTTAGCTTTTCCCCGTCCTCATCGCCCAGGTTGAGCAATGATGCAATTATATCAAAATTCGATCGCCTGCCGGCTTTTACAGTTACCGGCTCCACGCTCTCGATCCGGCCGTCGGCCAGTTTAAAAGTCCCTCCGCTCTCAAGATGCGAGGCCAGCGGGAGCGTTATCTGGCCGTTCTGGTATATCTTTTGCGGAAAGACGGACGAGAACGCCAGCAGTTCCATCCTTTCCAGCTTTTTCTCGATATCCGGATCGCCCGCGAACGGGTTGTCCCCGAACATCGCCAGGCGGGTGATCTCTCCATTGATGATGCCGTCCCTGATCTCCGCGAACGAACGCCGCGCTTCGACCGCGCGGTCGAGCACTACGTTCACTCCGAGCGCGTTGCCGAAGCAGTAGAACGCGGCCTGCTTCTTATTGGGCGAAAGGTCGCAGATCAGGCGGACCAGGTATTTGACCAGATCGTTGCGGGACCGGCTCCGCGACGGGGACATGATCGCGAACCCGGAAGCGGCGCAGTTGAAGTCCCTTGCCGCCGCCGCGATCGCCGCGGCCGGGATGCCGGTCATCTCCGCCACTTTTCCCAGATCGATGTCGATCGCTCCCTTGCCGTTATCTTCCGAAATGACCTTGATCATGCCAGCGAGCAGCGCGGCTTCGCTGCCGGGCTTTAGCTTCAAATGGCTGGTAGCGAACCATGAGGTATGGCTGCGGTCCGGATCGATCACGATCACCTTGTTGCCGCGCTTGCCGTACTTCACTTTATTGATCCGCTGCGAAAGCACCGGCGAACGGTTCAGGATGTCGCCGATCACCATCACCGCGTCACCGCGATCGATCTCCCCGACCTTTCCGAGGGAACAGACCGGCGTTTCGAACCTCGCTCCGCCGTAAGTTTCCGCATCGGACGCGTCTCCGGCGCAGGAAATATTAGTTATCCCCAGCGTCCGCGCCAGCTTGCCGGCAAGCAGCGCTTCTTCGTTGCTCGCCATGCCGGATATCAGAATGCCGACGGTCGACGGTTCCGCATCCTTAAGCTTGGAACGGAGCATTGAAAGCGCTTCTTCCCATTCCGCGCGCTTGTTCCCGATCAGCGGATAGCCCAGCCGCTGCGGATGCTCGATCAATTCCAGGTTGTAATGCCCGCGCGGGCAGAGCGAGCCGTTGTTGACCGGGTTCTCCGTGTCATAATCGATCTGGACCACCCGCTCCCCTTCCTTGCGAAAGCATACTCCGCATCCGAGCGAACAGAAAAGACATATAGATCTTGCGATTTTCGGATTTCGGATTTCGGATTTCGGATTTTCCATATTTACCATGGTTCAGGAATGTCCTTTATCTGGTCCCAGGTGAACACCGGGCCGTCCTTGCAGCAAAGATAGTGTCCCAGGTTGCAGTGGAAACACTTGCCGATGCCGCAGCTCATGTTCTTTTCCATCGAAAGGTAGATGTCGCTTCCCGCAAATCCCATGTCGAGCAAGCGTTTGTTCACAAATTTCATCATGATCGGTGGGCCGCAAACGATCGCTACCGCGTTCTTCACGTTCACGTCACCATCGTTGAGGATGGTCGTGACCAAGCCAACGTTGCCTTTCCAGGAAGGATCGCCGATGTCGACGGTGATATTTATCTTCATTTTCGGCTTCTTGCCCCATTCCGGGATCGCGTCGCGGTATGATATATCCTTTGGCGAACGCGAACCGAACCGGACCTCTATCTTGTTCAAATGGTCCAATTCATGGAAAAGCGCGAAGAGCAGCGCCCTTAGCGGCGCGAGCCCCACCCCGCCGCCCACGATGTATATGTCCTTGCCGTGGAAAGTGCTGATGGGATAAGGCTTGCCGAACGGCCCCCGCAGCCCGATATATTCGCCCGGCTTCATGGAATGCAGTTTGGAAGTCACGGCCCCGGCCCGCATCACCGTGAACTCGATCGATCCCTTATTCTTCGGATCGGACGAGGGAGTGAAAGGCGACTCGCCCATGCCCGGCACCGTCACTTGCATGAACTGGCCAGCCTCGAACTCGATCTCTTCTTCCGGCTTCAGAACGAATGTCTTAATATTGCCGGTCTCGGTGATCACGTTCTCGATCTTCGCTTTTATCGGGCGGTAAGGGTTGTTCTCCATGTTATTTCAGCTTTGCCGTCAGCGGCACCTGTCTTTCCAGTTCGACCAGTATCTTCCGCATGTCAATGTTGCCGGCGCAGCCATCGATACAGCGCCCGCAGCCGACGCAGGTGTAACGCCCCTGGCGCGCGTGGGAATAATCGAACTTGCACTGGTAGCGGTTCTGCAGCCGTTCGAATAATTTCCCTCTGGGATTCGCCCCACCCGCCACCCGGGTATATCCGGCCTTGAGGCACGCGTCCCAGGCCTTGTCCCGCCGGCCGCCTTCCGCCGCCGGGGAATCGAGCAGGACGAAACAACTGCAGGTGGGACAGATAAAGTTGCATGACGAGCATTCGACGCAGTCTTTGGTCAACACTTTCCAGAATTTGTTCTCAAGGTTTCGGCGGAGGATCTCCGTCAGGTCGAGCTTCAGCTTGAACGCGGCGTTGTTCTCCGCCAGCCGGTTCACCATCCGCTGGCGGCTTACCACTTTTTCCCTTTCCACCTCGGGCGTGGTTTCGGCGAACAGGGAACTGTTCCTTTCGACGATCTCCCTACCCCGGTCCGAGCCGATCTCCACCGCGTACCCGTCCTTTACCGGTGAAAGGTTAAGGTCGAATATCTTTAGCGCGTACGGTTTGCTGCCGACCATATTGCAAAAACAGGTTTTTCCGCAATCGGTGCAGTCAGCGGTAATGATAGTTATTTGCTTGCGGTTTTGTTCATAGAAAGCTTCCCGGGTCGGACCCTCAAGGTACACGTTATCGAGCGTTTCGATCGCTTCCGCGTCGCAGCCCCTTACGCCAAAGAACACCAGCTTAGGCGCTTTGCTTCCGACCTCCGGCCCGAAATAATCGGAGACGATCTCTACCGGCTTGAACAGCCATGATTTGAACGATTCCACCGTGCGATATCCGGAAAGCTCGATCTTTCCAATGGAGGATCCATTGATCTCTTCCAGCGCCAGGCCGTCGAACGACCTTACCGGCGCGATCACCCTCGATTCCGCGAGCAGCGATCTCACCAGTTGTTCCAGATTTTCTTTCGTTATTAACCGGTCCCTATCCGCCATAAATGTTAGTGAATATTTTCACTATCTTCCCCTTATTTCATTGTAAAACAACCGGATTTCATTGTCAATCCGCATCTTTCCGGTTGCCCTGTGCGTAATACGAAAGCCGCTTGAGCTCGGACGCCAGATCGATATTGTTGACCTTTACCGCTTTGGGCACGTTGAGGTTTACCGGGGCGAAGTTGAGGATCGCTTTTATCCCTGCGGCGGCGACCGATTGCGCCACTTCCTGCACCACTTCCGAAGGAACGGTCAGGATCACCATCTCCACTCCTTCTTTCTTCGACACTTCCTTGAAATCGGCGATATCGTGGCAGACCTTTCCCTTGTACTTTTTCCCTATCTTATTGGCGGAACTGTCAAATATGGCGACGATACGGAAGCCGAGCGCTTCGAAGCCCTTGTATCCCGCCAGTGCCATTCCCAGGTTCCCCACCCCCACGATCGCCACCTTCCTCCCCTGTTCCAACCCCAGGATCTTTGCGATCGCGCGCTGCAACGATACCACTTCGTACCCTTTCCCGGTGCGTCCGAACGAGCCGAAATACGACAGGTCCTTCCTTACCTGCTCAGGTTTCAATCCCACCAGGGACGCGAGATGTTTTGACGATATGAACTGCGTCCCCTGCTGAAAAAGGATGTACAGGTAACGGTAATAAAGGGATAGTCTTTCAATGGTCCGGTCTGATACTTTCATTTGTGAATTATTTCACTATTATAGGGGAAAGCGTATGCGCTGTCAACCGGCCACCGGGCTTCAGACGCCGGAAACGCCCAGATCGGTCGGGGCGCGGCCCAGCGAATAAAGAAGGTCGAGCGTTTCCCTGATCTGTTTGTCCACGCTCTCGTCGCCGTGCGCGCGGTTGGGATAGATGCCGTAAAGCTTGCGGTATTTCATCGGCGTGACGTTGAGCATCACCGAATTGGCTCCCGCCATCAGCCCCCTCCTCCTCGCATCGGGATCGAGCGTTTCGAACCCGGTGGTGACCACGATCTTGGCGTTCTTCGGGTCAACGATCCTCGCCACCGCCAGGGTGTTGAGCATCTGCCAGGTCTCCGGCCCGTCCGGCAGTACCGGACCGAAAGTGTACATTTCGGCGTTGAGTTGCTTGGTCAGCAGGATATCGTCAAGCACGCTTTCGATCGTTTGGCCGTGAAGCCCGACCAGTCCGCCGGTAGCCAGCAGATATCCCAATCTGTACGCCTCCTTTAAATGATGCAGCCGGTCATCAAGGCGGTCGCCGCAGTGAAGAGCGGCATAGAGCTTATGGTCGCTGGTCTCGAACCGCATCAGTATCCCGCGCGCCCCCGCCTGATAAAGTTCCGCCAGACCTTCCGCCCCCACCTCCCCCACCGAAACGAAGATCAACACCGCATGCTTCTCCTTGATCTTTTTTATCACGGCGGCCAGACGGGAGGCCGGATATTTTGGATCTTCCCCGGATTGGAGGACCAGCGCTTTAAAGCCATGCTGTTCGATCGCTTCCGCGGAGGCATCAAGTATCTCATCCTCCGTCATACGGAACCTTTGCAGTTCATGATCGCCGCGGCGGATGCCGCAGTAGACGCAGTCGTTACGGCAATAGTTTGAGAACTCGATGATGCCGTGGACGCAGCACGAATTGGAAAGGTGCTTTTGGCGCAAGAAGTTGGCGGTCCGGTACAGCAGCTCCTGCTCT
>Ga0335071_10003561_pt1 | contig 16370 bp, 11 predicted proteins | sample Lox_Sample_15_FD_206724 | JGI IMG/M metagenome (GOLD analysis project Ga0335071, IMG submission 206724) | Soil microbial communities from Loxahatchee National Wildlife Refuge, Florida, United States - Lox_Sample_1.5 | ecosystem: Environmental > Terrestrial > Soil > Wetlands | place: USA... | reverse complement strand
CCGTTCGTCGTGCTGGCGCTGCTCGATGATCCGCGGCTGGTGCGCGACGCGGCGCGGCGTGCCAGCGCGCATCAGGTCCGGCAGGTGCCGGCTGCGGTTCGCGAGACGGCGCTGGCGCCGGCGGTTGGCTACCGGCACGGGCGGATCCGGGTGGCCTATCTGTCGGCGGATTTTCACGGGCACGCGACGGCGGTGCTGGCGGCGGGGCTGTTCGAGCAGCACGACCGGGAGCGGTTCGAGGTGCTGGGGATCTCGTTCGGGCGTCCGGACGGGAGCGAGCTCGAGCGGCGCCTGCGGCTGGGGTTCGACGTGCTGCTGGACGTGAGGCAGTGGTCGGACCGGGAGGTGGCGGAGGAGCTGCGGCGGCGGGAGGTGGACGTTGCGGTGGACCTGAAGGGTCACACGGCGCAGGGGCGGCCGGGGATCTTGGCGTACCGTCCGGCGCCGGTGCAGGTGAGCTATCTGGGCTATCCGGGGACGCTGGGTGCGCCGTGGATCGACTATCTGGTGGCGGATGAGTTTTTGATTCCGGCGGCGGAGCGGGAGTACTACGACGAGCGGATCGTGTACCTGCCGGGCAGCTATCAGGTGAACGACCGGCGCCGTCCGCTGCCGGGTGCGGCGCCGGCGCGGACGGCGCTGGGTCTGCCGGAGCAGGGTTTCGTGTTCGCGAGCTTCAACAACAACTACAAGATCACGCCGGAGCTGTTTGCGGTGTGGATGCGGCTGCTGCAGGCGGTGCCCGGCAGCGTGCTGTGGCTGCTGGAGGACAACGCGGCGGCGGTGCGCAACCTGCGGGCGGAGGCCGGCCGGCAGGGCGTGCGCGGTGAGCGGCTGGTGTTTGCGCCGCGGCTGCCGCTGGCGGCGCACCTGGCGCGGCACGGGCGGGCGGATCTGTTTCTGGACACGTTTCCGTGCAACGCGCACACGACGGCGAGCGATGCGCTGTGGGCGGGGCTGCCGCTGGTGACGCTGGCCGGGCGCGGCTTTGCGGCGCGGGTGGCCGGCAGCGTGCTGCGAGCGGTGGGTCTGGCGGAGCTGGTGACCGGGACGCTGGCGGAGTACGAGGCGCTGGCGCTGGCGCTGGCCCGCGACCCGGCGCGACTCGCGGCGCTGCGCGCGCGGCTGCTGGCCGGCCGCGCGACCGCGCCGCTGTTCGACACCGCCGCCTTCACCCGCCACCTCGAGGCCGCCTACCTCGCGATGGTCGAGCGCGCCGAGCTTGCACAGCCGCCGCAGGATCTGCACCCGGCGGCAGGCGCGCAATACAAGCGGAGCGCGCCGGCGTGAGCGCCGCGAGCCGCAGCGCCGAATTCGTGCGCCGGGCGTTCGCCGCGCACAAGTCGGGCCAGCTGGACGATGCCGAGCGCGCCTACCGCAGGGCGCTGGAGTATGACCCCGGGCAGTTCGACGCGCTGCACATGCTGGGCGCGCTCGCGGTGCAGCGTGGCCGCTACCAGGCAGCGGCCGAGACACTCGCGCGCGCGGTCCTCATCCGGCCGCGACATGCGCTCGCGCAGTTCAATCTCGGCGTCGCCGAGCTGCGCTGCAGCCGCCATGCGGAGGCACTCGAGGCGTTCGATCGCGCGCTGGCCCTCAATCCCCGTCATGCGCCGTCGCTGCACAGTCGCGGCAACGCGCTCGCCGGCCTGGGCCGGCTCGCGGAGGCGCTGGAGAGCTACCGGCGCGCGCTCGAGGCGCAGCCGGACTACCTCGCCGCCTGGCAGGACCGTGCGCGCATCGCGCTGCGCCTCGGCGACGGCGCAGAGACGCTCGCGGCGGCCGAGCAGGCGCTGCGGCTGGACCCCGGCGCCCTCGACATGCTGACCAGCCGGGCGGCGGCGCTCGATGTCCTCGGCCGTACCACCGAGGCGGCGGCCGCCGCAGCCGAACTGATCTTCGCCTGGCGCGCCGGCCGCGCGGCGCCGCCTCCGACCGACGCGGCGGCACAGGCGCGCGAGCGGTTCGAGGAGGGCAACCTGCTGATCTCGATCCGGCGCTTCGACGCCGCGGCCGCGTGCTTCGCGGCGGCACGCGAGCTCGCCCCCGGCTACCTCGAGGCGGCGGTCAACGAGGCCGGCGCGCTCACGGAGCTCGGCCGGCTGGACGAGGCCGCCGCCTGCTACCAGGCGGTGCTCGAGCTCAATCCCGACAGCATTCCGGCGCTCCTCAACCTGGCGCGCATCCGGCTCGGGGGCAATCGACCGGCCGAGGCGCTCGAGTTGGTCGGGCGCGCGCTCGCGCTGGATCCCGAGTCGGTCGATGCGCTCGGGTCGCGGGCTTTCGCCTACGCGCTGCTGCAGGACCCCGCCCGGGCCGTCGCCGAGTGCGACCGCCTGATCGCGCGCGAGCCGCTTCGTGCCGAGACCTTCAACGTCCGCGGCGTCGCGCGCCTGGCACTCGGCGACGAGGCCGGCGGTGCCGAGGATTTCGAGCGTGCAATCGCGCTCGCGCCGCGGATGGGCCACGCGCTGATGAACCACGGCGCCGTGTGCCTGCGGCTGCGGCGTTTCGGGCCGGCGATCGACAGCTTCCGGCGGGCGGTCGAGTCCGGCCCGCAGATGGAGTTCGTGCGCGGCGGCCTGATCCACGCCAAGCAGCAGGTCGCCGACTGGAGCGAATTCGACCGCGACGTCGCGGAACTGCGCCGGCTGCTGCGCCCCGAGGTGCCGCACATCACGCCGTTCGCGGTAATCGCCGCGCTCGACGATCCCGAGGCACAGCAGCAGTGCGCGCGCCGCCAGACGACCGCCACCGCGCCGGCAGTGGCGGTGCCGCTGTACCGCGGCGAGCGCTACCGGCACGAGCGGATCCGGATCGCGTACCTGTCCGCCGACTTCAAGAACCATGCGACGACGGTGCTGATGGCCGGCCTGTTCGAGGCGCACGACCGCGACCGCTTCGAAGTCATCGGCGTGTCGTTCTCGAGCGACGACTGCTCGGCGATGCGCCAGCGCGTGCACGGCAGCTTCGACCGGCTGCTCGACGTACGCCGGCTGCCCGACGCTGTGGTGGCCGAGAAGTTGCGGGAGCTGCAGGTCGATGTGGCCATCGACCTCAAGGGTCACACCGCGGAGAACCGTCCGGCCATCCTCGCGCATCGCCCGGCACCGGTGCAGGTCAATTACCTCGGCTATCCGGGCACCATGGGCGCGGCGTTCATCGACTATCTGCTCGCGGACGGGTTCCTGATTCCGGCGGCGGAGCGTGGCTACTACGACGAGCGGATCGTCTATCTGCCGGACAGCTATCAGGTCAACGACCGCAGCCGCCCGCTGCCGACGGGCGGCGCGACGAGGCTGCAGGCAGGGCTGCCGAGCGAGGGGCTCGTGTTCGCCTGCTTCAACAACAATTACAAGATCACGCCGCAGCTGTACTCGGTCTGGATGCGGCTACTGCTCGCAACGCCGGGCAGCGTGCTGTGGCTGCTCGCGGACAACCCGCTCGCGGCCGCGAACCTGCGCCGCGAGGCCGAGCTGCGCGGCGTGCCTGCGTCGCGGCTGGTGTTCGCCGAGCGCTGCGAGCTCGCCGAGCACCTGGCGCGGCACCGGCTCGCCGACCTGTTCCTCGACACGCTGCCCTGCAACGCGCACACGACCGCGAGCGACGCGCTCTGGGCGGGGTTGCCGCTGCTGACCTGCGCCGGGCGCAGCTTCCCGGCGCGCGTCGCCGGCAGCGTGCTGCGCGCCGCCGGCCTCGGCGAGCTCGTCACGAGCTCGCTCGCGGACTACGAGGCGCTCGGGCTCGCGCTCGGGCGAGATCCGCAGCGGCTGGCGCGCCTGCGGCAGCATCTCGAGTCCGGCCGCCACTCCCTGCCGCTCTTTGACACGCCGCGATTCGCCCGCCATCTCGAGGCGGCCTACCTCGAGATGGTCGGGCGCGCCCGCCGCGGCGATCCACCCGCCGACTTCCACGTGGCGCGGCTGCCGCCGGTGCCCGCGCCCACGGTCAGCCAGGGCTGCTAGCGGCGTCGCGACCGGCGACGGGCCGAGCCAGCTCCGCGGCGATCGCGGCGAACACGCTGTCCCAGTCGCCGGGCCGGGGCTGGCGGAACAGGCGCATCGTCGGGTACCAAGGGCTGTCGGCTCGCTCGCGGAACCAGCGCCAGTCGGGCACCGCCTTGAGGGCGACCCACACCGGCGCGCCGAGCGCGCCGGCGAGGTGGGCGATCGACGTGTCGCAGCTGATCACGAGGTCGAGCGCGGGAATCAGCGCGGCCGTGTCGGCGAACGCGTCCGGGCCCTCGTCGAGCGGCTCGTCGGCGAGCAACAGCCGGTCGCGCCAGCCGGGCGCGTCGAGCTGCTCGCGCCCGGGGCCGCGCTGCAGGGCGAGCAGCGCGACACCGGGCAGCGCGGCGAGCGGCGCGAAGGCGGCGAGCGGCGGCGAGCGGCCACGGCTTGCGGTGCTGCGCTCGGCTGCGGGGTTGCCCTGCCAGGCGATGCCGACGAGCCGGGAGGCCGGTGACGGCCCGTCGCGCAGTGCGGCCAGCCGCTGCCGCCAGCGGCTCGCCCGCGCGGGATCAGGCGCGAGATACGGCACGGATGCCGGCACCGTCGCGAGCGTCGTGCCGAGCAGCGCCGGCAGGCTCAGCAACGAAATCCACGCGCTCGCGGGCTCGTTCCAGGCGTCGGCGAACGGAACGACCGACCGGAACTGAGCGGCGCCCGACAGCAGGCGCACGAGGCGCGGCTCGCAGGCCAGGCGGGCGCGAATGCCCCGCTCCGCAAGCACCGCGCCGAAACGCACGAATTGAATCGCGTCGCCGAGGCCCTGCTCGCAGAGGACCACGAGCCGTTCGCCGCGCGCCGCGCTGCCGTCCCAGCGCGGCACGCCGCCGGGCGCTGGCTGCGCGCCGGCATCGAAGCCCGCGCGCAGTTCGTAGTCGTGCCAGCCGGCCGCGAGGTCGCCGGCCGCGAGCCTGCACAGCGCCATGTTGAAGCGCGCTTCGCGGTGCTCCGGCGCGAGTGCGAGGGCCTGCGCGTAGGCGTCGAGCGCCTGCCCGGGGCGGCCGGCATCCTGGCGGCAATTGCCGAGCGCGACCCAGAGACGGGCGTCGCGCTGCGCCGGGGCCGCAACCGCGAGCAGGCGTTCGGCCTCGGCCGCCTGGCCACGGCCGCTCAGGCATTCGGCGAGGTTGAGCGCCGCCTCGACGTGGCCGGGCGCGAGCGCGAGGGTCGCGCGATAGTGCTCGATGGCGCCCGCGGGCGAACCAGAACGCTCGAGCGCGACGCCGAGATTGAAATGCGCCGGTGCGGACCGGGGATCCAGGGTCAGTGCCTGCGCGAACGCGGCGCGCGCCGCGTCCGTATCGTCAAGCTGCAGCGCCGCGGCGCCGAGGTTGATCCATGCCTCAGCCTGCGCCGGCGCGAGCGTTACCGCGCGGCGGAAGGCGGCGCAGGCCGCGCCGGCTGAGCCGGCCGCCAGCAGCGCGTTGCCGTGGTTGAAGTGCAGCCCGGCAACGGACGGATGGCGCGCGGTTGCTTCGGCGAGTAGCGTCACTGCCGCGGCGGCTTCGCCTGCGGCCAGCAGCGCCGCGCCGAGGTTGCCGAGGGCGGCGGCGTCGCGCGGGCGCAGTGCGAGTGCCGCGCGCAGCGGTGGCACCGCCTGCTGCGGGAGGCCTTCCGCAAGCCAACTCATCGCGATCAGCGTGAGCACCCGGTAGTCCACCGGCAGCGGCGCAAGCGTCTGGCGCGCATCCGCGGGACGGTTGAGCTGCAGCAGCTGTTCGGCGGCCAGGACACGCGGGTCGATCGTTGGCGGCATGGCGTGGGGCGGTTCACCGGCGCACCGGGCGGGGCCGCATTATCGCACCGCGCGCCGCGCGGCTGCGGCGTCATCGTGTCGATCAACCGCGGCCATCGCTGCGTCGAGCGCCCGGCCCGTGAGCAGCGTCGCCCGCAACGCGCCGTGCTCCCGTGGCAGCGGCCGCGAGTACCAGCACGGCCATCGGGACGCCGTCGTGGCCGGCGCACGCCGGGTGCTGCGCCCGCAGGGTCTGTTCGCGTTCACCGTCAAGTGGCTCGACGAGATTGCTGGCGCTGCTCACTTCCGATTCGGATCGTGCAGGCGCTTCGCGCGTGCGGGTTCGCACCTCACGGCCCTTGCCGCCGCAAGCGGCTGCAACGTCGAGCCGCTCGAGCCGGCGGTGTTGCGTCAGGACGCTGGACAGCCGGTGCCGGGGTGGGCCGTCGTGCCGCGTCCGTGGTGGTAGCGCGAGCCACCGCTGCGCGCGACGCGGCCGGTCGCCCTTTTTGGTCCCTGTCACGAAAGAGTCACCGAGACCTCGAAGAATAGCGGGTTCCAGCGTCGGATTCGGCGTCGGTATCGCGCGGCCCCGGGGAGAGGCGATGAGACTTCTGTGCGTGTTGGTGGCGCTGGCGATGCCGGCCGTGGCGACGGCGGGCTCTTGGTGGAATCAGGACTGGCAGTACCGGAAGGAGATCGGCTTTGACCTGACCCCGCAAGGCGCCGACATCGCCGGTTCGCCGACCGATGTGCCGGTGCTCGTGCGGTTGTCAATCGCGAATTTCAACTACTTCAACGACGCGAAGCCTGACGGCTCGGATTTTCGCGTGGTTGCAGGCGACGACAAGACGCCGCTCAAGTTCCACTTCGAGCGCTACGACGCCCAGAACCAGATGGCGTTCCTCTGGGTCCGCGTGCCGCGGCTCAGCGGCGGCGTGAAGTCCGACCGGCTGTTCGTCTACTACGGCAACCCGAAGGCCGCGACCGCGGCCGACGTCGCCGGAACCTACGACAACGACCAGGTCCTCGCGCTGCATCTCAGCGACGCCGACGGCCCGCCGCAGGACGCGACCGCCAACAAGGTGAACGCCTCGGAGTCGACCGCCGAGCGGCTCGCCGCCGCGTTCTCGGGCGGCGGCCTGCGATTCGCCGGCGCCCAGCGCGTCACCGTTCCCGCCGCACCGGCCCTGGAGCTGACGGCCGCCAAGGGCTACACCGCGAGCGTCTGGGTCAAGTACGACCAGCCGCAGAACGACGCCGTCCTGATCGAGCTCGATGACGGCGCCAAGGAGTTCGTGCTCGGAATCCAGGGCGTGCGACCGTTCGTGCGCCTCAACGGACGGGCGCCGGCGGCGTTCATCGCGGCGGCCGCCGACGTGGCGCCGGGCCAGTGGCATCACGTGGCCGCGGTCGTCGGGGCGGGCCAGATTTCGCTGTTCGTGGACGGCGTGCCGGCGGGGTCGGCGCCGGTGGGCGTGGACGACCTGCGGCCGGCGCTCGTGATCGGCGGCGCTGCCGCCGGCGGCCGCGGCTTCGTCGGCGAGCTCGACGAGGTCGGCCTCTCCCGGGTGGCGCGCGGCGCCGACTGGATCAAGGCCGCGGTGCGCGGCCAGGGGCCGGACAGCGCGCTGGTGCTGTTCGGGGCCGACGGCCAGCGCGAGGGCGGCCAGGGCTCGTACTTCGGGACCATCCTCAAGAACCTCACGGTCGACGGCTGGGTCGTCATCGTCATCTGCCTGATGATGCTCGTACTCGCGCTGCTGGTCATGGCCGCCAAGATGCTATTCCTGTCGCGTGTCGAGGGTGCGAACAAGAGATTCATGACGGAGTTCCGCAAGCTGGCGGGCGATCCGCGCGTGCTCGACAAGCCGCTGTCGGAGGAAGAGGAGGAATTCGAGCAACGCTCGCCGACGATGGCGGCGCTGGCCGGTGGCAAGGACAGCCTCGAGGTCTCGACACTGTTCCAGCTCTATCACCACGGCGTCGCCGAGCTCAACAAGCGCATCGGCGGCCAGGCGGCAGGCGCGCAGCGCGCGACGGTGCTGTCGGCGCAGTCCATCGCCGCGATCCGCTCGGCGATGGACGGTACGCTGACGCGCCAGCAGCAGCGGCTGTCATCGCAGATGGTGCTGCTGACGATCGCGATTTCCGGCGGGCCGTTCCTCGGGCTGCTCGGCACCGTGATCGGCGTCATGATCACCTTCGCTGCGATTGCCGCCAGCGGCGATGTCAACGTCAATGCGATCGCGCCGGGCACCGCCGCCGCGCTGGCAGCGACCGTCGCGGGGCTGTCGGTCGCGATCCCGTCGTTATTCGGCTACAACTGGCTCAATACCCGCATCAAGTCGATCAACGTCGAGAACCGCGTCTTCGTCGACGAGTTTGTCACGCGGCTCGCCGAGCAGTACAGCTGAGGGGTGGCGCATGTCCGGTTCCGTCGGCAGCGAAGACAAGGACGTCTACGACGACATCAACATCACGCCGATGCTGGATCTGGCGTACGTGCTGATGGTGATCTTCATCATCATGACGACGGCTTCGGTCCAGGGCATCACGGTGAACCTGCCGAAGGCGAGTCAGGCGCCGGCGCTGGCGAAGCCCCAGACCAAGGCGATCTCGATCACCGCCGACGGCACGATCTTTCTCGACACCTTCCCGGTCACGCTGCCAGAGCTCGAGGGCCTGCTGCGCCAGTACAAGGCCGCCAATCCGCAGCTGCCGGTGATCATCAAGGCGGACGCGGCGATCCAGTACCAGCGCGTCGTCGACGTGCTCGACGTGATCGGGCGCCTCGAGATCACGCAGCTGGGTCTGGTCACGCAGCGGATTGTCAAGTAGCGAGCGCGCCATGGACCGCAGACACGAACTGCTGCGCCGCCTGCCGCTGATCGGTGGTGGGGCGGTCGTGCTGTTCGTGCTCGCCGTGCTGGTAGTGCTGATCCACTACTTCGTCACGCACAAGGACGTCAAGGTCGAGCGCAAGGTCCAGGTGGTGACGGTGATCCGTCCGCCGCCGCCGCCGCTCGAGCGCCCGCCGCCGCCGCCCCCCGAGACCAAGGCCGACGAACCCTTGCCGCAGGATGAGCCGGAGCCGGCGCCGAGCGATGCGGCGGCACCCTCCGAGCAGCTCGGCCTCGACGCCGAGGGCGCGGCGGGCGGCGACGCGTTCGGGCTGGTCGGCCACAAGGGCGGCCGCGACATCACCGGGTCGGGCGGCGCGATCTTCGCGTGGTACACGAACCGGCTCAAGGATCAGGTCGTGGATCGCCTGTCGGACGACGCCCGCATCCGCAGCAAGAAGTTCTCCGTCTCGGTGAAGCTGTGGATCGAGTCCGACGGACGGATCCGCGAGGTACGGCTGGCAAGCACGACCGGCAGTCACGAGCTGGACGCCGCGATCGAGTCCGCGCTCGGGCGGATGCCGCGCATGGGCGAGCCGCCGCCGATCGAGATGCCGCAGCCGGTCAGCCTGCGGATCGTGTCCCGCAGCTGAGCGGTGCCGACACCCCGCTTCACGCACATGCCGAGGTCCTTGCTCATGACGACTTCCCGGTCCATCCACGCGCTACTTGCCGCAATCTGCATCGCGGCTCCGCTCGCTGCGCAGGCGGCGACCGAGCAGCAATCGCTCGAGGAGCTGCGCAATACCGTCGTAAACCTGCTGCAGGCACTGGTCGAGCAGGGCGTCATGACGCGCGAGAAGGCGCAGTCGCTCGTCAAGCAGGCCCAGGACAAGGCCAGTGCCGACGCGGCGGCCAGTGCGCAGGCCGACGCCGGCGCGATCCGCGTGCCGTACGTCCCGCAGCCGGTGCGCGCGCAGATCAGCAAGGAGGTCGCCGCCGAGGTCGGCCCGCAGGTGGTCGAGGACGTGGTGGCGCGCGCCAAGCAGGAGGGCTGGGGCGTGCCGGGTGCGCTGCCGGACTGGCTCGGCCGGGTGCGGGTCGGCGGCGAGCTCAAGCTGCGCTACGAGTCTGACCTGTACGCGCACGACAACGTGCCGGATGTGTACCTGAACTACCAGGCGATCAACATGGCCGGCGGCACGACCAAGGCCGGCATCAACGCGTTCACGAACGTGGAGGAGGACCGCTACCGCCTGCGCACCCGGGCCCGCATCGCCGTCGAAAGCGCGATCTCCGATTCGCTGACCGCCGGGGTGCGCCTCAGCACGGGAAACCTGCAGGACCCGAGCTCGGAGTTCCAGACGCTCGGCAACTACGGCTCCCGCTACCAGACGGATTTCGACCAGATCTGGGTCCGCTGGGATGCGCGCGACGCCCAGAACTTCTCGCACCTGACGCTGACCGGCGGGCGCATGCCCGGCCCATGGCTGCAGCCGACCAACCTGGTCTTCTACCAGGAGCTGCAGTTCGAGGGCGTGGCCGCGACGACGCGGCTCGGCTTCGGCGACGGCAGCGCCGGCCAGTCGCACGCCTTCCTCACGCTCGGGGCGCTGCCGATCCAGGAGGTGGCGCTGTCGACCCGTGACAAGTGGCTGCTCGGCGCGCAGCTCGGCACCGCGCTCGGCTCCGAGGACGGCCAGCGACTGCGGCTGGCCGCCGCCTACTACAACTTCAAGAACGTCCAGGGCGTGCGCAACGCCTTCGGCCAGGTTGACCAGGACTTCACGGCGCCGCCCTGGGTCCAGCAGGGCAACACGATGTACGACATCCGCAACGACCTCGATCCGGCCACGAACCTGTTCGCGCTCGCGTCCAAGTTCCAGATCGTGGACCTGTCGGTGGCCTACGATCTGCCGGTCGGCGGCCATACGTTCTCGCTGGCCGGCGACATCGTGCGCAACGTCGGCTTCCACCAGAGCGAGGTCGAGGCGCTGACCGGGTTCCCCGTGCCGAAGCGCAACAAGGGGTACCAGCTCGAGGCAGGCTTCGGCGACCGGCGGCTCGGCGCGCTCGGCCGCTGGCGGGCGACGCTCGGCTATCGCTACCTCGAGCGCGACGCCGTGCTCGATGCCTGGACCGATACGGACTTCCACGAGGGTGGCACCGATGCCAAGGGCTACTACTTCGTCGGCGATCTCGGCCTCGGGGTCCACGTCTGGGCGCGGCTGCGCTATCTGAGCGCCAACGCGATCGACGGGCCGGCCGGCGTCGTCGTGTCGCAGGGCCCGCCCAAGTACGGCGTGGACGTGCTGCAGCTCGATCTCATCACCGACTTCTGAGGCTTAGCATGCGCCCGCTGTCCGCACGACCGCTGTACCACGCTGCCCTCGCGCTGTTCGTCGCAGTGCTGCCGTCGCCGTCAGTCGGGCAGGTGGCGCGCAGCGGCGCGGCCCCGAACGCGGCCGCCCAGCAGCTGCAGCAGCTCGCGCAGGAACGCACCGCGCTGCAGGCCGAGAACGCGCGCCTCAAGAAGGACCTCGACAAGGCGGCAGCGGACCTGGCCGCCGCGCAGGCCGAGCGCGACGCGTTGCGGAAGAAGGCGCAGGCGGCGACGCTGGCGAGCCAGGCGCATGCCGCCTGTGCCGCCAACGAGGAGGCGCTGCAGCAGAAGCAGGCGCGCCTCGACGAACTCGTGGCGCGCTTTCGTGAGACCGCGCAGACGCTGCGCGAGGTCGAGACCGGACGCGCGCGGGCGCAGCAGCAGCTCGCCGAGAAGAGCCGTGCCTTCGACGCTTGCGCACAGGCCAACGTCGGCCTCTACGACCTCGCCAGCGAGGCGCTGACGCGCTACGAGCGCGACGCCACCGCGCACGCGGCGACGTTCACCCGCATCACCCGCAACCGCATCGAGAACCTGGTAGACGACTACCGGGCGCGGGCACAGGAGCTCAAGCTGCCGGAGGCGCCGCAGCCGGCGCCGCCATGACGCGTGGCGCGCCGCTCAGCGGCTGGTGCGGCGCGCGAGTTCGTCGCCGACCAGCGCGGTTAGCCTCTCGATAGGCTGTGCGCCGCTGAGGAAGCGACCGTTGATGAACAGCCCGGGCGTGCCGTCGACCGCAAGCTCGCGCGCCGCGGCGACGTCGGCCTCGATGCGCGGCCGCACGCGACCCGACGCGAGGCACTCGTCGTAGCTCCGCCCGTCGGCGCCGGCGGCGACCACCGCCGCGCGCAGCGTGAGCGGATCGAGCCGATCCTGCGCCGCGTAGAACGCGTTGTAGGCTTCCCAGAACCGGCCCTGCTCGTCGGCGCACAGCGCCGCCTCCGCCGCCTGCTGGGCGTGCGGGTGGATCTCCGTCAGCGGCAGCTGGCGGAACACGAGGCGCACGTCGTTGGGGAAGGCGGCGACGAGCTCGGCGAGCGGCGCGCGCGCTCGGGCGCAGAACGGGCATTCGAAGTCGCCGAATTCGACGACCGTGACCGGCGCCGACGCCGGACCGAGACTCGGTCCCCGCGCCGCCACGGCGGCCCGCAGCGGTTCGGCCAAGACGCGCGCGCGGTACTTCGCCCGCAGCCGCGCGTGCAGCGCCTGGTTCGCGGCTTCCGCGCTCTGCCGCGCCAGCAGGTTGTAGATTGCGGGCGCGACCGCCTCGAACGGGGCGTTGATCGACGCCTGCTCGCGCTCGTAGAACGCCCGTGCCTGGGCCTCAGTCGGCGGCGTCGCCTGCGCCTCGGCGGCGATGGCCTCGGGCGTGCGCCGCGTCGCGCGGGCCTCCAGCGCGATCACCCGGTCGTCGACGAGCTTGTCGAGCGCGGTCTCGGCGAGCGCGGCCTGTGCGCGCTGGTAGCGGATTCGCATCGCCGCGAGCTCCACCTGGAAGGCACGCTCGAGCTCGAGGCGTTTCGGCTCGATCGTGGCCTCGAGCTCGGCCGCCGGGATGGCCACGCCATCGACCTCGGCGACCGGGGCTGCGTCGGCCGCGCAGGTCGAGTTGGCCCCGAGCAGGGCGCACAGGGCAATCGGCGGCAGCAGGTAACGGCGGCGGCGAGGACGCATGGCATCAAGACCCGGACGAGGAGCCAGACCTCAGAGCCTAGCGGTCAACCGTGACAGTCCGGCGACGACCGGCCGCGAGAACGAGTAACGCCAGCGCGCCCGCCACCGCGAGCCGGCCGCCGGCCTCGAGCACCTCCGACCACGCCAGCCACAGTGGCGCCGCGTGCGGCGCGGCGGCTACCAGGCCGTGCGCCTCGTACAGCGGTGCCAGTAGCTGGCAGCCGTTGGTGAGGCCCTCGAGCAGTGGCCACAGCGCGAGCCCGGCGCCGAGGCGCAGCAGCCGCTCGCGTCGCCCGCGTGCTGGCCAGCCGGCGAGCAGCGTGGCGAACGTCGCCGGGGCGAGCAATGCGGCGTCGACGCCGAGCGTCGACTCGACCACTGCAATCGGTCGTGCCGCGGGCGCGGGACTCCAGAGCGTCGCGGTGACGGCCAGCACCTCGCCGGGACCTCGAAGCGCCGGCCGCAGGCCGGCGCGCTCCACGCGCCAGCCGCCGGCCGGCCCCGCGGCAAACTCGGCGAGCGCCGCATGGAACGGCGCGACCAACCGTGCGTACGGCGCCGCCAGCCACGGACCGGCCGCCAGCACGGCCGCGCCGGCCAGTGCCGCACCGACGAGACTACGCCGCACGCGGCACCACCGGCTGCGGCGCCGCACGGGCCGACCACCACAGGAAGAACAGGGTCAGGACGGCGACCGGCAGCAGCGGGGCGATGAACCCGTGCAGCGCGTCCCAGAGATCCGGCCGGTACCGCAGCACGAAATGCAGTGCGACGAGGCGCAAGATGCTCGCCAGCCAGGCGGCGGCGCCACCCAGCGCGAGGCCGCAGAGGCGCTCGCGCCAGCGGGCCGGGAAGGCGAGCACCGCGGCCGCCAGGAGCAGCAGCGTCTCGATGCCCTCGCAGCCGCGAACGACGTTGAGGCGCGAGGCCGGCGAGACGAGGCTATGGCCTTCGATGCGTGTCACGCCGGCGGACGGATCGAGCCGATTGATCACGTACCCGGACGGCGCGAGCACGGCCTGGTCGACGACCAGCCGTTCCACGGCCGTGCCGCGACCGAGCTGCAGCGCGACCGCGAACACGGCGAACAGCACCGCAAAGCGCAGCGCAAAACGCAGCGGCGACGCCGGCAAGGCCATCACCGGGCGAGCCGCGCGCGGCCGGCGCCGGCCAGCAGCAGCGCGGCCAGCGCCCACGACCAGGGCGGCAGCGGGCCGTCGCCGACTGCCGCTGCATCGGCGCCGATGCTCGCGGTCTGCTGGGCCAGCGGTGCGCTGTCGATCTGATCGGCGCTGACCGTCGCGGTCGCGGACACGGGTCCGGTCTGGCCGAACGTCACGTTGACGGTGAAGCTGGCCTGGGCGTTGGCCGCGAGGCTCGCGAAGTTGCAATGCACGACGGCGCCGGCGAGCGTGCAGCCGGCCGAGGCGGAAACGAATTGGGCCGCCGTCGGGAGCGTGAAACTCACGATGCCGTTGGTCGCGGCGAGTGGACCGCCGTTCGCGGCCGTCAGCAGGTAGGCGCCGGCCATGCCCTGCGTGCCGCTCGCGGGGCCGGAGGCGGCGATCGTCAGCGCCGTGCCGAGCGCCGTTGCGCCGTACAGGTCGATCCTTGGCGTCGTGCGGTTTCCGGCCAGCGCGTCGGCGTCATTGACGCCGCCGAGCGCGAGGCGCTGCAGCGTCTCGGCCGGCAACTCGGCCGGGTAGCGGGCGCGCAGCGCCGCCAGCGCGCCGGCCACGTGCGGCGCCGCCTGCGAGGTGCCGCTCAGCTCGAACGTCGCATCCGGCGCATCGACGAAGGTGCCGGGCGCCAGCAGCGTCAGGTAGCCCGCGCTCTGCGAGAAACACGTGACCAGGTCAGGAGCGCTCGTCTGATCGCAGGTGCCGCCGGGATCCGCGCTGGCGCCCCAGCGCCAGCTGCCGTTGCTCTGGCTGTAGACGGCGCCGACCGAGATGACCCCGGGCGCGCAGGCCGGAAATCCGAGCCCGGACTTGTCGCCACTGTTTCCGGCCGCCGCCACGACCTGCACGCCCGCCGCCGCCAGCGTCGAGATGGCTGGCGCCAGCGAGCTGGCCGCGCAGAGGCTCTGCTTCGCGTAGGCGTTGCCATCGCCGAGGCTGAGATTGACGACGACGACGTTATAGGTGGCCCGGATCGAGGCGATCGTATTGAGCGCCGTCAGCACGTCGCTGAAGGACACGGTCGCGCCATTGAACACGTTGAACATCGCGAGGTTCGCGGCGTTGGCGACGCCGAGCGCGATCGCCGAGACATTGGTGCCGTGCGACGACTGCGCCGAATTGCCGTAGAAGTCGGCGTTGTAGACGACGCGGCAGATGCCCGCGGGCTGGCCGACCGCTGTGCACGGACCGAAGTCGGAGTACGGCTGAGGCTGGTGGCTCGAGAGATAGTTGTCGGCGAGTCCGCCGTCGATCACGGCGATCGTCGTGCCGGCACCGGTCGCACCCAGCGCCGCCGCCTGCGTGGCGCGCACAAAGCCGAGGTCGCTCACGCCAATCGCGTGCAGCACGCCGTCGGCGTGCACGCGCACTACCGACGGCTGGCGCTCGAGGCGGTCGAGCGCCTCGGCCGTGCGCACCCGCCAGAATGACAGCGGAAAGTGATCGTAGTCGCGCAGCAGGCTGGCGTCGGCCGTTGCCAGCGCGGCCTCGACGCCGCCCTTGACGGCACGGTGAGCCTGCGTGCGTATCGCCAGCACCGCGTCGTCCTCGAGGGCGAGTCTGCGGCGGGCGCGCTCCAGCGACGCTGCCCGGTCGGCCGCACGGCCGTCGAACTCGACGATCACGTCCTGTGGCTCGCCACGGGCGAGGCGCGCGCGCGCCGCCGCCGACAGTGGCGCGGCGGGCGCGGAGTCGACCGGCGCCAGCGCGACTGCGAGCGCGGCGACGACGATGGCAAAGGACTGGGGCGCGAGTCGGCGCATGGAATTCCCGGGATGGCGGACGCGACCCTCTAGCTACCACCGCGCCGTGACGCGGGCGTGACTCGCCGCTGTCCGCGCCGCGAACCGCGCGTGCGCGCCGAAGCCGCTTGAGCGGGCACCCCAGCACGTCGGCCGTTATCTGCTGCACAGCGCGTTTGACGGACGTTGCGCGATCAGCGGGGCGACATAAGGCGTCGGGCTGTCATCGAAACGCCACTGATCGGCAACACTGCCAGCCTACGGTGTCGTCACAGGTGCAGTGCAGACGCCTTGTGAAGGGGAGTACGAAGTGAACGAGAACCGTAAGCAGGCGGTGTCCATCCGTCTTGGTTCTGGCGACATTCGCAAGGTCAAGCGCCTCGCGGAGCGCCTTGGCGTGCGGGACTCGGATGTGATCCGCTTTGCGCTCAAGTGGACGCTGAACCGCGTCGCGCCGCTGTGCGATCCCGAGATTCGGGGCCCGAGCCTCGTGCCGATGTTCGTCGAGACGGGCTCCGAGCTGATCCGCCACTTCGAGCTGGATGCGTTTCGGCTCGATGCGGTCATCAATGAGGGCGTCGAGCGCGAGCGGCGCGTGGCCCACGACGATATTGCGCTGCTCGCGCTGGCGGGTTCCCAGCAGCCCTACGCCTTGCTGCGGTTGCGTGCGCACGACCGGAACGCGCCGCAGCCCGCGCCGACGCTGGCCTCGATCGAGTCGTTACGCCAGCACCTCTACGACAAGTACGTCTACGGCCGAGACGACCTCGACCGCCGTGCGACCCCTGAAAGCGATGGTGACAGG
>Ga0335071_10003560_pt1 | contig 16371 bp, 19 predicted proteins | sample Lox_Sample_15_FD_206724 | JGI IMG/M metagenome (GOLD analysis project Ga0335071, IMG submission 206724) | Soil microbial communities from Loxahatchee National Wildlife Refuge, Florida, United States - Lox_Sample_1.5 | ecosystem: Environmental > Terrestrial > Soil > Wetlands | place: USA... | reverse complement strand
GATTTGACAGCGCGCCGGCTGTCTCGTATCTTGACAGCCATCCGCAAAGATAATATACAAACGAGTACTTGTCTCATGGCCTGGGTGGCGGAACTGGTAGACGCAAGGGACTTAAAATCCCTCGGTCCCTAGGGCTGTGCGGGTTCGATTCCCGCCCCAGGCACCATCTTATTTCCTTCCCCCATCGGGTCATTCCGTTGCCGCGCTTCCGTTTTAAGGAATTCACGCTCCGTTGGCAAGGAAAATCCTGTTCGTGTCGGCTGTTCTAGTGTTTCCCCGGGCTGGACATTTATTCCTCAGAAATGATATGGCGGTATCCTCGAGGGATGAAATAGATCGTGAAACGGGAATAGGGGAGAGGGATGTATGAAAAGGAATCATGCGGCATTTCTGGCGATGATGACACTGGTCTGTGGAGTCGTCATCATGTCCCTGACAACGGGGCAAGCGGACATGCCGAGAGGGGCGAAGACCATCTTCGACAGTGGAGAAGGGCCACCTGTCCGAACATCATCCGGCAATCCGGCCCAGAGCGTGCCTGCAACAGAGAGATACACGGGTATCGCCTATAAGATCGTCCTTCTCAAGCCCAACGGGAATATCTCCGTTATTCCCAGGGCAAGGACATTCAAATCGGGTGAGAGGATCAAATTGCTCGTCCGTACGAATGAGGCCGGATACCTGACGGTCATGAATATCGGGTCCGACGGCAACACCACGGTGCTCTTCGACGACTATGTGGAAGCCAAACAGCTCTATGAGATTCCCAAGTCGACGGCCCTGAAGTTCGCCGGTGCCCCCGGTACGGAAAAGATCATGATCATGCTCTCCGGCGGCCCTAACCCGATTGCAGGCGGGCAGTCCGCTTCTGTTTCGGATGGCCCCGTGAGCGATCCGCCGCCTCCACAGGCGCCTTCCGTTGCGGCCGGATCGATCAGCCCCGTGCCCCCCGGCATGCGCCCGTCTCCTCCCGGGCCCGCGGCAGACACGGGCAGCAGCCTGCCACCGCCACCGCCCACGATGATTGCAAGCAGCATGCAGGGATCCAAGGACATCGTCCTGGAAGATCAGAACAAAACCGGATACGCCGTGATCCTTCCAAAGTCAGGTTGGAAGCCTTCGGCCAAAGAAACGAAGGGCATCGTCCTCGAAAACGACGCGAGGGACGGCAGCAATTACGGAGTCCTTCCGGCCTCTGCAATCGATGAAGGCGGCATACTCACGCTCGATCTGAAACTGACACACAGGTAATGAAAGGTCGGGTATGGCTTTCTTTCGTCACAGGTCATCCTATTGTGAACGACGTTCACGGCGACGATCGAGGACTTCGGCCATCATGGGCAGCATGAGAGAACCGAAGGGAAGCAGAAAGATCACCACAAACGGGACGTAGTGCGCCAGATGCAAGAGGTAGCGCTTGAGGGTCCTGATCTCCTCGCGGGTCCATGGGACGCCCGTATTTCTTGGCCTGAAGAGCAGGGCCATGAAGCCCATCATGTAATCGGCCTCCGCATAGATCGTGGCCTTGTATCGCGTAATCATCTTGCTGATTATCTTTCTGATCATCGACGATTGTTCCTCACAGGGCACCAACGGTTAGATCGGACGGATAGCCGCAATTCTGAAACGAAAAACTCATGCAACTGGCACGAAACTTGATTTGTTTTTGTCAGGGAGACGTTTATGAAAATTCCTCTGTCATCAGAGCCGCTCATCCGCCCTTCCTCAGACGCAGAAGGGGCAAGCCGTCCCTCCCGCAAGGCGCAGGCCGGACTCGATGCATTCCAGAAGATCCTCGAGACGCAGCTGGCTCCCGCGGGAGGCTCTTCCTCCACGAGCCATCCAGCCGAAATCCCCGACGAAAAAACGATTCGCAAACTCATTGAAATGATTCGGCTTCGGATGATGATGGACGAGCATCTGCTGGAATCCATGCGGGATTCCGGAAATGATCAGTCCCTCTACCAGCGATTTTCCCGATGGCAGCTGGGCGGACTCGATGCCGTGTCGCCGTCAGCCCCTCAGGCAAAGCCTGCGGCGGAAATCCCAACGCCTGCTGCGGTCGAAGAAGTGCCTTCCGTTGTGAGGCTCCGCAAAGCGCCTGAGAGGGCAGGGACCTATGAGCCCATCATCCGGGAGGCGTCCCAGACCTACGGGGTCGATCCGAACCTGATCCGCGCGGTCATCCGGGCGGAGAGCAATTTCAAAAATGAAAGTATATCCCCGAAGGGAGCCATGGGGCTCATGCAGATCATGCCGGAGACGGCAAAGGATCTCGGCATCACGGATGCCTATGATCCGCGCGAAAACATCATGGGCGGGACCCGCTATCTCAAAGGCCTCCTGGAACGATATCGCGGAGATGTGCCCACGGCGCTTGCTGCCTACAATTGGGGAATGGGAAACGTAGAGAGGCGACCCGATAAACTGCCTCGAGAAACCAGGGTCTACATCGACCGGATCCAGCAGTTTATGGGGGAGGGGAAAACCTGATATGGATCTCTCCGGGATCACTTTCTGCCAATGAAAAACCCGCCGTGTGGCGGGTTTTTTCATTTGTCACCGTTTTCGGAATTCAGTTCATTCCGAGATAATCCCTGACGATCTCCAGCAGATAACTCACCTTGAAGGGCTTTGACAGGGTGGGATAGTGGTACTGAGCCACATCCTCGTCGAGTTCCCTCTTGAGGCGTTTCACGCCGAAAAAGCCGCTCATGTAAATGATCTTGATGCCGGAATCTTCCTTGCGGATCCGTCGAACGAGTTCGATGCCATTCACATTCGGCATCAGGACGTCGGTGAGGATCAGGTCCGGCTTGAAGCTCTTGTATACTTCGTAGCCCGTATCCCCGTCGATCGCCACCCGGACTTCGAACCCCTCCATGTTGAAGATATTGCGCAGAGTATCCTGATAACCGAATTCGTCCTCGACGATGAGAACTTTCCACTTTTCCTTCGACTTCTTTTGCGCGCCGTTCTTGATGACTTCGATGAGTTCCCTGTCAGGCAGCGCGTTGATGATATGCGCCACGTCGTTGATCTTCTGCTGCATCCGCTCGGCTTTTTCCTTGTTTTGCGGGTTCAGGTCGGGATGATAGATTTTTGACAAAAGCCTGTAATTGGACCTGATATAGGAAATGGCCGGGGCATCGCCGAGTTCGGAGTAGATCTCACGGGCCTTATCCAGCATGCCGAGAACGTTCAATTCATTCGCAAGATCCATACTTTTGTTCATCATCCTGTCCCTGGTTGAGTTTGCGATCGGACCCGTGCGGCCGTTTTTCCCCACGCGGGCTGACAAAGGACAGGCCAATGCAAATCTCATGCAAAAGCACAAGAAAAGAGTCGTTTGGCGGGAATGAAAGCGCGGGTCCTCGGAATTCAGAAATATGCGGACTAACGGTCGATTGCCGTTAACGGAGCCCCTGGACGAAGTTTGCAACGGCGTTCATGTAGTCGGAGAGCCCCACCATGAAGATGCTGTTATGGTCTGCGCCGGGGATCTGCAGGAGTTGTTTCTGGGCGGCGCCGGAGGCCTCGTAGAGGTCTTTTCCGTCCTGCAGAGGGAGGATTTGATCAAACTCTGCATGTATGATTAGGGTGGGTTTTCGGAAGTGGCCTATTTTTTCGATGTGGCGGAAGGCCTCGCTCTCGGAGATCCCGCAGCGCTTCATGTCGACTCCCACGAGATTCAGGATCGTTTGCGAGTGAGCGAAGCCGCTCTCGATGATCAGGCCGTCGATAAGGTCGGGGTAGCTCTCGGCCAGCTCAAGAGCCGAGGCACTGCCCAGCGAGCGTCCCATGACGATGAGCGGGCCGGTGCACCCGTTGAGGCCCAGCCATTTCCTCGTATACGTAAAAACCGCGTGGGCGTCGCGGAGCATGGTGCTCACCGAAGGATGGCCCGTGGAGTGGCCGTACCCCCTGTAGTCGACGGGAAGGAAGTTGACATGGAGCCGCGAGTAGAAAAAAGCGATGTCTTCGTAATCATCTACGATCTCCCCATTGCCATGAAAGAAGAGAATGGAGGCGCCCTGCTTGTCGAAGAGATAGTAGCGGGCCCCGACGGAAACGTCGGCCTCCACGGGGATCATGACATCGCGCACGGCTTCCTGAGATACGGGGCTTTGCCATGAGGTCCGGGGGTAGAAAAGAGTTTGACTGACTTCGAACCCATCGAGCTTGGGACAGCCGACATGACTGAGATCCTTCATGGAAAACCTCCTAGGTCAATGGAGCTGCTTCGTCATATCACAGCTCAGGCAGCACTGTCCACGGGCAGCGTGGTTTTGACAGCCGAGAGCGAATGGGGTAAGAAACGATCGGGAAAGCTTATGCCGACGTGGGTCATTGTCGTCTTTACGGTTATCGGGACGGCGGCAGCGCTGAAGATTCTTCATGCGCTTGCCATCGTCGTAGTCCATCCAATCACGCAGGGAGCCATGTACACGTCCACGGCCCGCGTGAAAATCCGTACCGCCCTGGATGCCGTAAATATGAATCCCGGCGAGCTTCTTGTTGACATCGGCTGCGGCGATGGCCGGGTACTGCGAGCGGCCAGGAAGAGGTATGGCGTGAAGGGTCTGGGGTACGAAATCAACCCGATTGCCTATACGAAGGCGAGACTGCTTACCATGTGCCGCAAGGGCCTGGAGGTGAGATGCCGAAATTTCTGGAAGGAGGACCTCGGCAGCGCCGATGTCGTTTCGTGCTACCTGTTCCCTGACGTCATGCGGAAGCTCGGGATGAAACTGGGCAACGAACTTGCTGCGGGGGCTCGCGTCATATCGTTCAATTTCCCGATCCCCGGCTGGAGACACCAGGCCGTTCTCCGCGCCGCCTCCAAGCTCAACAACGACCCGATCTATATCTACCGCATCCCAGAGTCCCTTCCGAATTCAGATAGGGTTCAAAAAATACCTTGATAAGCACTACTTCATGCATTTCACCTTTAGCCTGAACATCGTGTAAGAATTGTATTTTACCGGTTGAAATCCTCATTCCCTGTAATTATGAGAAACGCTGTTCTCCCAGTAAAGGCTACGGATAACTGCATTGAGCGAAACTAGCGTGCAATCCTTTTGCGCGGGAAATGGCGATGGAACCGCATTCACCGATGCTCATCTTCGGCTGCAGAATACCGGCATGCTCTTTGCTCCTTATTGGTCCGGTTGGGCATGCTCAATGCTTGTGCATTTTTTCCATTGCCGATTCGGACACGGCCATCCGGAATTCCGTCTTCTTCCCGTTCACCGAGACAGCGATGGAATAGATCCCGTTGGGCATCGCCACATTGTTGCCGTAATGCGTGGATTGCGGCCCCTTACCGATGGCCTGCATGACAACAACGGGGACATCCACGACTGCGCCGTTCCCCCGTCCTTTGTCGTCGAGCAATTGGAAATTCATACTAACCATCGCATTGGTTATCGCCTTGCCTGTCTTGGCATCGAAAACGTGCACAACAAGATGATGATTGGGATGCGAAGCCGCATCAGGCGCGACAGGCCTGGCGCCTCCCATGATCAACATCCCTTCTTTCACACGACTGGTAGCAACTTCATCTGCCGTAAAGAACGGTTCGGCCGCCAGTACATGCAACTCTATCCGAAGATCATCCATGGTTGCTGTTTTCATCATGTCTTCGGCCCTGACAGAACCCGCGCAGATGATCAATGCGATGAGTGCTACAGTCAACGCAAAGTATGAGCGCTTATTCATGTGATACCTCCTTTTCGCATTTGACATTCTCTCTGTAAAATTGTTCATTCAATTCTACGGGACGATCAGAGCAAACGGGATTTTCGGGGATCGTGCTCATCGAATCTCCCCTCTCATGCCGTGACGGCTTTCTCTAACTCTTCCGCAATCCCAAGATACTTCGCGTGAATGCCCTCTCCCGTCTCCTCATGCTCAATATGGTCAAACGCCTCTGTTATCTTTTCGTGCTGTTCGACGGGGATGACCTTATCGGCCATTGGAAAGAGCACATTATCTTCCTTCATGATGTGCTGTCGCAACAGCATCACGTAGCCGAGCGCATTTTCGATAACCTGGGAATGAGCGGTATTGTCACCTCCCTGAATTCGTTCTGAGCCGACTCGCATCGCTCGTGTCAGGCGTCGGCCTTCTTCGTGCTCGGCCAGCATGACAGCCACCGGTCCCGAATCTTTCGGCATCCCGTTTGCGATGAGGGCGGGGAAGAGAACCCCTTCTTCTTTCTTGTGGTGACATCCGTCGGCGAATCCCTTGATGAAGTCAGCCGCCTTCAGGAAGATGCCGGCCGGAACCGCCTCGCCTTTCGAAAGTCGTTTCGCAGCCGTCTCGAGCGAGGTCAAGACCCCTTCAATCACGCGATGCTCTTCCATGAGGATTTCCGTTGCTTTCATGATTTGCTTCTCCTCCCGCGTGTTTCGATATGTTTACCGGCGCCTGCCGGAAGTTCTCGATTTCTTCGCTTTCATCATTTTTTTCTAATAATCCCGTAAGCCTTCACGGATGCGATCACCATGGGCACTACCCCGCCGATGATGAAGATGAGATCCGCCGGCATCCGGAGCCATTCCATCAGACGGCTGATTCCCAGGTTCATAAATTCCGGACCCCGCGCGTGCCAATAGCCATTCTCGAGCACGTCGAGAAGCTGGAGGACGCCTGCGGGAAACAGATTCATGACCACCATGAGGGCAAGGCCGATGTTGAGGCTCCAGAATGAGGCCCGGATGTACTTTTCAATCCCTGACCATTCTTCGTCCTTCAGGACCTGCCGGATGGAAAAAACGATGAAGGAGAGCGCGAACATCCCGAACACCCCCATCATCGCCGCGTGGCCGTGATTCGGCGTCAGGATCGTGCCGACCTCGAAATAGCTGACGACAGGCAGATTGATGAGAAAGCCGAAGATGCCGGCGCCGACGAAATTCCAGAATCCGACGGCCATCATGAAGTAGAACGTCCAGCGATGAGGGATGGAGATTTCCTTACCGCAGACATCGCATTGCGATCGCGACAGCTTGATGAAGTCCCACGCATCCAGGGTGAGGAGCGTCAGGGGAACAACCTCCAGAGCAGAAAACATCGCGGACAGTGCGACAGTCACGTTGGTCTGTCCCGTCCAGTACCAGTGATGGCCCGTCCCGATGATGCCGCTTCCCAGGAAAAGGATTGCATCCAGGTAAATGACGCGGGTCGCCGTCTGAAGGGAGACCATTCCCAGCCGGTAGAACAGCACCGCGATCATGGTTGTGACGAACAATTCGAAAAATCCCTCGACCCAGAGATGGATGATCCAGAACCGCCATACATCAACTGCTGTGTAATGGGTGGTGCTGCCGAAGAACATTGCGGGAAGATACAGGAAAGGGATGGCGGCCGCCGTGAGGATGAAGAGGGTGGAAAGCTCCCCTTCCTGCGGGTCTTTCCTAGCCGAGCCCACCCCGCGAATGACGAGGAAGAGCCAAAGCATGAAGCCGACAACCAGAAGAACCTGCCAGGCCCGCCCCAGGTCCAGGTATTCCCATCCCTGGTGCCCGAACCAGAACCACAAGTCGCCCAAAATCTGAAAAACTCCCAGCATCTCCCCCAGAAGACTCCCCACGGCTACAAAAACGAGCGCCGCAAAGAGCGCGTTGACCCCCCTGGCCTGTCCCTTAGGCTCTTTTCCACCCAGACCGACGGACAGAAAGAGCCCCCCGGCGATATAAGCCGTGGCAATCCAGAAAATGGCAAGCTGAAGATGCCAGGTGCGGAAGATGTTACTGGGAAAGAAACGAGAAAAGTCGATCCCGTAGAAGCTTCCCGGGTCGGCCCGGTAGTGTGCGGTTGCCCCTCCCACAAGAGTCTGGGCCAGAAACAGGAGCGCCACAATGACAAAATATTTGATCGTTGCCTTCTGGCTTTCAGTGGTCATGCCGGGGAGCATGCGGGGATGGATATGCTCCCCCTTGCCCTTCCACCCGAGAAAGTTGAATCGACCGAAGGCAAAAAGCACCGCAGCCGTACCCGCCAGCAGAAAGATGAGGCTGAGGGCGCTCCACAGGATGGCGCCTGTGGTGAGCGTGTTTCCGACGAGCGGATCGTAGGGAAAGTTGTTGGTGTAGGAATAGGCCTTTCCAGGGCGGTTCGCCGCGGAGGCCCAGGCGGTCCAGGCAAAAAACGCCGTGAGGTTTTCGATCTCTCGCGGGTTGCGGATATGGCCGTACAGAAGTCCGCGGTTTACCACGGGATCGGAAAAATAGTCCGTCCATTTTCCGATCTGGTGCCGGTAGGATTCCTCCTCTGCCTTGGTAAAGAGCAGGGTATCCGTCTTCGGATCGAAGCGGTTCTCTTTCACGATCTCCTGCAGCCTGGCTTTGACGGCGACTTGCTCGTCCTCTTTGAGCTCCGGGAATCCGCGGCGATAGTCCTGCTGCGAAAGGTACTCTCTCGTATCGACGGCGAGCGTATGCAGGTATTCGGCCGAGAAGTCCGGCCCAAGGTATGCGCCATGGCCCCAGATGGTGCCGTTTTCCATCAGGCCATACTTGAGGAATACCTGCTGTCCCGCCAGGATGTCGTCACAGGTGAAAAGAAGATTGCCGGCCGTCCCCACGATCTTGCCGGGGATGGGCGGCGCCTCCCGGTAGCTGTTCATCGAGAGCCAGATCAGCACGGTGAATCCAACGGCCAGGACTAGGATGACGGTTCTTCTCCACCAGGGAGACAGCTTCTCCGCCTGTGCCTGATCATCTTTCATGCTTCTCCCTCCTTCCTTTTCCTGAGAAGCCTGGCTTTCGTAAGTGTTTCTTACGCCCGGATCATGACTAGCAGCATCTTGAACGGGCTGAGTGCCTTCAATGCGTGAGGTTCGTTGGCCGGCATGATCACCATATCGCCCTCCTTGGCCCTCAGCGGCTTGCCCGAGATGCTCACTTCTGCTTCGCCGTCAATGATGCAGCCCAATGAACTATTCAAGCGGATGGAGGATTTCAATCGTGGTTCGTACAAGAGCGCACTCGAAAACATCGAGCGGCTCGAAGAGCAGGCGGAGAAGATGATGAATCTTTTCATCGACCGGGCCATCGGTGTGCCTGAACAGGGAAAGAATGCGGCCAGAACGATCGTCTCCATGTACGGGATCGGCTTCGATACCTACAAGAAGCTCTTTGAGTACGCCTACGGGAACGGCAGATCATTCCGGGATAACCCCCGAGAGGCCGAGTCGTCATCGAGGAGGACAACTTTCTCGACCCTCAGTTCGTCATGCGCTTTCTCTCCATCCCCGGCATTCATTTCTTATCTATCGAATCGATGCCCTGTTCTACTCCTGGCTTCAACTCGCTCGGTTCATCTCCGGTGATAGGCAGGCGCACTGCCTCGAGGGCAAGTAGCACCCTCGAGCCGCGGCCGTAGGTGAAGTAGGAAAAGGCCCAGCGGACAAGCACGACTAAGCGGCTCTCGAAATTGATCAGCAGCAAGAGGTGGATGAAGAGCCACATGAGCCACGCCATGATCCCCCCGAACTGGAAATGGCCGATGTTGGCCACGGCCTCGTACCGCCCGATGACGGCCATGGTCCCCTTGTCGAAGTAGGAGAAAGGAGCCTGGGAGGGTTCGCCGCGTAGTTTCCTTACAATCGCTCTTGCTGCGTAGCGTCCCTGCTGCGTGGCCACGGGGGCAAGGCCTGGCAGAGGGCTTCCGTCCCTGCCAGGCAGATGCATCAGATCGCCGATGACAAAGATCCCCGGATAGCCGGGCACGGTGAGATCGGGGTTCACGATCACCCGTCCCATGCGGTCCACATAGGCCCCGGTTTTTTCCGCCAATATCTTTCCCAGGGGCGAAGCTGCGACCCCGGCCGCCCAGAGCACCGTGCGGGCGGCAATCCGTTCAGCGCCCCCAGGCCCCTCCAGGCTGATCCCCCTCTCATCGATGGCCGTGACTTTCACGCCGGTGCGCACATGCACCCCAAGCCTGGACAGTGCCGAGCGGGCATGTTCCGACAGCGCGGGGGGGAAAGCGGGAAGCATCCTGTCCGCCGCGTCCACGAGGATGATCTCCGATTCCCCGGGATTGATAGAGCGGAAGTCCTCCTTAAGAGTTTCCCGGGCAATCTCGGCCACCATTCCCGTCAGTTCGACGCCCGTAGGGCCGCTGCCGACGATCACGAAGGTGAGCCACGCACGGCGCTTCTCAGGGTCCGGTTCCCGTTCAGCCACCTCGAAGGCAAAGAAGATTTTCTGGCGCATCAGACCGCTGTCCTCGATGCTTTTCAGTCCCGGCGCCGCCTTCTCCCATGTGTCGTTGCCGTAATAGTGGTTCTTCATCCCCGCCGCGACGATAAGCGTGTCGTACTCGATCGCCCCATCGGCCAGGATAACGCGTCTGTTCGTCGGCTCAAAGTCGACCACCTCCCCGAGAAGGACCTGTACGTTCTTTTGTTTTCTGAGTATATGTCGCAGCGGCGCGGTGATTTCGCCCGGGCTGAGCATACCCGTGGCCACCTGGTAGAGAAGCGGCTGAAAGAGATGGAAATTGCGCCGGTCCACGAGCGTGACGCTCACAGGAGCCTTTGCAAGGGCCCTCGCCGCATGGAGTCCTCCGAATCCCCCTCCGACAACGACGACGTGGTGTGATGATGTCAGCTCAGCCCTGTAACTCATTCCAGATGCCATGCTGATGTTCTCGGCCTGATTGAATGCCATGAGCATCAGAAGAAAAAAGATAGTCTCACGATACCAAACTGACTGTTGATCCCGCCGTTTGGCTGCTTGAGATTCGCATTGGATACATGCCGATACCGATAGCCCAGATTGAGAAACATAGTCCCTGCGAGCGGGATGTATACTCCGGCACCGACCGCACTGGCAAAGTTGAATCCGTTGGCTTGCTGTGCCGTGTCAGCAGAAATATACTGGGGGCCAGTAACTCCAAGAATATAGGGCGAAAGGTACTTTATGAGGGGGTAGGAGTACTGAATCCCGATACCAATCCCGAATCCCGTATCCGACGATGACCCCTAATTCTGAGAACAATGGTTTCCTCAGCGGGACAGTGCTCTTCTCATCCTCGGTACGAATAGCTCCAGGTGCAGCCATCAGAGCGAACAACACATTGAGTACAAGCACAAACCGTGATTCGAGATGAGCCCTTTCTGCCGTCGTGCTGACCACAAATTCCCCTTATCTGCGGTGGAATACCTTCTCCCTCTCTTTTTCTCAGAGATGCAAAGCCACAAGGAACTGCGGCCATTGAACGGCGTCATCGGTGCTGATTCGATTTTAAAAGAAAAAGAGGCAGATGCTATAGGCAAGTTCCCGATGCTTCCCGACGAAAATGCTTAGACCAGCATCAGGGAATGGAGCAGGAGCAACTCAACAAAGATGCTCTTCCAGAGGATGGTAATGGATGCTATATGTATGAAGGGTATGCCGTTGTGCGCTTGTGCTAAAGGTGGGGTCTGCTCGATCCACCCTTGCAGTACAGATTAACGATAGATATGTACTACCCATACTAAGATCGCGATGCTAAGCAGTCCAGGAAGTACCTGATGCGCCTTATCCGTATCCAGCAGACCTAATGAGCTTGCAGGTTTGACTGACCGCCTCCATCCTTCAGGCTGGTCAGGAAGGGTCAGATGCAAGGCACCCCTCTGTCAGTCGTTTGCGTTTCTTTCTCAGCCCTGAACCCTATACCCTGTCCCCTGAACCCTGTCTTTCAAGGTGCCCACAGGTACATGAACTGAACCCCCCTCGGCATCAGACCCTCGAGATCCTGAGGCAAGATGTTGACGACTGTGGTGTTGGCGCCGGCTTCCGAGTAAATCGATCCCTTGTAAGAACCCGGGCGGTAATAGATGATGACCGATGCTTTTTCCAGGTTGAGGGAGCTCTTGACCCGTTCGAGGGTGGTGTCCAGGTATCCCATGCGGTCCACCAGCTTGAGATCAAGGGCCTGAGAGGCTGTGTAGACCCGTCCGTCGGCCAGCTTCACAATGGCCTCGCGGGTAAGCGCTTTTCGGCCATCGACGATCACATCGATGAAGCGACCGTTGAACTGATCAATGATCGTCTGCATGATCTTTATCTCTTCCGGCGTGGCCGGCCTGAACGGGGACATGAGGTCTTTCATCTCCCCGGACTTGATCGCTTGAGATTCCACACCGATCTTCTCGAAGAGTCCCTGGACGTTGAACTTCATGGCAATGACACCGATGCTCCCCGTGATCGATGTGGGGTGGGCAACAATCTCGTCGGCCGCCGTTGCCACGTAATAGCCGCCGGAGGCCGCCACATCCAACATGCACGCGACAACCCGGACGCCGGTTTTCTTCTTGTACTCGAGGATTTCATGGTGAAGGATGTCGCTGGCCGTCACGGTGCCCCCGGGCGAATTGATTCGAACAATCAGGGCCGCGATCTTCTTGTCACCGGCCGCTTTTTTCAGTGATTCGCGGATCAGATCGACCGGGGAAGGCTCCTCCCGGAACCCGAGAGAACGTTTCTTTTCATCCGAAATCACTCCGCTGACGTCCAGCAGAAGGATCTTCCGGTCGCCTTCTCCCTCGACGACGCGCTCCTGCAGGGGCTCTGTCCTCGGCAACAGGGGGACGGTTACGGCGCAGCCGTTACAAAAGATGACCAGCATCGTTAACCAGAAGAACAGGGTTTTTCGATCCATTCCGTCTTTCTCCCTTTTCTTATTTCTTTTTGTGCGGACGGTGGGTTTCCGCTTTGCGCATCTTCTTCTGCTCCCGCAGCACCCGGGAGATGTCTTTCTGACGTTTCGTGACTCGTTCTTTGGCCATGGGCATCCTCTTTGCAAGCCTGAGGCGTCTGTTGCCTCGTTTTCGTCGTTGACTCCGTATTGTGATGCTTTTATACTTTTAGGTAGACATATTGCCAGTAAAAACCATTTCTGTAAAGGAGGTGTCGTTATGTCTGATAACCATTGTGGCGATTGGGTCAAGGGCCTTTTGATCGGTGGGCTTGTTGGAGTCATCGTCGGGATGCTGTATGCACCGAAAAGCGGAAGGGAGACGCGTGACGAGCTGTCGGACAAGGCAAAGGACGTTGCCGGGAAGCTCAAGGAAGAATACGAGGTTGCTTTCGAGAAAAGCAAGAGCGCCTATGAAAATCTGCTCAAGAAGTTGAAAGACGTGGAAGCCCGGGCGGAGAAGAAGGCCCAGGAAATGGGCGGAGGTTCGGCCTCGCAGTCCTAAACGAGGAGAAGGAAGCCTATGAACTGGGAAACGACCCTTTTCGTCCTTTGCCTTGCCGTGGTGGTCCTCGTGGCATTCACTATTCCCGTGCTCCTGCAGTTGAGGCGCACGATCCAGAATCTGGATGCGACCGTGACGACATTGAACCAGAATCTGCCCCAGATCCTCAAGAATCTGGATTCGATTACGGAGAACATCCGGCAGAGCGTCTCCACCGTTCGGGTGACCGTCGAAGAGACGATCAACCGGTCCCTGCCTTCGGTGCTCGAGAATGTGGATCGCCTGACGTCGACACTCGGGAAATCCGTCGAAATGGTGAGGAGCCGCGTGGAGGACGTCTCCAAGGGCGTTGAACGGTTCCGCGGGGGGCTCGGACATTTTGACGACCGGCTCAAGGGCAGTACCCGCAGCCGGATATCCCATGCGCTGACGACCTTTGCCGGTGTTGTGAAGCGTGTCCGGGTGATGCTGGAATCCATGCGGCCCTGAAAACCCTGCACCGACGCACCCCTCCAGGGTCTTTCCTGGAGTGGTTGAAGACTCAAGGAAGAAATCACAAACATTCCGGGAGGACAAGATGAGCGATAGAGACGATTTTGCGAAAGGGATCCTGGCCGGTGCCCTCATCGGAGGATTGGTCGGTGTGGTGGTCGGGCTGCTGATCGCGCCGAAGAGCGGAGCGGAAACGAGACAGGAGCTGACCGAGAAGGCAAAGGATTTCGCCGACAAGATCCAGGACGAGTACGATGTTCTGTACGATAAGGCCAGGCGCTCGTCGGACACGCTGATCAACCGGCTTCACGAACTGGAGTCAACCGCCCGAAAGAAGGCCGACGAACTGGCCGGAAAGATCAAGGCATAAAAACGGGGATCCCGTGGCGCCGAGAGGGTTTGATCGAGGAGGCCTATGCCCATTTCGTGGGAGATAAGCGCTACGCTGGCGGCGGCGGCGCTGCTGGCGCTTGGCGTAGTAGCTGGATTGACCCTGATGGATGTTCGAAGGACGTTTCGGAATGTCACGGAGCTCTCCGCGGCAGCGGAGAGGCACCTGCCCGCGATCCGTCAAAACGTCGGCAAGATCCGTCACGACGCATCCGTTCTGACGTCGTCCATCCAAATGCTGTCCAGGAAGGCTTCTGTGACGGCCGAAGGATTCGAAGGCATCAGCAGGGACATCCGCTTCACGATCAACGCTCTCGAAACCGAAGTCATCGAACCGGGACTGAAGATCATGAAGGTCCTGTCAACGCTGCTTGCCTTCACTGCCGTTATCCGGCGGCTTCGGCACCCCCTCGGACCTGTCCGGAGGCGGGGAAAGGGCAGGGCGTGATTCCTCCCGTTTTGTCCTCAGCACGGATTTCAGCCACCGACCGATGTGAAAATACCCCCAAAGGATGATCAGCACCGTCACGCCGAGCAGGATGAAGAAGATCACATCATGGTCTTCGCGCAGCGAGCTGCCCTGGATCGACAGGATGATGGTTCCCAGGAGACGCCCTGCCGTGGAGATGACAAGGAAATCCCGGGTCCGCATATGGGAGAGTCCCAGGATGTAGCAAAGCGTGTCCTTGGGGAATCCCGGGATCAGAAAGAAGATAAAAGTAATGACCCGGCCCTGGTGTTCGAGGAAATGGTCGTATTTCCGGATCGTCGCCGGCCGGATGATTTTTTCGACGAAAGGCAATCCGAGCGAACGGGCCAACAGAAAAGCGATCCAGGATCCGACGCTCAGCCCGATTGTGGAGTAGACGGTTCCCAGAAATGCCCCGTACAGGTATCCCCCGAGGAGTCCCGTTACATCACCGGGCAGAGGGGAAACGATGACCTGTACCATCTGAAGAGAGATGAAAATGACGACCGACAGGGGGCCATAGGACGTCAGGAGCTCCGACAGTCGCTCCCGGTCCAGGAAGAAGGAGAAAACGTTGAAGTGAACGATGAGAAAAATCCCGATGGCCGCGATCAAAGGGACAAAGAGAACCCTGCTAAACGATCTTTCCACGCTCAACAAACCCCGGCAACGGATCTGAGGAATCGTGACGCCCTTTGAATCGATTGCGTGTGAAGCATTCCGCAAATCCCGCAGTCATCAGATGGTCCCGTACCCTACCATATGCGGGCGGGCAGGCAAAGTGAAATTCCGTCAACCGTCCGATCCCTCATTTTCGACTGCCGATTCCGATCTTGAGGCAAGCCAGTCCTTGACGAATTTCGTGGCCATGCAGTCGTCCTCATTGTAATCGATAACGGCGCTAAGTTTGATCCTCCACGTGTCCGGATCTTTTTGGAACCGGAGGTACCAGGCGATCGCATCGAGGGCGTTCACGTCTTCGTGACGCCAGCGGAAGCCGAGATGCTTCGCGATGTCCTTGAGACCGTTTCCCGGGGTGGGGAAGGCGAAGGCCTGGGTGGCAACGCGGTGCAGATCGACCATTCGAGGGATGATCTTTTCGCTGACCACTGCGCTGAACCCATGTCGCTCGGCCAGCTTCTTCAGGTGCGTACGCTCGTAGTGATGCCAGTGGTAGATGACGAATTCTTCCAGGTTTGCAGTGAAGTCGATGAACTCGTGAAACATCCGCCGCTCCTCGTCAATACGCCAGGCCAGAAATGGCCGATAACAGATGCTTCCCCCTTCTGCAATCACCAGCCCGATCAGGTAGTCAACGGGTTCCAGACCTTCTGCTTCTCCAGAAGGATCGGTGCCCTCCAGATCGAGGAAGAGTTCTGTGGAGGACTCCTTGAAACCCAATGCCGATCGGTCCAGAAGGATCCTTTTTCCTTTATGAATTGCGCGGGCATTGACAATAAGCTTTTCGGCGGTGGTCCGACCCAGGCCGGGGATGCCGTGGAGCGATTCGGGAGCAGCCGAGGAAAGATCCCATATCTTTCGAAAACCCCGAGCGGCGAGCTTTTGCTTCATGCGCGGACCCACCCCGGACACGAGGGAAATGTCTCTCAAGCGCAGAGCCCTGTGGTTTGTATAGGTAGCCCACGGCCACGGGGCGCCATTGTAAGTGGGGGTCGGCTGCTCGCGGCTTTCGAGGATGCGCCGGGTCCCCGCTATCGCTTCTTGCAGCCTTGGCTCGTAATCCTCGTATCGGTACTCCTTCTCTTCGAGATTCCCGTCGATGATGAAAAAACAGTCGGGCAGGCAACCCTGAATCTTCGAA
>Ga0335071_10003559_pt1 | contig 16377 bp, 17 predicted proteins | sample Lox_Sample_15_FD_206724 | JGI IMG/M metagenome (GOLD analysis project Ga0335071, IMG submission 206724) | Soil microbial communities from Loxahatchee National Wildlife Refuge, Florida, United States - Lox_Sample_1.5 | ecosystem: Environmental > Terrestrial > Soil > Wetlands | place: USA... | reverse complement strand
ACTGGCCGGCAGACCACCGGAACTGGAGGCCGCTGCAGCGGCATTGAACAGGTCCACTTCCGAGGTCGCCGCAGACATCTCTGAGTTCGGCCTCGGATGGGACCAGGAGCGTGTGATGACATCGGCCTCCTCGCTCGCGGTCGAGCAAGAGATCCGGGAATTCGCCGCGTCCCGGCATGAGTGTCGTGAGAGAATCCATCACATTGAGAGCCGCATTACCGAATTATCCGAAGCTTTGAAACGGGCACAGGCGAAGATGCAAGGCAAAAGGGAAGAGTTGCAGAACCTCGCGGTGGCCTGTGAGAGTTTCCTTGAACCGGCATCGCGTAACGAGTTGCTCGAATGGAAACAGCACCACGGCAGGATCCGGGACATCGGGGACCGACTCCTGGAGAAGCGACGAACAATGGAGGGGCTCATTTCCACACGTGTGGACATGGACCGGAAGTTGGATCAATTGGAAGGAGAAAATGCTCCCCTGGTGCCTCCGGCTCTTTTCTCGCTCCTGGTGATTCTGTTTGGAGGCGCGGGCATTGGTATGATTGTCGCCGGTCTGCGCAGCGAGGACCTTGCCGCCTACGCCTTTACCTCTATTGGATTTCTCATATTTATTGCTCTACCCTGGATCATAAGATGGAAAATCATCGGAGAACGCCGCCGTCTCGCTAACCTCCGCCAAATGAAAGACTCGCTGCTGGATCAACAAACTGCCGCAACAAAAGATCTGACCGAGGTTGAAAAAGAACGCCGGACGCTTCTTCAGGAGCTGGAAGACCTCAAATCCCGTTGCTCCGAGATTTCAAATTCTGTGCTCAAGAACCCGAGCGCCGGTCTCACGGAAGTGCTCCGAGCGGAAGCGCTGTCTTCTGCTGCTGAGGAACCCGTTCGGCGCAGACAGATCCTGGAGGACGGTCTTCGTTCCGACTTGGCCGAGTTGAAGATTGAAGAGGATCGCCTGACCGAAGTCACAAAGCTGTTGGAACAGGCGGAGGAAGAATTCGAGCAATCGGACGGTCGGTGGAAGGATTTCCTCATTGCCCGCTCGCTTGACGAATCTGTCGAACCTGACGCCGCGCTCGATCTGGTGCGTCGATTACGTGATCTAAAAGGCCGACTGCGTCGAACGTGCGAGCTGGAAGAAGCTCTTCGCGTCCTCCGCGAGGAATGGGATGAATTCACCGGGAGGGTGTTGGAGCTCGGTTACGAAATGGATCGGCCGGTAGCGGCAGAAATCTCGCCTCTGGACCAGGCGGAACAATGGAATATTCAAGTAACGGAAAGCAAAGAAGCGCTGGCTGAAAAGAAATCGGTGCTGGAAAGGGTGGTGGAGAACCAAATTCGTTTGGATCTCCTGGTAAGGAAAATACGGGAAGCCAACGATCAAATTGCTGCGCTTGTAGGAGCGGCCGGTGTAGGCGACGAGGAATCTTTCCGCAACCTGGCGCGGGACCACGACCGTTACCGTAGTCTTGAGCAGGAACGGACGCACCTGGTAGCCAACCTTGTTTCGGGACTGAACTGCCGTGACGAGGCAGCCATGCGCTCACAGTTACAGCACCAGGATTGGGAAGAAAACAGGAAAAGTATGACAAATCTTCAGGAAACCCTGGATCGTCTCCGGGAGGAGTCTAATGAACTTGCGGCCCAAAGCGGCAGATTGGAGAGCGAGATTTCAATTCTTGAGACCGAAGAGGAGACCGAAATGCTTCTCGCAGAAAAGGAGGAGCTACTGGCGCGACTGAATTACGCGATTAAGGAATGGATGACGTTGAAGTTAGCAACCGGCCTGCTGGAAAAGACTCTTAGGGTCTATGAATCCGAGAAGCAGCCGAGAATGTTGGAGAGAGGTTCGGAAATTTTCGCGGAGATTACCGGTCATGCTTACCAAAAGATCCTATTGCCCCTGGATAGCGAGCGGGTGAAAGTGCAACGAGCGGATGGGACCAGGATCGAGCAAGATCATCTGAGTCGCGGAACGCTTGAGCAGGTCTATTTGTCGTTGAGGCTTGCCCATCTCGACGTTTATCGACGTACGGATTCGGCTATCCCACTCATGATGGACGACGTGCTGGTGAACTTCGACCCGGAGCGGGCGCGCAGGACCGCTGAAGTACTGACAAAGTTTTCCAGGGATTCGGAAATCCAGGTCCTTTTTTTCACGTGTCATCCGCACGTGGCCGAGTTGTTTCCTCACGATGCAGCAAGAATCACATTGGATGACGCATAACAAGTATTCTGCAGGGGCCGGGAGGCGGTGATCTTCTTCAAATAACCTGATGGATACTTTCCAATCAGTACCAGAACTTGTAGCCCCGAGGCGTGTCATAATTGGTGAGCTTTCATCCAAACAAGGAGTTTTCATGTTTGAAGTTGTGGACCATTCTTCAAGATATCGATCAATCAGGACGACTTCATGGCGGCTAAACGGAATTGTTGCAGTCGGAATTGGGATCGTCATTCAAATTTTGCTGACCACTCCCGTATGGAGCCAGAACTCGCCCCATCCTCTCAGGGCCCTGCAAGAATCTTTCAGAGCAGTTTCCAAGAGTGTCAAGCCTGCAGTGGTGAACGTCTCCACGGTGAGGATAGTGGGAGAAACTCGCTTCGGGCCGGATCTGGATCCATTCTTCGAGAATCATCCGTTCCGTGAGTTCTTCGGCGATGAATTCTTTCGGCGGTTTTTTAGTTCTCCCGGCGGTACGAGGCGTTTGCGCCAACAAGGTCTCGGATCGGGGTTCATAGTGGATCCGAGAGGATATATCGTAACCAACAGGCATGTCATCAACGGAGCGGATGAAATCCAGGTGACGCTGGACGGCAAGAAGAAATACAAGGCGCGAGTAGTCTACGCTGACCCGAAAACCGATGTGGCGATTATCAAAATTGACGGTAACAACAATTTTCCTGTCGCCAGGCTTGGCGACCCTAACACCCTGGAAGTCGGGGATTTCGTGTTGGCCATCGGAAATCCGCTCGGTCTCATGCAGACCGTTACTTCCGGAATCGTCAGTGCAAAGGGGCGTTCGGGCTTGGGAATAACGGATGTTGAGGATTTCATTCAGACCGACGCGGCCATCAATGTGGGAAATTCAGGCGGACCGCTGGTTAACATAGACGGACAGGTAGTGGGCATGAATACTGCGATTGCTTCTCGCTCTGGCGGAAGCATAGGAATCGGATTCGCCATACCTGCGAATGTGCTGAAACAGGTTCTAAATGTCGCGTTGACTAAGTCATCCACGGCACAAAATGAGCAAAGAAAGGCCCCGCAAACTGTTGTCCCAAGGAGGGTCCCGAGACCGGCCGATGAAGTGCATCGACCGCTTCAGGGCCCGCGTGCAGTAGGCGGCGATCATATTTGATATTGTGCGATTCAATTGGCGGCTTATGATGCCGCAGATCTGCGCCGGAGATTGAATTCTCAAAAGAATATTTAAGATTTCGGCGACTTTGACTTCCATTTGGACGAATTTAGTTGTATTATTAATATCTATTTTCCAAACATTAGGGATTACATTCCAAGCGGAGGATTGTATGAAGGGTGTACGAGCCTGTTTTTTGTGCGTGCTTTGCTTGGCGGTGATTTTGGTCACCGGAGTGGCCATGGCTTCGCAGGGTAAGGTTCCGGGGGGTTACCGAGATATCAAGCTGGGGATGAGCAAAACCGAGGTTTTGGACCTGCTGCAGAAGGGACCGATTCACTTTTCCTTCGACGACTCGGGTAGAGAAATAGGAGAAATCGTCCGCGGGGATGATCTGTTCCGATTTGCCACTTACCGGTTCGACGATCGGGGCGTCCTGGTGGAAATAGCTCTTGAGATGCGTGAAATCCTTGGCAGAGATCAGGTGTTGGATCTTTACAATAAGCAGTTGGGACTCAATTTGTCGCCGCGAAAAGCGACGGTGGATTCCAATTTGAGCATCGAAGTGCGTGATAATGTGGTCATTATGAAAATGGAACCAACTAGCGATACTCGATCGGCTCGCGCCAAAGAGTCAAAGCCGTAACTTATACAAATTCGTTATAAGGTCTTAAGCGTCAGGCGTCCACAGTCTCCCTCGCGTTTTCCACAACTGCTTCAATGGCCTTAAGCCAAGGGTGTGTGAGAGGAATGTCGGCCAAAATCCGTCGGACTTCCCGGTGCTGATAAACAGTTCCCATGATTATCATGTCAGTGACGGACCCTTCCTCTTGCGCATAGACCTGTCTACTGACAGCGGCTTCCGCTCCGATTTCATTGTAAGCCCTCTTTAAATGCCGTGCCTCAGCTCCAGGGACCTGCCGAACCAACACGTTAATGTGAATGGCGCGTCCCGCCATAAGTCGGCTGTTGCCTGTGCCTATTCGGTCCAAGGCTTCCACAGCCGCCCGAATGGAATTAAAATTTATCTTTTCCGCGTCCATTATGATCTCCTCGGCAAGGGTTTATATCGCGGGCATTCACATTATACTGTTCTGCCGGCTTGGCGGCCATTTTCGATTCGATAAATTCCAAAGCACGACAAAATCGCGTAGGTTCGATCAACATTCTTGACCATGCCACTCAAAAAGGCTAAGCTGGACACGACTTAATCAACACCACTGGGGTGCCACGGGGGTTTTTGATGGCCGAATTTCAGGTTAACAAAACATACGCGGAGATCAACCGGAAGATCAAACAAGGAGAGGCCGTAGTGGTCACGGCCGAGGAGATGATTGGGATCACCCGAGAACTTGGAAGGGTGGAAGCCGCTCGCAAAGTGGATGTGGTTACTACCGGAACGTTCGGAATCATGTGCTCGTCCGGTGCATTTCTGAATTTTGGGCACACGAAACCCAGAATGAAAGCCCACAAGGTGTTTATCAACGAAGTCGAGGCATACGCGGGCGTGGCTGCTGTAGATGTTTACATAGGGGCAACTCAGCCCAGGGAGGACGATCCGTTAAACAAAGTGTTTCCGGGCCGGTTCCGTTACGGCGGTGGACATGTCATCGAAGACCTGGTCGCGGGACGCGAGGTGTTGTTTCGCGCCGAGGCGTACGGAACGGATTGCTATCCCAGACGCTCATACGAAGCCAAAATGACATTGAACGATTTTCCCGATGCCACACTTCTCAATCCGAGAAATGGTTACCAAAATTATAATTGCGCCGTGAATCTCTCGAAGAAAACCATATACACTTATATGGGAATACTGAGACCTGAATGTGCCAATGCGAATTTTTCCACATCAGGCCAATTGAGCCCGTTGCTTAACGATCCTTTTTACAAAACCATCGGTATAGGAACGCGGATCTTTCTTGGAGGCGGCATCGGGTACGTTATTGGGGCCGGAACGCAGCACAACCCCGCGGCGCAGCGGTCTGAGAACGGCGTTGTGATGGGAGGAGCGGGCACAATGTCCGTTCGGGGCGATCTCAAGCAGATGTCGGCTCGCTTCCTGAGAGGCGCTTCCGTGACGGGTTACGGTTGCTCTCTGAATGTGGGCATAGGGGTGCCCATTCCGATTCTTAATGAAGAGATGGCCGGATTCACATCCGTTTCGGATGACGAGATATACGTTCCCGTTGTTGATTACGGAATTGCTTATCCGGAAGACGGCGGTTCGGCGATGGCCCATGTTACCTACGGTCAACTCAAGAGCGGAGAAATAACCTTTGATGGTCGAAGTGTCGTGACCGCGCCTTTGTCAAGCTATTCCGCAGCACTGGAAATAGCCACGATCCTGAAAGAGTGGATTAAATCAGGAGAGTTTCTCCTAGGGGAACCACAGGAGGCGCTCCCATCAGTGCCATTCGAGGGATTCAAAAACTAGGGGGAATATTCGCGGCCAGTGAAGAGATCGTTGACAGGATATGAACCCAGGATTTACCGGGATTTCGATGAATCCGACGGGTTCCGGACTTTCAGGGTAGTGGTGGAGACCTCCGACCTGTTCGTAAAGGCCCTTTGCTCCCTGGAAAAAGAGACCGAAGCTCTGATTAAGAAGTTCAGGGCTGAAATAGAATGGGCGATCGGCCGGAGACCCGAGTTCCTGAGAAGCCTTGTGCCTATCGAGGCAGGTCCTGAGGACTCGCCCATCGTCCAGAGCATGATCAGCGCAGGCAAGAAGGCCGGGACCGGGCCCATGGCTGCTGTAGCCGGAGCTGTTGCCGAATTTGTGGGGAAAGAGCTTCTCCAATGGTCTCCGGAGATAATTATCGAGAATGGAGGAGATATATTCTTAAAGGTTTCCCGACCGGTTCTGGTGGGCATTTATGCAGGAGATTCAAGGTTCAGCGGTCAAGTAGGAATCTGCGTTCAGCCGACGCCGTTACCGCTGGGTATTTGTACGTCCTCGGGACGAGTGGGGCCCAGCCTAAGTTTGGGCGTTTCCGATGCGGCCACGGTAATGTCCAAAGATGTCGCGCTGGCAGATGCGGTGGCAACCGCTATGGGTAACCGGATCCGCTCAGGTCGTAATCTGAAGGGTGCCGTGGAGTGGGCTATGAGCGTACCGGGAATTGAAGGGGCGCTGGCGGCATTGGATGACAAGATGGCGGTCATGGGAGACATGGAACTTGTGCCCCTCCATGCTGAGGATGCAGTAGGGATGGGCTCGAAACCCGCCCCCATCACACCAGATCGCTGCACGCGTGAGGGTCCTGGAACCGATAAAGGAAGACCCCCGCAAACGGACTCCAAAAACTAGAGGTGTAGAATGGCTTCAAGAAATGTTCTGCTGATTTTCAAATCCAATATCATGTACAAACCTGTAATCTACAGGCTGGCCAAGGATTTTGATCTGATCTTCAATATACTCGAAGCGAAGATCCTGCCGAGGCGAGAGGGCCGCATCCTGCTGGAATTACGCGGAGAAGAGGACGTCATCGGAAAAGGCATAAAATTCCTGGAAGATCAGCAGGTGCTGGTCGAGTATCTTGCCGATAAGGTTTGGAGAGAAGAGGAGCAATGTGTTCACTGCGGAGCTTGTACCGGCCTGTGTCCGACCGCTGCGTTGAGTCGTGTTCCGCCTGAGATGAAGGTGACCTTTGATGTCGAAAAGTGTGTGGCCTGCGGGATTTGTGGCCTTGCATGTCCTTTTGGGGCCATGAAGGACGTGACACTTTTCGATCCTTTCGCCGAAGGGCGAGCAGCCAACGAATGAAATTATGCTCTTCTGTCATGACGTGCTCACCAAATCTCAGTTGTTCTCCTTCAATTGGTCAGTGGCCGACCTGATGTTCCTTTGCGGCTATAGGGGGCACCCATTAAAAGGCCCTACATTGCATCGTGCGATAATGTCGGAGGTTAGGTAATTCTGAGACAATTTCGTATTAGTTCCCCGCCTTTCAGTCCCGCGTGCTGAGGGATCGCAATGGCAATCTTGCGTCGCTCATGATTGAACCATTATTGTCTCAACACAAAAGAAGCTGTGCGGCTAAGCCAACACGTGGTAAATACTATTGAGGTCGGATGGCTTGCCGTATCGATCAGGAAAATACCCGATCCGATGGTCGGTTGAATTCCCGATTCGGGAACCTGCGGTCGAAACATCCGGCAACGTTATACCGCAATAACTTCGTAGGGGGAGTGCATGGCGATCATCACTATTTCCAGAGGATCTTACAGCAAAGGCAAGGAGGTTGCCGAAAAAGTCGCGGGCAAACTCGGGTACAAGTGCATCTCCCGAGATCTACTGGTCGAAGCTTCCGAGCATTTTAACATCCCGGAAATAAAGCTGGTCAGGGCCCTCCACGACGCGCCCTCAGTACTCGATCGCTTCACTTACGGAAAAGAAAGATTTCTAGCGTTCATCACCGCGACCCTGTTCGAACATGCTCGCAAAGACAACATCGTCTATCATGGTCTGGCGGGCCATTTCATTCTTAAAGGCATAAAACATATGCTGAGCGTGCGTATCTTGGCTAATATTGAGGATCGCGTTCGGCTGGAAATGCGGCGCGAGAAGCTATCTTATGAGGAAGCACTCAGAATAATTAGAAAAGATGATCAAGAACGAAGGCAGTGGAGTCTGAAGATTTACGGTGTGGACACATGGGATCCAAGTCTGTACGATCTCGTGATTCATGTCGACAAGATTACAGTGGACGATGCGGTAGATCTAATTTTCCAAACGGTACAGTCTGATAAATTCCGAACGACGCCCGAGTCTCAAAGCGAAGTGGATGAGATGGCCCTGGCGGCTCGTGTGAAGGCACAATTGGTGCATGTTATGCCGGGTTCTACAGTGAAAGTCCGTGATGGCGTGGTATATGTCAGTGTGAGTGCGCCTATAGCACAGGAAACCGAGTTGGCCCAGGAAATCGCAGAAGTGGCGAAAAAGGAACCCGGCGTAAAAGATGTCAAAGTCAATGTGACCCCTCCCACTTTGTGGGAATAACGGGGGTGTTAGCGCATGAATTTCGCGCGAAAGTCACCTCCTCCCGCCCCCTTCGTCGAACGGCATTGGTAGGACAGTCCCGCGCGGAACGCGGGATTGCCGGTCATCTAACTGGACCGGTGAGACGCCGGTCCCACTATTCTGATATCCGAATAGACCAAGGAGAGCCAGGTGACGGATTTAGCCAAGATGCGCCAAAGGATCTTCGAGCTTGAAGCTGAAAATGCTCAACATGAAAGGACTAGAAAGGAGCTTCGCAACTCTCTGAGCATGCAGAAAGCCGTCCTGGACACCATTCCTGACATCGTGTGGCTTAAGGACAAAGACAGCAGGTTCCTGGCCGTAAATGAGGCGTTTGCCAAGGCATGCGGCAAGGCAAAGGAGGAACTAATCGGAACGTCAGATTTCGATTTCTGGCCGCACGATTTGGCTCAGAGATACAGGGATGATGACATAGAAGTTATGCGGTCCGGCCGGAAGAAAGTTATTGAGGAAACACTGGTCCATTCGGGAAACGAGCAGGTCTGGATAGAAACCATCAAATCCCCCGTTTACGCTGATGAAGGGGAAGTAATAGGAACGGTTGGGATTTCCCGAAACGTGACCGAGCGTAAGCGCGCACAACAACGGGTGGAAACCGAACTCGCAGTGGCTGCGGAAATTCAGAGGAGCATGTTGCCGAAAGACTTTTCGAACTTGGCTCGCTTGGCAGAGTTCGATCTTCATGCGGTGATGCGCCCGGCCAGAGAGGTTGGCGGGGATTTTTATGATTTCTTTCTTATCGACAATGACCATCTTTGCATATCTGTAGGAGATGTTGCGGGCAAAGGGGTAGCCGCATCCCTGTTCATGGCAATCACTCTTGCCCTTCTCCGAAGTACGGCAAGGGAGACCTCAGCCCCGGACATCATTTTGAACCGCTTAAACAGGGAACTAGCGCGAGGAAATGACGCGTGCATGTTCGTAACAGCCTTTTGCGGCGTCCTCGATCTTGAAACAGGGCAGCTTTCCTATGCGAATGCCGGCCATAATCCGCCCGTGGTTGTCAAAGACCTGACATCGGTTTTCAATCTTTCAGCGCCCAGTGGGCCTCCTCTCGGTATCCTGGAGGGAACAACGTACAAGGACGAACAACTGGTACTGGGTTCCGGAGAAGTCCTTTTCGCTTACACCGACGGAGTCACGGAGGCCTGTGGCGAGAACGCCGATTTCTTTTCAGAGGCGAGGTTATTGCAACAGCTCTTACGGCTTGGGCAGGGAACTTGCGCGGCAATCGTGACCGGCCTGATGGAATCTCTTACCGCTTTCTGTGGAGAATCGAATCAGGCCGACGACATTACCATGATGGCCTTGTGCTTCAAAGGGCGGAAGCCGGGTCCGTCCGCTGTCACCTCATATTGAAACATGGTTTGATTATTCCGGCCAATAAAACCTGGAAGCATGGTTACGATTGCCATTTTCGAGGTTGCGCTTACCCTGGAACCAAGTCTAAAATGCATGCCGGAAAGTTCCGAAGTCGGTTTGCGGTGAGGGTGTGCCATGTCGCTACTGGATGAGACTCTGAGCAAGGGAAGGGTACTTGTCCAAGTGCCGCAGGTCCCCAAAGGGAAAGTGGCGTTCGTGTTGGTCGTGATCGTCCTGGTGGTTGCCGCGATCGTCGTGGGATCGCAACTGGCTTCCAACGTAGAGAAAGGAACATACGAGGTCAGGCAATCCTGGATCACAGGCCAAGTGTCCGCCAAAATGACTCCCGGTTGGTGGGTAAAGCTGGGAACTATAACGCCGTGGCCGAAAGCCGAGACTTTTTACTTCACCCGCGGCCAGGACAGCAGGTTCGACTCGAAAGAAGACCACAGTATTGTGGTCCAATTCAACGAGGGATCCGAGTGCAACGTCTCGGGAACGTGCCGAGTTACGCTACCCAAGACGGAGCAAGAGGCTGTCGCTCTCACTGTTGATTATGGATATCGAACCTGGGAAGATCTGATGTACAAAATCGTGCAGCCACAAGTCCGAAAAGCCCTCATCCTGACCGCCAACCAGATGACCGCTCGGGAATCATACAGCGAGAGGCGGGCAGACTTCATCTATCTTACCGCGGACCAGTTGCTCAATGGCCTATATGCATACGACGAAATGGAAAAAGATGTGGAAGACCCTGTCACCGGAAAAAAGGTGAAACGGCTGGTCAAAGTCATCAAGAAGGGGCCGGACGGCAAACCGCTTCGTGACAGCCATCCTTTTCATCCTCTCGGTGTGGTGGTCGACAACCTCGAAATTCGCGGCTGGCACTACAGCGACAAGGTGCGTGCCCAAATCGAGAAACAGCAACAAGCTTATATGGATATTCAGACAGCTATCGCCAACGCTCAGAAGGCTGAGCAAGAAAAGCTCACGGCGGAAGCTGAAGGAAAAGCAAAGGTAGCCAAGGCGCGATACGAACAGGAGACGGTCAAGGCCCAAGAGATCGTGAAAGGCCAAAAAGACAAAGAAGTGGCGGAACTTAGGGCCCAACAAGAACTCGAAGTGGCCAAACTGATGGCCCTGGCCGCTGACCAGAAGAAACTTGCTCTCATCCGCGAAGCTCAAGGCGAGGCCGAAGGGAAGCGACTCAAGCGAGAGGCAGACAATTATGAAGCGCTCAAGATCCAGGCCGCGGTGGACATTCATCGGGCCTGGGCCGACTCATTCTCGAAACGCCGGGTCCCGCTGATCACGGGGGCCGAAGAATCTCGAACCGGGGAGAGCACGTCGGGCATCGCCTCACAAAAGGGGGTCATCGACTTGTTAATCCTAAAGGCGCTGGGCCTCAACATAAACTTGGATCAGAAAATCACGGATCAACCGTCGGTATCGGCGGCGCCCCACACACCGGCGGCGACCGCAGCCACACAGCCACCTGCGGCCCCACGGGCCAAATGGGGGGCTCAGGAGAAATGATCCATGAACGAATTCGTGGTGCTCTTTGACCTGATGTCGGCAGTGGGAATCATCACCGTGGCATACCTGCTCTACAAGAAATTCTTTGGCTCAAACACGACTAAGGACAGAACGAGAGAGACTGCATATGAGGAGGGCTTCAGCGACGCGGTCAAATATTTTGGCCTGAAGAGACTCTACGAGGAAGATCCCATCCTTCAGCGCCGAATGGAGGCGGTCTTGGGTGAAGCAGGGATCACCCACCGCATTGCGGAGCTACTGAAACAATCGGAGCACCGCGCCGCTGACCAGGTCCCGGGCGCACAAAAGAAGCAAAGTGCGGGCAAAGTTAGATGAGCTTGGACTCCACGAAACTTGAAGAAGCGGGCTTGATCAGGGCCCGGTATAATGAGGCGATAAAAGCGGCCTACCTACTATATTGCGACACTGAGGAAGTTGCCGCATACGCCGTACTGGAGATTGCTCGGCTCCAACATCTGTCACCAAGTTCGGAAAAGGAAGAACAGGAGCTGCAGGAGCGGCTCGCCGAGAAACAGGAAGTCCTTTCCACTACTAAAGAGAACCTCAATTTCATCCTCGATAAGATTCAGGAACTGGCCCGGGAACGAGCCAAATATATTTCAGACATCTATATGAGTCGCCGCATCGTGGACCTTGAGGAGAAGCTCACTGACCTGACACCCTGGATCGAAGAGCTGTCCACCGAAATTGAGGATCGTGCTAACGCTGCCAAATTGAATGCCAAGATCTCCTCTGAGATTGCCCGAGCCGTCAAGTATTGACGAAGGGGCGGGTGTTGCCCAGCCCACTTAAGCCATTCAAATTGACTACAGCCCAATTCTGACTTGGCAGGTCCAGGTCGAGTGGGAAAATAGCGTCGATTAGGGGTGCCATATCGTGACACCCCTAGTACCATTCGCGTTCAAGTTTACAAGAAAATCCCCTCTGACCCCGCTTTACTAAAGGGGGCAGGGGGATTTTGAATGCGAGTTGGTATAACGACACGTCGGCGAAGTGAATCGTCAAAAATAGCCTTACCAGCCGTGACCGTGCATCCCTCCTCCGTGCATTCGTCTCCACTTCGAACGAAACGCCTTTTCTGCCTTCCAGTCGGCGATGCGTCCAATCTGTTCCGGAGTCAACAGGGCGAGCCGATCTCTACGCAACTTGAGTTTTTCTTTTAGGAGATCGCTCACCAGTTTGACAACTTGGTCATCTACTTGAGCCAATTTCTGCTGGTCAACTTTCCCGGAGAGAAGCATCGTCTTCTTTTCGTCCTTGAGGGACTTCAGATCCATACGGGTTTTCCGTGTTCGGTCCAGGAAACCGACGTAAAGTGCGCGTATTTTGGTCTTCTGTTCATCGGTTATGCCAAGCTTCTTCATCATGGCTTCCAGCGAGGGTCCGTGATGGAACCGACCCGTCAACTCGGCAGACGATTCCGATGATTGCGAGACAGGCCCCTGCACGACCGTTGAACCAGACGACATGCTTGGATCGTCCTTGGCACTCGACGCAGCGGCAAAGGCGGCTATCATTAAGCAAGCGACCACTGGCACTACCAATAATGCACGTGTTTTCATAAAAATTCCTCCTTGTCCTATTTTCTTATCAACTTTGACGTGAAACTTGATCTGCCGTTAAAAAAGACGAGTCCTTGGACTGACATCCCTCACCAAGACAGATTTCGCTGATACTGAGATTTAACATCCCTTCCCAAAATGCGTCCAATTAGCACGAGACTGGGAGTGCAAACCTTGCCAGAATTTAATCACAATGTGGAAGGAGAGTTCACATGAGACCCGGTAGGATATTCGTGGTCGTCAGCCTAATGTCATTGGTCCTCATGGCGGTCTTTGCCGGTTCGAGTCGTGCTCAACAAATGGGTGGGAGCGTTTCCTACGATCAATTTTCGGCAAGAGAGTCTGCAGACACCGTTGTGTCGCCTGAAAAATCTGAACTCCAGGCGTCCGTGACCACTGTGGGATGGAGACATGGGGGTTACTGGCGGGGAGGTCACTGGGGCCGACCCTACTGGCGAGGGCACTGGCGCCCCTATCACAGATACGGATGGTCTTACCTTTACCCTCCGTACCCTCGATGCTGGTGGAACGGCTGGCGCTGGAGATGTGGCCCCAAGAGAGTCATCATTTACTGATACTCAGTGCAATTCGTTGAGGAGAGACGGAGGGTTCTTGCGGGGCCCTCCTCCTCCTTGCCCCGGTGTCGAGCCGCTCTCTCTGAGAACGCGACCGTGAGCCGTCTTGACTGCCGGCACTGCCGACAAAGTTACTTCTTTTTATAACGGTCCCGACTCAACAAGATAATGATGATTCCCAAAATACACTGGACGGCAGTGCCCAAGCCCAAGATGATTCGATACAAACTCCCCAAGGGCTCCCAGTTGGTATGTATAATTTCTAGAACCTGAAACCATTTGGACCCGGTGACCGAGGCGAGCGTTCCCAGGCCAAGCAACATACCCGTGATCGCCTGCACCAGCAAAAAGATTACTATAGTGATCCCGACCCGATAATGGAGATTTCTCACAATTCGTTCCTTCATCGCCGATACCTCCTCTCTCTGTGCAATTTATATTTAAGGCTGCAAACCCAAGGGAGTGGAATGGCGAAAATCTAGTCCTTTGCAAGGAGTGACTCCGCCACGCGGTTGATCATGCGACATATAGTGTCAGATCTCGTGTAGCACAACTAAATTTAAGGTGGTTCGCTTCAAAATTGATCCTAGTGCATATCGCTAGTGGAAGTGATATCTTGCCGGCCTTTGCGAAAGGCCAGATCGGCAAGTTCGCGAACTTCGGAGTCAGACTGTGATCGAAAGCGCCGGTCCCGTGAGATGACTATGATAAAGGTAAGCCCAAAGGAGCATGACATGTCATCTGAGATTTCAATGTGGCGGCGGGTTACGGTTACACTTGGTGTGTGGTTCGGGGCCACTTTCCTTCTGCTCTTCGGGGGTGCAGGTACTTTTGCATGGCCCGAAGCCTGGATTTATATACTGATACAGGTTTTTTCATCGGCAGTGATGGGGTTATGGCTCTGGAAATACAATCCTGAACTCCTGAAGACGCGGATGGAAGTCTGGAAACGAATGGGAAAACCGTGGGACAAGGTCGTCATGATTTTGGTTATCGCCGCATATGTGCCTTTCTTTTTCCTTCCCGGCATTGACGCTATGAGATTCCAGTGGTCCCATGTGGCGCTACCCGTCAAGATACTCGGATTTATCGGAATATTGATCTCATCAGGTCTTGTTTTTTGGGTTCTGCAAACGAATCCTTATTCCTCAGCAGCCATCGAGGTGCAAAAAGAACGAGGGCACACAACTATCACAACCGGTCCTTACCAATATGTCCGCCATCCGATGTACGCGGGAATCATACTAGGATTTTTCTCGATGCCGTTGGCACTTGGCTCCTGGGTCACATTCATTCCCGCTATAATTCTGACGGTGTTGATCATGGGACGAACTTATCTGGAAGACAAGACGTTGCGTCAGGAATTAAATGGATACACGACCTACGCAGATACAGTGAAGTTCCGACTCATTCCCGGAGTCTGGTAGGTTTTTCTTCAATGATTTCTTGCCAATCACTTCGCAATGCCGGACGGTACGCGGATGGAGCTTGTCCTCAGCGCAGCGAAATCAAAAGGAGAAAAGAATGCCGTCAACCCAATGGCTGTCACTTTCCGCCATCCATTCCGATCAGGAGTACCTGGTTCTGCTGACTTATCTGCCGCTGAAGCACTGGAGCAAGCTGCCCTCCTTCTTGCGCTATGTGCTCGCCATTCAAAAGCAGTTGAAGACCACGAAGGGCATAATAGGCTATTCATTGCTGGCTCATCCTTTTGACCGAAACTTCTGGACTCTCAGTGCGTGGCAGGATGCTCAGACATTAGCCGAGTTCGTCCGCTCAAAACCTCACGTGCAAGCCATGTCCAACCTACGAGGTCATCTGGGAGCGACCAAATTTATAAAATGGCGAGCGCAGGGATCCGCCCTTCCTCCCACGTGGGCGGAGGCGATGGAACGAATTCAAGATGACAGAGGGAACGCTCAATGACCTCTTGAATTATACAGTCCCTCCCAAATCCAGTTGTTTCCATTCCTCAAATTAGGCGCCGGTTCCCTATTAGGGGAAATTAGACTCTGCAGAGAATTCCGTTGCTTCCTGAGCGCTATGATGTCAATGTAGGTGCGGTACGGCCTTTTAGGGAGATGAACACAATGAACAGATTGGATAAGGGCAAATTTGAAGTATTACTGAGAGATGACTATCTGACTGACATTCAGAGATTCAGCGGTGGTCGCGACCTGGATTCATGCATTCGGGAAGCTATAGAGCAATATCTGGCTTTACCCAAACATGTTCGAGACAGAGAAACAAAAAGACAGCAGGTAAGGATTACCAGCTCAGCGGAAGCAGAGCCGGAATACCATATGGCGGCAAGGCATATCCTTATCCCGGACCAGGTTGTCGAAAAGCTTAAGCTTGAACCACATGATATCTATGGAGACTTGGATCGCAACCTCAATGCGGCATTGAGACTATGGCTTCAGATTAGAGGTGGCGAGGAGCTGGAAAAGGCTCTAGAACCATAAAATTCCTGGTAAAGTTTGCCACCCATCTCAATGACGTCGGCACAGACGACTATCATATATGCTGACATTCCCCAATGTCAGGCCCTTGTGAACACCGCTGATTCTCCCTGTCACAACGAGAAGATTTCCAGTGTCGTTGAAGTTCCCGAATCCCATCCATCCCATAGAAAAGCTCCTTCTCTTCCGTCGGCAATGAGCCTCATGGCGTAACGAACCTGTTCCTCATACAACTCACAGAAGGCTCCCGGTCTATTCATTCCTCCGTTCATCTCATAGGCTTCCGCTGGACATGGGGAACCGCAGAAATGCCGTACCGCGCAAGCGGAACAAGGGTTGATCTCTTCGACCTTCCTGCCGCTGACGGACTTGAATGCATCCGTTTCCAGTACGTCTGAAATATTGTCTCGGAAAAGATTCCCGCCGTTAAACTCAGGGACTCCCACGAACTCA
>Ga0335071_10003557_pt1 | contig 16378 bp, 10 predicted proteins | sample Lox_Sample_15_FD_206724 | JGI IMG/M metagenome (GOLD analysis project Ga0335071, IMG submission 206724) | Soil microbial communities from Loxahatchee National Wildlife Refuge, Florida, United States - Lox_Sample_1.5 | ecosystem: Environmental > Terrestrial > Soil > Wetlands | place: USA... | reverse complement strand
CCTGATGCACCACGACGGGGACCAGCACTACTACGAGACGCGGTTGAAGCAGGAGCATGCACACGTCATCTGCCTGCGCTGCGGCAAGATCGAAGAATTTTTTGGCGACCCGCTGCAGAAGATGCGCCAGCAGATTGAGAGCCATTTCGGCTTCCAAATCGTGCTGGCTCGAACCGAGGTCGGCGGCTACTGTGCTCATTGCCAGGTCCTGCGCCAAAAAGAGATGGCGCAAGCAGCCGCGGACACCACCCGCTCCGAAGAATCGAGACGCGCGACAGGCCACCGGAGCCGTTGATGACCACTCCCGTGCAACCAAAGCAGGCCGGCCGGGCGCCGGCCCTGGCGGTGGTGAATCCATCCGGAAACCGCAGCCGGACGGTGATCGATCCGCTGCCGTTTCTGATGGGCCGGCAGGGCGACAATCACCTGGTGCTGCGCGACAACCGCATCTCGCGCACACACGCCCGCATCGTCTCCGAAAACGGCGAATACTTTCTGGAAGACATGGACAGCCGGCACGGGACGTTCGTCAACGGGCAGCGGGTCAAGCGGCACAAGCTGAAGGACTCGGATCGCGTAGACTTCGGCTTCCAGGACTCCTACCGCCTGGTTTTCACGCTGGAAGAGGACGAACTACACAAGTTCATGGACCAGGCCCCGTCCACGCCGAGCGTTTCGGGCGCAACGGCGACCAACTTGTCCAAGCTGCGCTCGCTGGTGGAAGTGGCCCGGGCACTGCAAAGCTCGATCTCGACAAGCGACGTGTTGGCCGCGGTGGTGGATGCAGCCCTTTCGGTGACAGGCGCCGAGCGCGGCTTCCTGTTGCTCCGTAAAGGCGACGAGCTGGATGTGGCGATTGCGCGCGACCGGCGGGGCGTTCCGCTTGCCGCTTCCGACTTGGGCGTGCCCCGATCGCTGATTCACCGGGCTCTCCGCACGCGCCGGGAATTGCTGTCCATGACCTTCGACCCGATCGGCGCGGAGGGTATTCGACCGGAAATGTCGGTGGCGGATCTGGAGCTGCGCAGCGTGGTCTGCGTGCCGCTGGTGCAAGTCCGCACCGGGTCGTTCCAGGAAACGATGGCGACGTCGCTCGAACACACGGTCGGCGTCCTGTACATGGATTCACGGCAGAGTGCGGCGGATCTTTCGATCGGCAATCGCGAGATCCTGCAGACGCTGGCGTTGGAAGCTTCGACGGTTTTAGAGAACGCGCGGTTGTTGGACGAGGAGCGGGAAAAGCAGCACCTGGAGGAGGAGCTGAACATCGCGCGCGCGATCCAGCAGGACCTGCTGCCCGGCCAGCTTCCTTGCGAGGGTTGGTTTCGCGCCGCCGGGTCCAGCATCGCGTCCCGGCAGGTGGGCGGCGACTATTTCGACGTCCGTGCGATCGGCTCGGATACGTTCGCCTGCATGGTGGCCGACGTTTCCGGCAAAGGCGTGAGCGCGGCGCTGCTGGCGGCCTTGCTGCAAGGCGCTTTCGCGTTCGGGTCAGAGGGCCATCTGGCGATTGATGAACTGATGGCGCGCGTCAATCGCTTCCTCAACGAGCGCGCGCGCGGCGAGAAGTACGCCACCGTGTTTTATTGCACGGTGGACCGAGGCGGGGAATTGCGCTGGTCCAACGCCGGACATCCCAAGCCGTTCCTGGTGCGCGCCAACGGCGAGCTGCAGCTCTTGGACAGCACGGGCCTGCCGCTGGGGATGTTGGAGCCGGCCAGCTATGAAGTGAAGAGCGTTCAGCTTGAGCCCGGCGACAAGATTGTACTCTTTAGCGACGGACTGTCGGAAGCGCAGAACGCGGCCGGCGACTATTTCGATCGCCGAGTGCTCGGCGAGACGCTGCAGGACAACGCGGCGGCCAGTTGCACGGAGCTGCATGCGAAGCTGATCGAAGCCGTGGAGTATTTCGGCGAAGGCACGGAAGTGAGCGACGACATTACCGCGCTAGTTGTCGAATACCGGCCCTAGACGGCTCCTTCATCAGCGCGGCCCAAAGCCGCGCTACGCGTTGATGTGGCACTGCCACAACGCGCACAGTGCGGTGTTGTACAAGGCCAATGCGGTTGTGATCTGGCCCAAATGATTATCGTGGGCTGAGATGTAGGAACACTTCTCGGCCACGTCCGCGTGCAGGTTGCCGTCGGTGGAGCAATCGATGACGACCGCGCCCGGCTTGATGTCCCGCACCAGGTCTTCTTCACCAAGCGCCGGAAATGCGGTCACCACGATATCGGCGGTTTCCAGCAGGTGTTGCCGGTCCTCGGAGCGCGTCTGGGGGTGCACCATGATGGCGGTCGCGCCGATGCGCATCAGCATGCTCTGCAGGGGAATGCCGATGCGCGGAGAATTATTGAAGATCACCGCCGTTGGACCCTTTTGCTTGCCGTCGCGCGGGAACATGTTCTTGATGGCTTCGTGACGGTTTAACAAAGTCAGAATCGCTCGGGCCGTGCACGGCACAACGCCCTCGTACTTCTCCTCTTCATCCACCGTCTTGATGTTGAGCGCCATCCGGCCGGTGTTTTCGACCGTCAGGCCTTCGATGTCCTTCTCGGGACGAACGCGCCGCAAGAAGTAATCCTCAGTCTTGCCGAAGGGGGTTGGGAAGAAAACAAACGTTCCGTAAATCTTGTCGTGCACCTGGGCGCCCATCAGCAGCAGTTCGAGCGAGTCGGCGCTGGTGGCTTCTTCGACGCGAAAGTCGAGGCCATGCTGCTCGAATTTCTTGCCCATGTAACTGGCGTAACGGCGGCAGCCACGGTCAATCTCTGCGCCGGGCAGGCGTGGAATGAAGGCCGCCACGCGGATCTGCTCGCGATCCAGGCCGGTACGTTCCACCTGGCCAAGCTTGCGGTCCGCCTGTGTGAAAACTTCGTTGGCCAAGGTAACGCAATCCAGTTGCTTCTTACGGGGGATCCCCTTGGTCCAGCTCATGTCCGGCGCATACGGGGTTGGCTGCGCCGCCAGGAGGCTTGGATCGGTAGCTTCGAGTGTGCTCATAGTCTAAATTGATTATCGAACACACTGGAAATGGGAGGCTACTCGCTATCCCCTCAATGTTTCTTGCAACTTGCATGGTCAGTTCCCCGATTGGTAGAATCCGGCTTCATAGGCCGCCGGGTCTCCTCCGACACCCTGGATTCAGTTCAAGGCGGTGGACTGCACTTGGCAGTGCATAATTGCGGTGGAAGAGCCGTCATGCCGCTACATAACACTCCGGGCGGGTATGGATTCGGTCCTGACGAGGCGGGCGGGACGCCCGAGGAGCGGCGCGAGCTGGACTATCTGTTCAGCGTGACTTATGAAGAGCTGCGCCGGTTGGCATATTCGGTCCGGCGCAACGATCCGGGGGCGACTCTGAGTCCCACCACGCTGGTGAATGAAGCCTGGCTCAAGCTGGCCAATTCACCGCGTTTCGCATCCGCTTCGCCCCTGCATTTCAAGCGGATCGCGGCTCGCGCCATGCGCCAGGTGTTGGTCGAAGCTGCTCGCCGCCGGAATTCGCACAAGCGTGGCTTGGGGTTCACGATGGTTGCGTTCGACGAATCTTTGGACGCGCCGGTATCCTGCGACGAAGAACTGCTACGGCTGGACACTGCCTTGGAGGAACTGGGGCGCCTGAATCCGCGTCAGGCCATGATGGTGGAGAGCCGCTTCTTTGGCGGGCTGGCCGTGAACGAAACCGCCACTCTGCTGGACGTTTCGGAAGCCACCATTCTGCGCGATTGGCGGGCGGCCAAGGCCTGGCTGGCGCACGAGCTTCGCCGGGCGAGGTGAAAGAAACAGGATGGACAGCGCTCGCTGGGATCGGATACAGGCCCTTTTTCATGACACTGCCGATCTTCCGCCCTCTGAGCAGCAGGCCTATCTAGCTATGGCGTGCGGCGGGGATCCTGAGCTGATGGCGGATGTGCTCGCCATGCTGGAAGAGGATGCCCGCAGCTCGTTGTTGGACCGCGACATGGCGCAGGTCGCCAGCAGGCTGCTGGACGAAGCCGTACCGGCGGCGCTTGCCGCGCAGCGGTTTGGACCATACCGGATCACCCGGGTTCTGGGCGAGGGCGGGATGGGTGTGGTCTACCTGGCGGAGCGCGACGATCTGGGCAATGTAGCGGCTATCAAAGTGTTGCGCGACGCCTGGCTTTCACCCGCCCGGCGGGAGCGTTTTCTGAGCGAACAACGAACCCTGGCCCAGCTCAACCATCCTTCTATCGCGCGCCTGTACGATGCAGGCACACTGGCGGAGGGAACTCCCTGGTTTGCCATGGAGTATGTGGAAGGCCTGCCGCTGACGGAGTACTGCGGCCGTCACGATTGCGCCGTCGCTGAGAGGCTGCGGTTGTTTCGCCTGGTTTGCGAAGCGGTGCAATACGCGCACCAGCACGCCGTGATCCATCGGGATTTGAAGCCTTCCAACATTCTGGTGAAGGGGGATGGAGCGGTCCGGCTGCTGGACTTCGGCATCGCGAAACAAATCGAGAGCCTGGGCGAGGCGACCGACCAGACGCGAACCGGGCTGCGGTTGATGACGCCTGCTTACGCGGCCCCCGAACAGGTCCGCGGCGAGCGGATCGGCGTGCACACGGACGTCTACGCGCTCGGAGTGATCCTCTACGAGTTGCTGGCCGGGCGCCTTCCGTTCGATCTGGCCAATCTCTCGCCGGCTCAGGCCGAGGTGATGGTCGCCGGCCATGAACCGCAGAGGCCGTCCGCAGTGGCGAAGCAAACTCATTCGGCGGGTCAGCCGGTTAGCAAAGCCGCATGGGCCGATCTGGATGTGCTGTGCCTGACGGCGATGCACAAAGACCCGGCACGCCGGTATCGCTCGGTGGAAGCAGTGATCCGGGATGTGGATCATTTTCTCGGCGGCGAGCCCCTGGAAGCGCGTCCAGATACGATCCACTACCGGGTGGGAAAGTTCCTGCGGCGGAACAGGAGAGCAGTTGCAGCGGCGGCTCTTGTTTCCGTTCTGGTTGTGGGACTGGTGGTTTTCTTTCTCGTTCGGCTGACGATCGCAAGGAATACAGCGGTGGCACAGGCGGCGCGAACCGAACGCATCCAGGAGTTCATGACTAACCTGTTCGAGGGAGACGACAAAGAGGCCGGCCCGGCGGACAGCCTGCGCGTCGTGACGCTGCTCGACCGCGGTTTGGAACAGGCACGGACGCTGGATCGAGATCCGACGGTACAAAGCGATCTCTATGAGACGCTGGGGAGCATCTACCGGAAGCTCGGGAAGTTCGATCAGTCGGATCAGCTGCTGCGCCAGACTCTCGATCGCCGCACGAAGCTCTTTGGGCCGGAGAGCCCGCAGGTGGCTGAAAGCCTGGTGGCGCTCGGCGAGCTCCGGTCGGAGCAAGCCAAATTCGACGAGGCGGAGCGGCTGGTTCGTCAGGGTCTCGAGATCGAAAAACGAAAGCTGGCGCCCAGCGATCCGGCGATCGCCACAGGCACTCTGGCGCTTGGAAGGGTGCTCGAGGGGCGGGGCGCCTACGACCGGGCCATCCAGGTGCTGCAAGAAGCGGTGCGCCTGCGTTCGGCGGAGAGTCCGGGGACCGCGGAGCTGGGCGCGAGCCTGACGGAACTGGCGAACGCACACTTCTACGCCGGTCAGTACGACATTTCCGAGGCGCTGAACCAGCGCGCCGTGGCGCTGTACCGGACGCTTTACGGCGAGCACCATCCGCTGGTGGCCGACGCGCTCATCAATCTGGGAGCGATTCAGTTCGAGCGCGGGAACTATACCGAAGCCTCGAGATACGACAGGGAAGCGCTGGATATCACCCGGGCCTGGTATGGTGCGGATCACCCCGAAACTGCGTCCACGATGAATATCCTGGCGCGCGCGCTGGTCTTCGAGAAACGCCTGGACGAGGCCAAGAGCATGCTCGAGCAAGCGCTCGCGATCCAGGAGCGCGCCTACGGTCCGGTGCATCCGCGCGTTGCCTCGGCGCTTAACGAGTTGGGTTCCATAGCCCTACGGCGGCGCGAACTGGAGGAAGCGGAGGCCCGATTCCGCCGTACGGCCGATATCTATCGCGCTGTCTACGGCGACAAGCATTATCTGATCGCTGTGGCGTTGTCCAATCTTGCCAGCGTCTCTGTGGAACGGCATGAATGGGCGCGCGCGGAGACGTTATACCGGCAGGTGGTTGCCCGGTTCACCGACGCGCTGTCCGCTAACCACTCGTACACCGCGATCGCACGGATCAAATTGGGGCGCGCGCTGCTGGGAGAGCGCCGTTATGCCGAGGCCCAGCGGGAGAGCCTGGCCGGCTATGAGATTCTCAGCAAGCAGGCTAGTCCATCTGTGAGCTGGCTGCAGAACGCTCGCGAGGATCTCGCCGCCGAGTACGAAGCGCTGCGCCAACCGAAAAAGGCCGAGCAAATGCGCGCGGAACTTGCCAGCATTGCCGGCCGGAAGTGATTGCAGTCCGGAATCAGTCGAGCGGGATCTGACCGGTATACCGGAAGATGTACAGGCCTCCGCTGAAGCGATCGTTAGCGTAGATCAGGCCGTGTTCGTCCACGATCGCATGGTTCATCTGGGACGTTCCGCTCGGACTCCGGGGCGGTGCAGCCGGGATGTAGTAGCCGATCTCCTCCAGGTGTGGTGGCGCATTAGGGACGCCCTTGGGGCCGTCGGCGATGTGGAAAATTCGGATACCGCCGTTAAACCAGCTTGCGACGGTTGTGTTTTTCAAGTTGGCCGAGGTTGAGCTGGGGAAATTCGGATGGAGGTTGTGCGCGCCAAAGCGCCCGCCGCGCGAGCATAGCTCACCGTCGGTTGAGTGTAGGGGCGCGGTGTCGATGACCATCGGGCGCGTCTCGGCCCTGATATCCAGCAGCCAGACCAGCTTGGGCGCGTCCTTGCAGTTGTCCTGCACATCCTCGTCGGACGCGAGCGCCATGCCTCGGCTGAAAATCGGCTGGAAGGTGTGCGTCCAGGCGGTGTAGGGCGGCGAGAACTTCTCCTGACCGATGAGTTTGGGGGTGAACGTTTGCGCGCGGCCCGCTCTCACGTCGGCCAGTCCTGAGATGTCCATGATGAGCGCGCCGCCATCGATGTAGGCGAGATAGGCGCGGTCTGGATGATCGGGCCAGACTTCGGTCTGATGCGGGCGATAGCCGTCGTCGAAGGGGCTGTGGCGAGGTGGCAGGCAGCCGGGCAGGCACGCATCGCCTTTGCGGGTGCCCGGGTACCACCAGCGCGCGACTTCACGCGGATGGCGGGGATCGCGCAGATCGACGATCAGGTAGAACTGGTCGTCCTTGGAATTGGTCGGCTCGAAATCCGACATACCTGTCGAAAGATGCGCGAACTCGCCGTCCACAAACCAGAGGCAGTGCACGCCGCGCGAAAACGGGCCGGAGGTGTCGAAAAAGGACAGCTCAAGATCTTCCAGCTTCTTAGCTTTCTGGATGCGCGCGAAGTCCGAGACGTCGAGCACCCACATGCCCGCCGTTTTTCCGCCGACCTTGTTGGCTTGATTGGCGACCGCTAGCACGTTGCCGGACAGCCCAAGCGAATTGCAGCGCGTGATGCCGGGCGAGGGCGAGGGTAGCTGGTTCACCACCACCGGATTCTCGGGGTGCGTCACGTCGATGATGCTCAGGCAGGTGCGTTCAGCTTCGTGCGCCAGATACAGCAGGCGCCGGCCATCCGGCCATTGTTGAATGGCGAGGCCTTCGCCTCCGTCACCGTTGCCGTTCAGGTCGTTGTGGCCGACCAGTGTGACGTTCTTCGACTCAGCGACCGGTTGTGCGTTAGCCGGCGCGATGAGCGACGTGGCGATCAGAAGCAGGCCTATGGAGCGCATGGCTACTCACTGTATTGAGTGCCACGGTTCATGTCAACAGGCCTGCCGGGCCGCTCAGAACTGGAACCGGGCGATGATCTGGCCGCTGCGGGGCCGAGGCCCCTCGGGAGACGCCGCCGCGCCGTTAAACCACTCCGAGTATCCGAAGCCGGAAGACAAGGTACCGTTGGGGTTGTTGTGGCCCGGCTGGGTTGCCGGGTTCGTCGCGCCCAGGAAACCAGCTCCATCGGTGGGTAGCGAGTAGAAGAGCCGGTTAAAGATGTTGGTGAATTCGGCGCGAATTTCGAGAGAGTACCTCTCTTTGATCCGGAACTGGCGGCCGAAGCCCATGCTTTCCGCCGGCTGGCGTTGCCAGCGAAAATCGCTGTAATAGGGGGCCGAGACGCCAAACTGCCCCAGCGGTGCGTCAGCCCATGCGTTGGGATTCAGCGCCAGTTGCTGGGTGGGATCGAAGTGGGAATTCGGGTTCACCAGAAACAACGGCTGCCCCGGTACGCGGTTATAGAACGTGTAGCCGCCTCCCCACAATGCCGGGTTGTTGGCTGGTCCGCGGCCGAGGTCGGAAAGCAGATTATTGTTGGAAGGCGGAGTCTGCAGCAGAGTGCCACTCTGATACCGCAGTACGCCGCTGAAAGTCCAGTCGCGCACCGCCCAGGATAGGGCTTTCATGCCAGTGCTGTCTGCCTGGAACTTGGGCGTCACGTAATTGAAGGAGATGACCAGCGCCTGGGGGATGTCGAAGCCGGAGATCTGTTTGTTCTGCCGCAAGTTGAACACGTCGTTGATGAGCGGCGCCTGCGGCGTCACATAGGACGTGGCGGAGTTGGCCCCGTTGGTGAGGGACTTCTCCCAGGTGTAGGCCGCTTGGATGGTCAAGCCGTGCGAGTAGCGCTTGGTCAGCTTGATCTGAAGTGAGTCGTACCAGGTGTCGCCCATCGGCGGTCCCAGGAATGGCGGAATACCGCCGTACCACTGGGGAAAAGGCACGAGCGCTGCGATAAGCGGCTCGGAAGCCGGGAAGCCTTTGTAGACGCTGTTCACAACCTGGGTGCCGTTGGGAAGCGAGCTCAAGGCGAACTGCGGGAAGCGGGCCTGCACCAGTGGCGAACTGACGGGCGTATTCAGAAGATTTGCATCGTTCTGGTTGGCCACGTTGAGTCCCCATGTCGATTGGAGGTACTGCGGCGTGACTGCGTTGTAATTGGGGTAACCGGCCAGCAGCGGGGCCACCCACCAGGCTCCGCGGTTCCCCACGTAGGAAGCTTCCACCATCAGATTGCTCGCGATCTGCCGTTGCAAGCCGATGCTCCATTGGAAGATGCGAGGCAGTCGTCCGGCATTCTTGGCGATGGAAATGAATGGAGATCCGGGAGGGACCAGGCCGGAGGCCGTGGGCGCCGGGAAGTAGGAGGCGGTAAGAAACGAGTTTGGCCAGGACAGAACGGGATTGCCGTACACATTTCCCGCCCCGTAGGGATCGCCATATTTCAAAACCGCCGACGGCTCCCCGTAAGCGGGAGCGTTCAGGGAGAGAAAGTCCCGGTCGATGGCGTTCAGATTCGCCTGATCCGACCCTGCACCGTAGGAGATGGCGCCGCCGGCGCGGAACACGGTCTTGGGCGTGATCTGGTAGGCCACCCCGATGTGGGGTCCAATCGAATAGGGGTACGCGTCGGAGAAGCTGCAATGGCAAGTGGCCTCGTATTCAACCGCTCCGAGCCGTCCACCGATGGTGGGGTTGGGGAGGTCCCATGCGGCGCTCTGCATGCGGCCGTGCTCCTCACGCCAGAGATTGACGTAGTCCCAGCGGAGGCCGAGTTCCAGCGTCAGCTTGCGGGTGACCTTCCAACTGTCCTGCAAGTAGAGTCCGTAGGAATGGTAGCCTAGCCGCAAGTTCCCGGGCGCCGCTACCAGCAGCCCGTTGGCATCGCCCAGAATAAAACTGGCGTAACCGAGACCGCTACTCAGCGTATTGGAAAACGGTTGGCCCAATTGCCAGGGGTCGGCGGTTTGGATCTGCCCGAACGTGTATTCCCCTTGAGCTTGCGCGTTAGTTACCGTGGGAATTCCTTCAAACAGCGCCGAAGCCCCCAGCTTGAACGTATGGTTGCCATGCACCCAGGTCAGGCTCGCGTTAAATGTTGGCTTGATATCGAACTGCGACTGTGTCTCGTAAAACGAACCGATCCCGGTTCCGAAACCACCGCCGAAAATTGCAAAGCCTCCGCCGAAGGGACTCCACTCACCGGAGACATACGGGAAGAGCTTGGCAGGGAAGGGAACACCGGCGGGAAACAGATTCTTCGCGCCCTGGTCGTACGGTGCCGTCTGCTGGGGAAAGGAGGTGTGCAGGAGACCCGCGCCCAAATGAAGCAGCAATGTCGGGGTGAGCGTGTCGTCGAAGTTCAACCGGGCGGTCTGCGACAAGATGTCCTGCGGTATCCGATTGCTGAACTCTTGTGTGAAGCCGTTGTACAGGGGCGAGTACGTATAAGTCGCCGAATAGAACCCCGCCAGCTTCATCTTGGAGTTGATGTTGTGATCGATCTTGATCGAGGGAATGGTGGTGTGGCGGAAGTCCGAATAACCTGGGGCGGTGTAGTTAAAGAGCCCGGGAGTGTTGGGCTCGGGAAACAAGCTCTGAATGAGCAGCGCCGTCGGATCGAACATGCTCTTTGGAACTATGTTTCCCGGAAAGGGAGTCCGCACGACGCTGCCGTTGACCACCCGGTTGCTGGTGGGATCAAATACCTGGTTGAAGCAAACCGCCTGTCCCGATGGATCAGGGCCGCCGCAGGGGAAGAAGGGCACGAGAGCGGCGGAGTAGTCGCCGGTCTTGTATGCGTCGGTAGGCATCGACGCCGTGGTGTTGGTAGTAAAGTTGCTTTGCCGGAACTGCTCGAAGCTGAAGAAGAAGAACGTCTTGTCGTGGCCGTTATACATCTTGGGGATCAACACGGGACCACCCAGGGTGAAACCGTAGTCGTGCTGCCGGACGGCATTACGGACGTGCTCTCCAGCCTTGCTTGGGTTGATGCTGCCGGCGTCGGTGTAGGGCAATCCGGCGTTCAGGACCTCGTTGACGAAATAGTCATAAGCCGATCCGTGGAACTGGTTGGTCCCGGACTTCATGGTGTAGTTAAAATAGCCGCCGCCGGCCTGGCCATACTCAGCCGCATAGTTGCTGGTTTGAATGGCCATTTCCTGAATCGCGTCGGTACCCTGCTGGGTCATTTGCGTGAGCTGGCCCATGAAGCCGTTATTGGCGTTCTGGCCTTCCACATTGATGACCTGCGAGCTGGAGGGCATGCCGTTCAGACGGAGCACATTGTCGCTGGAGAAATTCGAACCCGGCAGCAGCACCACCGAGGAGAGGGGATTGCGGATGTTGCCCAATCCGCCGCTGGATTGAAAGTAGTTGTCCGATCCGCCGGCGAGAGTAAGGATAGGCAATTCGTCGAGCGTGCTGGTGGGGACGTTATAGCTGACCTCGCTGCTATCCGTCTTGAGCAGCGGGGCCGCTTCCGTCACGGTGATGCTCTCGGTGGTGGAGCCCACTTCCATGGGAGCGTCGATACGGACCGTCCCGGCGACTTCCACGGTCAGCCCCTTACGGACAAATTGCTTGAAACCCATGGCCGTCACGGTCAGGTCGTAACTGCCGGCCGGCACTTGAGCGATCGTATAGTTACCCGTGCCCGAACTTGCGGCCGAGTACACCAACCCTGTGGCCTGGTTCTTGGCCTCGATCGCTGCGCCGGCGATCACCGCGCCGGCCGGATCGGAGATAGTCCCGGTAATGGTGCCGCGATCGGTTTGGGCGAACGCGACCAGACAAACTACAAGCAAACCACTTGCTGCCAGCAAGGGACGCATTGGGCCTCCTGATGTGTTTGAAGAGTCCCCGTTTACCGACTTTGTATTAGCGGCTGCCCTACGTCCCTAAAATCCCTATCACCAAGAAACGATTCGTAGGTGTTTTATATCAATTCCAGAGGTTTGTCAAGGGCAGGCTTGAATCTAGCAGGAACGAGTTGCTGGGGCACGCGGAGCGGCCGCGCGCTTACGATCGGCCTATTGGGATAAAATCGCTGGGTAGCGAAACGACCCAATATGCGGAGAATCGTGGCTCTAGTGATTCGAGCCGGGCTGCTATGCTTTGCATTTAGCCTGGTGGCTCAAAACCCGGAGGCGTTTCAGGCCCGGCTTTCGCCGGTAGCCTCGGACGCCCGGACGCGCAAGGACCTCGCCGGGATCGGGACAGTGACTGGCTCGCTGGCCGGTTCGAAACTCACCATCATGGGATCGTTCGAGGGTCTGCGCTCGTCTGCGACGGTTGCACAGGTGCGTCAAGGTGTGGCGAGTGGTGCGCGCGGCCCCGCGATTTTGGATCTGATGGTAACCAAGGCTGCGAGCGGGTCCATTAGTGGATCGTTCGATTTGACTCCACCACAGGTGGAAGCGCTGAAGAAAGGCCGCCTGTACGTGCAAATCAATAGCGAAAACGCGAAGGAAGGAAACCTGTGGGGCTGGCTGTTGCCTTAGGTGTGTGACGATGCTGAGGACCATTTTTTTTGGATCACTGATTGCGCTGTCTTGTTACGCGCAGCAGGGCGCTTATACGCAGGAGCAGGCTACAGCAGGCCGTGCGGTCTACCAGTCGAGCTGTGCAGGCTGCCACGGCGCGAATCTCGCCGGCCAGAACAGCGCTGCGGCGCTCGCAGGCGGGCTCTTCATGGGCAGTTGGGGCAGCCGCACGACGGCTGATCTGATCTCTTTTCTCGAAGGCGCGATGCCGCCTGGCAATCCCGGCAGCCTCGGCGAGCAGTCGTACGTCAACGTCACGGCGTACATCCTGGATTACAACGGCGCGCGGCCGGGAAATCAGCCGTTGACCGCGGCGAGCAAGATCACAATCCGTTCCGTGGCTAGCGGACAAGCGAGAACGCCGGCCGCTAGTGGAGCGCCGGGCGAACCTTTGGGAGGCCGGGCCGAAGCTCCGGTTCCGCCGACGCCACGAGGCCTCGTAGTCACGGGCGAAGTAAAGAACTTCGTGCCCGTCACCGATGCGATGTTGCGCAGTCCCGGCCCGAGCGACTGGCTCATGATCCGGCACGACTATCATGCGACCAATTACAGCTCGCTGAACCAGATCACTGCCGCCAACGTGAAGGACCTGCAGCTCCAGTGGGTGTGGGCCATGAACGAAGGGACCAATCAGCCCGCGCCCATCGTGCACAACGGCGTGATGTACATCAACAATCCCGGCAACATTGTGCAGGCGCTGGATGCGCGCACGGGCGAACTGATCTGGGAGAACCGCATCGGGCCGACCGCTACGGGCAGCTCGCAGCGCGGGCTCGCAATTTACGAAGACAAGATTTACATCACTGCGAGCGACGCGCACATCTATGCGCTCGACGCGCGCACGGGGAAGAACGTTTGGGATGCTGTGATCGGCGATCGCACGCAGAGCAACTACAGCACCAGCAGCGGCCCCATCATCATCAAGGGCAAGGTGGTGCAAGGCCTCGGTGGCTGCGCGAAGTACCAGGAAGAGAAGTGCTTCATCAGCGCCTGGGATGCGGAAACCGGCAAGCTAGTGTGGAAATTTCATACCATCGCGCTCGAGGGCGAGCTGGGCGGCGATAGCTGGGGCAAGCTGCCGAACCTGTTCCGCGCGGGCGGCGAAACCTGGATCACCGGCAGTTACGATCCCGATCTGAATCTCACGTACTGGGGCGTCGCGCAGTCCAAGCCATGGATGCGCGCCAGTCGCCACTCCGGCGCCGGCGCGACGCTGTTTGCCAATTCCACCGTGGCGCTCAACGCCGACACCGGCAAGCTGGCCTGGTATTATTCGCACGCGCCCGGCGAGTCGCTGGACCTGGACGAAGTCTTCGAGCGCGTCCTGGTGGATGACGGCGGCCAGAAGCTGGTCTTCAGCGCAGGCAAGGCGGGCATTCTGTGGAAGAACGATCGCGCTACCGGCAAATATCTCGGCCACAAAGAGACCGTTTTCCAGAACATCTACGATTCGTTCGACCCCAAGACCGGCGAGCCGCACTATCGCAATGACATTGTCGAGAATCAAGTGGACCAGCCGGTGGATAGCTGCCCCACGTCGGAAGGGGGCCACAACTGGCACGCTATGAGCTATGATCCGCAAATCAACCAGCTCATCATTCCCGTGGCGCAGAGCTGCCAGGAGATGATCGCGCAAAAGGTCGACCTGGTGGCGGGGGGAGGCAGCGCGGGCGGCGCGCGCCGGTTCTTCTATGAATCGCCGGGATCCAACGGCAACATCGGCAAGCTGGCGGCGTACGACGTGAAGACGCTGAAGGAAACCTGGAAAATCGAGCAGCGTTCTCCGTTCATGACCGCCGTGCTGTCCACCGCGGGCGGGATCGCTTTCGTCGGCGACATGGATCGCCGGTTTCGCGCCATCGACGTCAAAACCGGCAAGGTCTTGTGGGAGACACGCCTCGGCACGTCGGTGCAGGGCTACCCGCTGACCTTCAGCATCGATGGCAGGCAATATATCGCGGTGACCAGCGGATTGGGCGGAGGCAGTCCACGCATGGTGCCGACCGTGCTCGCGCCCGAGGTACACTATCCGTCGTACGGGAACGCGCTGTACGTGTTTGCGCTGCCGGAAAAGAAGTAGCGGCTACTTCTCGGCGGGCTTTTCATTGGTGCCGTTTTCGCTCGCGTCCGTACCGATGAACAGCTTCTTGCCGTCCGGGAACGTGAGATCGCGGCCGTTGGCGCGATTGGCGCCATCCTTTGCCTGATAGCCTTCCACGACGATCTTGGTCCCGGCCGGCAACGAGAGCTTGGTGAATCCGCGCCGCAGCAGCGAGTTGGGGCTGCCGCCTTCGATCATCCAGCTTGTCACCGTGCCGTCGGGATTCTTGACATCCATGTGGATCCAGGAGTGGGGATTGATCCACTCCATCTTGGTCACAGTGCCTTCCAGCTTCACGGGCTTCGAGGTGTCGAACTCGGCGGCAAAAGAATGATGCGCCCATGCGGGCAGCGCGGCAAGCAGCAAAGCCGCGCCAAACAACTTGATCATTTCGCCCCCTGCTGCTTCTTGTCGTCGGCCCGCGCGCCGCTCAGGTTGTTAGCCATGCCGTAGTTGCCCTCGTGGCAGGCGTATTCAAAGATGGGGCCTTGGATTTTCGTGATCGGGAACTCTGCGCTCCAGGAATGTTCCCACGTGGAGGGATCGCTCACGGTGAATTGATAGAGGATGGTGTCCGGGTCGACGCGGCGGAATTTCTCCACCACATGCAGATTGGCGCTGGACCCGCGGAACGCCGTGCGGTCCGTGAAATTCGTGGTGTCCACGACGAGCGTGTCGCCTTCCCAATGGCCGCGAGAATCGCCCATCCATTGCCGGACGCTCGACGGTAGATGCGGACGCCCGTCGGTAGGGATGATCCGCGTGTCGTGAATCATTTCCTGCGTGATGGCTACGTAGCCCGGACCCTGCACGATCTCCAGGTTGCTGTTGTAGCCCACGGGCATCATCGGCGGCCCTTCGTTGGGCCACAGAATGCAGCGTTCGCCCAGCGTGCGATTTTCCGGCCCATCAAATTCGTGACCTTTGTTCTTCGCCGCGCGATCGGCGTTCCTCTTCTGGGCTTCGGGCAACATGGGCGGGATGCGGCCGTCCGGCGGGTCGACGATCAGGGAAGTCCGAATGTTGGCCGCGACCTTCGACTGCTTCTTCTCCAGGCCGAACTGCGCCATGTTGTAGTGCACGTCGGCGTAAGTGCCCGGGCCGGTCTCCTCGGGCCGCGCCAGCTCTTTCTTCTGGTACTCGGCCGCCTCTTCGGGTGTGAAGAACGCTTTATTGGCAAGGTCCTTCGGCCGTTCGAGCGGGGTGACGCTGGCATTGCTCCAATAGCCTTGAAGGTCGGGCTGGCCGTCGGCCGTGCGTAGCGATGGGCCAGCGGTTGCGGCGGGCGGCGGCGCGGGCGCAGGCTTTGCAGCAACGGTCAGGCCTTGCGCGGCGGCGAACGATGCTCCGGCGCAGGTGCAAGCGAGTACGGTAAGGCTGATTTGGAGACGATGGGCCACAGGTCCTCCTCTGATATACCAGCGATTCTGATCGTATATATTCGGCATCGCGGTGTCAATGCTGGCTGATTGGTTCGCTGGCCAGCTTCCAAGAATGAGAGCTCGGGGAAAACACTCCGGGACTATTGCGGCCGCCGGAACAGGCCCCCGTAGACTGCTTTCGACAGGATGTGGCCCTGAATCGCCTTCATCACGTTGGCGCGCGTCTCGAATGCGTCAGCCGATGGTTTCACGTCCAGCTTCATGTCCAAGGCGTAGAGCTCAAACACGTAATGGTGGAACGGACCGTTCGCGCCGGCTCCTGGACCGCGATACATGGGTCCCGTGGCGCTGATCTGATAACTCCCGTCCGGCAATGGCGATCCTTTGGGTACGCCTTCGGGCAAGCCGGTCGCGGTTGCCGGAATATTCCAAAGAACCCAGTGCGCCTGATCGTCCGTCGTCTTGTTGCGGGCTAGATCCATATC
>Ga0335071_10003555_pt1 | contig 16379 bp, 15 predicted proteins | sample Lox_Sample_15_FD_206724 | JGI IMG/M metagenome (GOLD analysis project Ga0335071, IMG submission 206724) | Soil microbial communities from Loxahatchee National Wildlife Refuge, Florida, United States - Lox_Sample_1.5 | ecosystem: Environmental > Terrestrial > Soil > Wetlands | place: USA... | reverse complement strand
AGCCGGAGAAGGTCACCTTCGAGAAGAGCTTCTTCGGATCCACGTTCATCTCGGACATGAAGAACGTCGAGGGCACGAGGTACCCGGAGGTCGAGTTCGGATCGTTGAACGCGAAGGTCTTGCCGCCCATGTCCTCGGGGCTGAACATGTCGGAGTCAGCGTGCACGATGAGGCAGGAGCGATAGCCGAGCGAGCCGTTGCCCAGGCGGAGCTGGGCCACCGGCTCCACGTTCGCGTAGTTGTTCGTCGAGGCTTCCACGTACGACTTCGGCCCCAGGTGGCCGATCTCGGCCTTCTTGAACTTGAGCGCCTCGATCGTCCCCCGGTAGTCCGTGGCCGTGGCCGTCTTGATCTTGACGTTGAGGTCCTTCTCGAGCTGCGCGATCACGGGCGCCCAGCGCCGCGTGATCTCCGCGGCGTTCTCCGTGGAGAGGAGCGCGAAGGTGACTTCCTTGGGCCAGGTCGCGTCCTGGGCCGCTGCGGGCCATGCCGCCAGGAGGGTGGCCAGCAGCCAGGCCGCGAAGGGAACGAGACGAGTGAGTCGCATGGAGCCTCCCTTTCAGATCGCCGTTCGGCGCACGCGCGAGGAGATGACGTCGGTCAGCATGACCATGAGCACGATGAGCAGGATGACCGTGGCCGCTTCCCGGTCCTTGAACGACCGGATGGTGTCCCAGAGATAGAAGCCGATGCCGCCGCCCCCCACCATGCCGATGACCGAGGCCGAGCGGATGTCGGATTCGAAGCGGAGCATCACGTACGAGAGGAAGTTCGGCAGCACCTGCGGCACCACGCCGAACGCGATGACGTGGAGCCGCCCCGCGCCGGTGGCCGCCACGCCTTCGACCTGCCCCGGCTCGATCGACTCGATGGTCTCGCTGAGCAGCTTGGCGAGGACGCCGCCCGTGTGGATGCCGAGGGCCAGCATGCCGGCGAAGGGCCCCAGCCCCACCGCGGTCACGAACATGAGCGCGAAGACAAACTCGTTGACGGCGCGCAGCACGTCCATGATCCGCCGCGTGACGAAGTACACGGCGGGATGCGGCGAGAGGTTGCGGGCGCCCAGGAGGCCCAGCGGCACGGAGATGAACGCGGCGAGCAGCGTGCCCCACAGGGCGATGCAGATCGTCACGACGCACTGCCACGCGTATTCCCCGATGTGCGTGAAGGACGGGTTGAGGTAGCCCCGGAGGAAGACAGCGACGTTGCCGATGTCCCGCACGAGCTCCAGCGGCCGGAGCTCGATGACCCGCGCCGCCCACCCCAGGACCAGGGCGAGCGCGACGGTCGTGAGCAGCGATCGGCCGACCTCCGATCGGCGAGCGGGGAGCGAGCCCACGGCGCCCCGATGAATGGCCGCGAAGGCCTCGCTCACGAGACGGCCCACTCCGGGTGGGCGCCGGGCTCGAGGCCGCGCCGGTCATCGCCGGATGGTGGCTCGCCGAAGATGCTCGCGATGGCGACGGGCGTGAGATCGACGCTCTTGCCGTCGAAGACGAGACGGCCCTGGCGGAACCCGATGATCCGATCCGCGTAGCGCCGCGCGTAGTCGACGTGATGCAGCGTGGTGACCACGGTGACCCCGGCTTCCGAGGCGACCCGCCGCAACGTCTCCATGACCATGGCGCCGTTGACGACGTCGAGGCTGGCCACCGGCTCGTCGCCCAGGATGATGCGGGGCTCCTGGGCCAGCAGCTTGGCGATGGCCACGCGCTGCTGCTCGCCGCCCGAGAGCGAGTCCGTGCGCTGCCAGGCGCGATCGAGCAGGCCGACGTGTTCGAGGCACCGCGCAGCGACGCTCCGCTGCGGCTCCGGGAACCAGCCGCCGAGGGATGCCCAGCGAGGCCAGCCGCGGAGGTGCGGCAGCCGCCCCACCAGCACGTTGTCGATGACGCGGAGGCGCTTCACGAGGTTGAACTGCTGGTAGATCATTCCGACCTGCGCCCGGTGATCGCGCAGGGCGCGCCCGACCAGCGCGGCCAGGTCCTGCTGGCCGAAACGGATCGCCCCTTCCGTCACCGTGAGCGCACGGGTGAGGCAGCGCAGGAACGTGGTCTTCCCGGCCCCGGACCGCCCGATCACCGCCACGAACTCGCCGGGCTCTATCGTCAACGACAGGCGGTCGAGGGCGCGGCGGCCACTGAAAATCTTGCTGACGCGATCGAGCGTAACTACTGGAGAGATCGCCTCAGAATGACTCGGAGGCTGGGGGGTCGACGCGGCGCCGCTCGCGGTCCTCATGCGCGGCTCACGCTACTCCGCGCCTGTTGCGAATCCGTGGCAGGATCATCAAGGTTCCGTGACACACTCCCGTTCCCTCTCCCCCGCTGGGGGAGAGGGCCAGGGTGAGGGGGCGGGGACTACGCGCCGGCAGTGACTCGTGCTGCATCCGGAGGCACGAGTCCGGCGGTGGCCAGGAGCGCCTCCGCGACGGCCCGCGTGTTCGTCACGCGCGGCACCTTGTGCTGGTCGCCGAGCTTGCCCGTCTCGCGCATCCACCGGTAGAACGTGCCGGGCGGCACTGTCGTCACTCGCGGAGCGACCATGCCGACACTGCCCGCGCGCTTCGTCCGGTAGTCGGTGTTGAGCGCGATGAGCGTCTCGTCGAGCACGCGGGCAAAGTCGTCCGGCTCGCGCGGCGGGATCCGGAACTCCACGAGCCACTCGTGACCGCCGCGAGGCTCCTCCGCCGACGGGTAGCGCGGCGCCACCGTGAACTCGACCACCTCCGCCTCCGTCCGGCGGCAGGCGCCGGTCAGCGCGCGCTCGACTTCCTCCACGATGACGTTTTCCCCGAACGCATTGACGTAGTGACGGGTGCGGCCGGTGATGACGAGCCTCAACGGATCGCGCGCCACGAAGCGAACGGTGTCGCCGAGGAGATAGGACCAGAGCCCGCCCGGCGTCGACATGACCACGGCGTACGGGCGATGCAGCTCGAGGTCGGCCACGGTGTGGCGGCGCGGCCGCGCGGTTCCCACGTCCTCGATTGGCACGAACTCGTAGAAGATCCCGTAGTCCAGCATCAGCGTCAGGAAGCCCGAGGCCTCCGTCTGCACGCCCACGAAGCCTTCGGAGGCCGGATACACCTCGATGCGGTCGATGCGGCGGCCCATCCACTCCTCGAACACGCTGGCGTAGGGCGCGAAGGCGATGCCGCCGTGGACGAGCACGCCGAGATTCGGCCAGCACTGGGCGAGGTTGCGAATCGGCCGGCCGGCTTGCTGGAGCTGGCGGGCCACGCGCTCGAAGAGGATGACCATCCACGACGGCATGCCCGAGACGAGGCGGAGATCCTGCCGGGCCACGAGCTCCGCGACGCGGTCGATGCGCTCCTCCCAATCCTTGATCGCGCCGATCTCCGGCCCCGGCGAGTAGCGTCCGCGAATGCCCGGCGGCAGCCGCCGGACGACGAGCCCGGAGAGGTCGCCGACGCGCGTGCCGTCGCTCGTCTCCGTGAGAACGGTGCTCCCGCCGAGAAAGAGCAGGGGGCCTCCGAGCAGGTGGCGCGCTCCCACGCGTTCACAGGCCAGCAGCAGCGTGTCCCACCCACCCTTGCGATGCGAGGAGAAGGCCTCGCGGGTGACGGGAATCATCTTGTCGCCCGACGTGGTTCCCGACGTCTTCACCCAGTCGCGACAGCGGCCGGGCCAGGTCACGCCGCGCGCGCCCGCCACGGCCCGCTCCCAGAGCGGCTTGAAGTCGCTGTATTCCCGCACGGGTACCCGCTCCTGGTACTGGGACACGGTGCGAATGCTGCGAAAGCCGTGCGTGAGCCCGAACTCGGTGTCGGCGGCGGCCCACAGGAGGGAGCGGAGCGCTATTTCCTGGACCTGCACGGGATCGCGCCACACGGCGTCCAGGCGGCGGCGGCGCAGCCCCGCGTACCAGTCGAGCGCGGCGGCGATCATCGAAGACCTCCCACCAGCGCGGGCAGGCGTCTCGTTCGCGTCTCCACGAGCCACTCCGCCACGACCTCGTTGAACGCGTCCGGCTGCTCGAGCATGGGGGCATGGCCGCACCGGGGCAGGAAGCGGAGCGACGAGTCGGGCAGCAGGCGGTGGAACCGCTCCGCGACGTCCGGCGGCGTGATCCGGTCGTCGCGGCCCCAGACGAGCAGGGCGGGCACGGCCACTTCGCGGAGCCGCGCCTCGATGTTGTGGCGCTTGGCCGCGCGCGCGAACCGGAGCACGCGCAGCGCGGAAGCCGGCGTGGTGACCGTGCGCCGCACCGACTCCACCCACTCCGGGGTCACGAAGCGGCCGTCGAAGAAGACCTCCTCCATCTTCTCGCGTACGTATTCCGCGGTCGGCCGGTGTGGCACGCCGCGCGTGAAGCTCCGCTCGAAGAGCCCGGAGGAGCCCGTGAGGATGAGGCCGGAGACGCGCTCCGGGTGATCGAGGGCCAGCGCGAGCGCGACGTGTCCGCCGAGCGAGTTGCCGCCGATCACGGCGCGCGGGATCTCGACGGCGTCGAGAAAGCGCGCCACGTAGCGCGCCACCCCTTCGATGGAGATCTCGGGCATGTCGCGCTCGACGATAGGCAGGGCAAGCGACAGCGCCCGCCCCACGGGAGCCAGCGACTCGAGCGTGTCCTCCCAGTGCCGCATGGTGCCCATGAGCCCGTGCAGGAGGACGATCGGCTCGCCCTCGCCCCGCTCCAGCCACCGGAACTCCGGAAGCATGCCGTCCGCGTCGCTCATCGCGTACCTCCTTTGGTAGGGGTCATCCCGGCCACGGCACGGCCCGGCGCTGGCGAGAGCGCAGGACGAACTTCACGGCGGCGCGGGACTGGATCCGCACGTGCTTCGGCATCTTGGTCAGCGTCCACGACCAGTCGACCTGGGCGCGGCTGCGTCCGGTAACCACGGCCCGCCGCAGCGACTGGGCATCGGTGCCCGCGAACCGCGTGACGGCGCTGCCGAGATACCAGACGTCGTGGGCATCGCTTCCACCCGTCACCGGCAGCATCCACTCCACGTTCCGCAGGGCGGCCAGCGCGTCGTAGAACCACGAGAAGACGCCGGCGTTGTTGACCACCTCGATGGCGTCGAGCGGAAGGTCGGGCACCATGCGGCCGACCGAGTAGTGCCCGCGTGCGGCCCCGCGCAGCGGGTGGAACGGATGCGCCGCCACGGCGAGCCCGCCCTGCTCGTGAATACGGCCGATCGTCTCGGCGGCGGAGAGGCCGGGCGGCACGATTTCGGAGAGGTACAGGCCGATGAGATGACCGTTCAGCGTGCTGATCTCCTCGCCCACGACCACGTCGACGCCGAGCTCGGGATGGTCGTGGGCGAAGGCGGATGCCCGCAGGGCGCCCCGGATCTCGTCGTGATCGGTGATGGCGATCACGTCCACGCGCCCGGCGGCCGCGCGCACGATGTCGTCCGGGTGCTGCGCGCCATCGCTCCACCGGGAATGCACGTGCAGGTCGGCGCGCCCCAGGCTCGCCGGGCGTCGTCGTCGCCGTCTCCGCCGCACGAGCAGTGCATCCATCGCACGTCCAGCATGCACAGCGCGCATCACGGCAGTGTTCTTTGGCGCGTGAAGTTTCGGTGACGGCGCCGTCATCGGAGCGTCATGTGCGGCGGCCCGGCGGGGACTCGCTATCATGAGCGCCGTGAGGGGAACCCGGATGGCATGGGTCTGCGCCGAGCTCGTCGTGCTTTGGATGGTGCTCCCCGTGTTGCTGTGGAAGGACGTCCTGCCCGCGCTCTACCGGATCGCCGTGCTCGCGGCGGCCGCCGTCTACGCGCTCTGGATAGTCCGGCTCGAGCGCGTGCGGCGGGACGAGCTCGGCTTCCGTGGCGCGACCGGGCTCTGGCCTTCTCTCGTCCAGGGCACGCCGTGGGTCGCGCTGGCCCTTCCCGTCCTCGCCCTTTGCACGGCAACGCTGCATGGCGTCGGAGCCGTCGGCGCCTGGCCGGCGCGGGGGACGGAGACCCTCGTGGGGTTGCTGATCAGCTACGCGTCCGTGTCGGTGACGAGCCAGGAATTTCTCTACTCGTCCTTCTTCTTCTGGCGCTACCGGCCCCTCTTCTCACCCGGGTTCCTGGTGGGGCTCAACGCCGTGGTCTTCGGGATCGCGCACCTGGTGTACGGCTCGTGGGTGTCCGTGGGGCTGGCCCTGGCGGCGCGAGTCATCCTGGCGCGCGTGTACCGCCGTCACGGCAGCTTCTGGGGCGTGTGGATCCTTCACCTGCTGCTGGGCGTCGCCGCGTTTCTGGTGGGCCTCGGCCGCTACTTCTACCGGGCGAGCGGCTCGCCCTGACGCCGGGCGGTCGGCTCGACCCGCGCCCGCGCCTCGAGAAGGTGGAGACACAAGGGATGATCGAGCGCGCTGTGTCGCCGGACGCCCTCCGGGCAGACCAGGTGGAAGCCGAAGCGGTCGGCGCCAAGGTCCATCACTCCGAGCCCCGTGATCTTCTCCCCTACCCGATCCTGCATCTCGTCCGGCAGGTAGAAGGCCGTCGACGGCACCCACACGTGGCGGACGCCGCCGAGCAGCCGATCGAGATACTGATGCGTGTGGCCGCTGACCACCGCCCGCAGGTCCACGCGCGAGAGGAGCTCGAGGAGGTGACGCCGCGGCGCCGCCGGCATGTATCGCTGATGGGGATTCTCGTCGGCGTCCGACTCCTGAAAGAGGGGCTTGTGGAGCAGGATGACGACGCGCGACCGCCCGGCATCGGCGAGCCGCGCGGCCAGCCATGACCGCTGATCCGTCTCCTCCGGTGTATCGGTGCCGGCCAGCTGGGCATTGAGACCGATCACGAGCCAGCCGTCCGCGCCGAAGCTCCAGTAGTCGGGTCCGAAGGCTTCCCGGAAGTCGTCGAGCCGCGCCCGGTCCAGCGGCTCCTTCGGCGCCACACCTGGCCCGGGCGGGTTGTCCCCGACATCGTGGTTGCCCGGCAGACATCGAAGCGGCGTGGGCCACCTCGAGGCCATGGCGATCGCGTGGGCGAACTGGCCCACGTCCCCGACGCCGTCCACGGTGATGTCGCCGAGATGGACGGTGAGGTCGACGCGAGCAGACGCGACGAAATCGCGCGCGGCCCGCCAGTTGTCGTTGCACGCCCGCGCGCCCGGCGCCAGGTGACTGTCCGCGATCACGGCAATTCTCATGTGCCCTCCCTGACGCTGCAACGCTACTCCTCCGCGCTGGTCGCAGGCGTGACGCTTCGGTTACTGCGACGGAGGTGACCATTCGACGCCGGAACGTCATCCGTCCTTCACGCAACCGTCACACTAGGATGGTCAAATCCCCGGGCCATGACCGGCTACGAGCTCGTGGTGATCGGCAGCGGTCCCGCGGGCCACCACGCGGCCATCCAGGCCGCGAAGCTTGGCCGCCGGGCCGCCGTGATCGAGCGTCAGACCTGCGTGGGCGGCGTGTGCGTGAACACCGGCACGATTCCGTCCAAAACTCTCCGTGAGGCCGTCCTCTACCTGTCCGGCTCTCGCCAGCGCGGGCTCTACGGTCACTCCTATCGGGCCAAGCAGACCATCACCATCCAGGATCTGATGTTCCGATGCCACCACGTGATCGAGCGGGAGAACGACGTCTACCGCGCCCAGTTCGCCCGGAACGGCGTGGACCTGCTGGAGGGCCACGCCTCGTTCGTGGACCCGCACACGATCAAGATCGAGGGCGAGGGCCCGACCGCGCTGGTCCACGCCGATGTCGTCGTCATCGCCACCGGGACCGTGCCCGCCGTGTCGCCGCATGTGCCGGTGGACGGCGAGGTCATCATCGACGCCGACGGCATCTTCCAGCTCGCGAAAGTTCCGTCGACGCTGATCGTGGTTGGCGCGGGGGTGATCGGGATGGAGTACGCGTGCATGTTCGCGACGCTCGGCGCCCAGGTCACGGTGGTCGAGACGCGCAAGCGCCTCCTCGAGTTCGCCGACGGCGAGATCATCGAGGCGCTCATGTATCACATGCGCGAGAACCGGGTCACGTTCCGGACCGGCGAGTCCGTGGCACGGGTGGAGCGCGATGCCGCCGGCGGCGTCACCGCGCACCTCGAGAGCCACAAGACCCTGCACGCCGACGTGCTCCTCTACACGGTCGGGCGCCAGGGCAATACCGGCTCCCTCGCGCTGGAGGCGGCCGGGCTCGAGGCGGACGATCGCGGCCGGCTTCGGGTCGACGAGCAGTACCGGACCCGCGTGCCGCACATCTACGCAGCCGGAGACGTCGTCGGGTTTCCCAGCCTCGCTTCGGTGTCGATGGAGCAGGGCCGCGTCGCGTGCGCGAGCGCGCTCGGGATCTCCGCCACGACGGTGCCCGCCCTGTTCCCCTATGGGCTCTACACCATCCCGGAGATCTCTTTCGTCGGGCGCACCGAGGAAGACCTGACGACGGCCGGCATTCCCTACGAGGTGGGCATGGCCCACTACCGGGAGATCGCCCGCGGGCAGATCATCGGCGACACCACGGGGCGGCTGAAGCTCCTCTTCCACCAGGAGACGGGCCAGCTGCTGGGCGTCCACATCATCGGCGAGGGCGCCGCCGAGCTGGTGCACATCGGGCAGGCGGTGATGGCGCTCTCGGGCACCGTGCGGTATTTTGTCGATCACGTCTTCAACTACCCGACCCTCGCCGAATGCTACAAGGTGGCCGCCCTTGCCGGGCTCAACAAGCTGGGCGGGGAGCGCGCCGCGCAGATGGCCACGGCTCTCCCGCCCCAGGATCCGTCCTTCCTGCTTGGCCACAGACGCTGAGAGACGGCGCGCGCGGCAGGCGCGCCTCGTGCTGCTCGGCATCGCCCTTCTTGCCTTCGGGTGTAGTCAGGAGGGCCGTAACGACGCGTGGCCGTCCGTCCACGAGCCGGTGCGGGCAGCTCCCGCGCCGTATTCCGGCTGGAGCCGCGAGTCGCGCTATCTCGCCATGCGGGATGGAGTCCGCATAGCCGTAGATGTTTATCTGCCAGCCGGCCTCCAAGCCGGCGACAGGCTGCCGACCATTCTTCACCAGACGAGCTACCACCGCTCCCATCAGCTACGGTGGCCCGTGAGCCTCCTCATGGACAGACCCGGCCCTCTCGTCGAGCTGTTCGTGACCCGCGGCTACGCCTGGGTGGACGTCGATGCCCGCGGCTCCGGCGCATCCTTCGGCTCACGGCCCATGCCGTGGTCGCCGGCAGAAGTGCGCGACGGCGCCGAGATCGTGGACTGGATCGTCCGCCAGCCGTGGTCCGACGGCACGGTCGGCGCCACGGGCATCTCCTATGCGGGCACCGCGGCGGAGATGCTGCTCGTCAACCGCCATCCCGCCGTCAAGGCCATCGCGCCGAGGTTCTCTCTCTACGACGTGTATCCCGACATCGCGTTCCCCGGCGGCGTGCATCTCACGTGGTTCACGGAGACGTGGGCGCGCCTGAACCACGCGCTCGACGCGAACCTCCTCCCCGACGACGTGCCGTGGTACATGCGCCTCGCCATCCGCGGGGTGCGTCCCGTCGACGCCGACAGGGACGGCAGCCTGCTGGCCGCGGCCCTCCGCGAGCACCGAACGAACTACGACCCGCATGCCTGGGCCGTCGACATCACGTATCGCGACGACCGGCCGCGAGGGACGGCCATCACCGCCGACCATTTCAGCCCGCACGCCTTCGAGCGCGAGATCAGAGCGTCTGGCGCAGCCGTGTACGGCTACAGCGGGTGGTTCGACGGCGCGTATCAGCTCGCGGCGATCAAGCGGCACCTGGCGCTCGGCGGCCCCGCGCACCGGCTCATCCTCGGCCCGTGGGATCACGGCGGCCGCCGACAGATCAGCCCGGGGGCCGCCTCGCCTCGCGTCCGCTTCGATCAGGCGGCGGAGCTGCTGCGCTTCTTCGACTATCACCTGCGCCGGCGTCCCACCGGCATCGAGCAGGAGCCGCCCGTTCACTACTTCACGATGGGCGAGGAGCGCTGGAAGTCTGCGGAGACCTGGCCTCCGCCGGCGCACACGTGGTCGCTCTTCCTCGATGCGCCGGGGCGTCTCTCGCCCGCTCCGGCGGGCGCTGCGGGCGTGGATGTCTACCCTGTCGACACGAGCGCGGGCACCGGGACGGCGACTCGATGGCGAGCGCTCCTCGGCGGGATCGGCAGCGCCCCGTATCCGGCCCGGCCGCTGCGCGATGCGAGCCTGCTGGTCTACACCTCTTCGCCGCTCGACGAAGCCGTGGAGGTCACGGGACACCCGATCGCGTGGCTCCGGATGAGCGCAACGACTCCGGATGCGTCGGTCTTCGTCTACCTCGAGGACGTCGACGAGCGCGGATCCGTCGCCTACGTGACGGAAGGCGTGCTCCGCGCTCTTCATCGCAAGAGCATTCCGGCAGCGGCGGGCCGGCTTCCGGTGCCCGAGCGCAGCTTCCTCCGGGCCGACGGCGCGCCGCTCAGGCCGGGCGAGCCTGCCGAGCTCGCCTTCGATCTCCTCCCGACGTCCTACCTCTTCGCCAAAGGGCACAGGATTCGCGTCGCGATCGCGGGCGCCGACGTGGATCACTTCGCCCGCGTGCCGCCGGGAGCGCCGCCGACATTCCAGGTGTACCGCGGCGGCGCCGGCGGGACGCGCGTCGACCTCCCGAGAGCCGTCCGCTGAGCGGTCAGGCGGCGCCGCTCACGCCCGGCGCCGCCACCGGCGTCGAGACCAGCACGGCCGAGGCCATCTCGGCCAGCGAGCGCTGCGCGTCCATGGCCGAGCGGCGAAGGCGGCTGTACGCCTGCTCCTCGGTGATCCCCTGCTGCGCCATGATGATGCCCTTGGCCCGCTCGATGACTTTCCGATCCGCGAGCCGCCGCCGCAGCGTATCCGCCTCGCGGAATCGAGCCACCGCCAGGTCGAGCGTCACCGCGAGCTGAAGAGGCCGGCACGGCAGGATCAGGCACGCCATGACCCCGGCCTCGCGCGCCTCGCTCAGGAGGCGGCGGCTCGGATCGCCCGTCAGCAGGACGACCGGGCAGTGCACCTCGTCACGCAGCTGGCAGAGCATGGAACTGCTCTGCCAGTCCGGATTGAGGAGCACGACGGCCACCTCGGGCTCTGCCCCCTCGATCTCCCGGAGCCCTTCCTCGGAGAGCGGGGCCTTCAGCGTGACGATGCCTCCATGGCGGGTGATCGCCACCTCGACAGGCGCCCGCTCCGGGGTGGTGCCTCCCACGAGGGCGACGCGCCAGCTGGAATCACGGCGAACGCTACGGTGTCCAGAATCCTTCTCTCGTCGCACGTTCCGATGATCTCGCATGCGCCGAAGGGTCGACCTGCGGGCCCGCGCGGTCAAGTCACGAGTCGACGACAGAGACATGACGCAGCACAACATGGATCCCCCGGCGGCCGGATACGGCGGTCACCGCTTCTCAACGATCTTGTAACGAAAACGCAATCTGCCGCGGGCTAGGATCAGCCGCGACCATAGCGCTCCGGAAATCCGGCTTGTTGCCATCAGAGACTCGAGGACAGGGAGGTTCCCTTGCGACGCTTGCTCATCGCTCTCACGATCGCCGTCACCGTGCTCCCTCTCGCCACCGATCCGGCGCTCGCGCAGGACAGCGTGCGGCTCACCGGCTCAGGGGCGACGTTTCCGTTCCCGCTCTACTCCGCGTGGTTCAAGGCCTTCAGCGCGAAGCAGAAGACGGTGACCGTCGACTACCAGGGTAAAGGCAGCGGCGCCGGCATCCAGGACCTGACCAACCACACGGTGGATTTTGCCGCGAGCGACGCGGCGATGACCGACGAGCAGATGGCCAAGGTGCCGGGCGGCGTGCAGCTCCTGCCCATGACGGCCGGCGAGATCGTCATCAGCTACAACCTGCCGGGCAGCCCGAAGGCCTTGAAGCTGCCCCGTGACGTCTATCCCGCCATCTTCCTCGGGAAGATCACCAAGTGGAGCGATCCCAGGATCAAGGCGGCGAATCCCGGCGTGAGCCTGCCGGACCTCGACATCACGGTCGTGCGGCGGGCGGATTCGAGCGGCACCACCTTCGTGTTCACGACCCATCTGGCCGCCGTCAGCGAGGAGTGGGCCAAGGGCCCCGGAGCCGGCACCACGGTGAGCTGGCCCAAGGGAGACAAGATCGTGGCCTCACCGAAGAACGACGGCGTCACCGCCACCATCAAGCAGACGCCGGGCGCCATCGGATACGTCGAGTTCGCCTTCGCCAAGTTCGCCAAGCTCGAGATGGCGCAGCTTCAGAACAAGGCGGGCCAGTATGTCGGGCCCGGCGGCGAGGGCGGCCCGGCCGCGCTGGCCAGCGTCGCGCTGCCCGCGAACCTGAGAGCCTGGGTCACCGATCCGGACGGCCCCAAGGCGTACCCGATCGCCACCTACACGTGGATGCTGTTCTACAAGGAGAACAAGGATCCGAAGAAGGCGGCGGCGCTCCGGCAGATGGTGGAGTACTGCCTGACCGACGGCCAGAAGGCGGCCGCGAGCATGGGATACATCCCGCTGCCGGAGACGGTGGTGGCCGCGGTCCGCAAGGCCGCGACGAGCATCCAGTAACGGCCTGTGAAAGCCCTCGATCTGGGTTCCCACATCTCGGCGGGCTCGGTCTCCGGGCCGCCCTCGAGCTGGGACTATTTCGCCGACAAGAGCTTCCGCGTGCTGGCCCGGGCAGGAGTGTGGTTCATCCTGGCGCTCCTCGCATTCATCCTGTGGTCGATCGGCAGCAAGGCGCTGGTCGGCATGCACGACTATGGAGTCGGCTTCCTCGTGTCCACGACGTGGGACGTGGGCCGCCAGCAGTTCGGCGTCCTGCCTCACATCTGGGGCACGCTCTACAGCTCGCTGCTCGCCCTGGCCGTGGGTGGCTTCTTCGGCGTGGCCATGGCGATCTTCCTCACGCAGGATTTCCTGCCGCCGCGGCTGGCCCAGGTGTTCCGGACCATCGTCGAGCTGCTCGCCGCGATTCCGAGTGTGGTCTACGGTCTCTGGGGTCTCTTCTTCGTGGTGCCCGCCATGCGGCCCGTGGCGAACTGGCTCTTCGAGCACTTCGCCTTCATTCCGTTCTTCGGCACCACGCTGAGCGGCCCGGGCATGGCCCCGGCCTCGCTCGTCCTCGCCATCATGGTGCTCCCCACCGTCGCCGCGGTCTCGCAGGACGCGCTCCGCCTCGTGCCCTACAAGGTCAAGGAGGCGGCCTACGGCATGGGCACCACACGCTGGGAGGCCATTCTGAAAGTGATGCTGCCTGCCGCATCCGCGGGAATCTTCGGCGCGCTCGTCCTGGGCTTCGGGCGCGCACTCGGCGAGACCATGGCGCTGGCCATGCTGATCGGCAACTCGAACCAGATCAGCCTCTCGCTCTTCTCCCCGGCGAACACCCTGGCCGCGCTCCTCGCCCTCAACTTCCCCGAAGCGGGCCCGCGCGAGGTGCAGGTGCTCATGTATGCCGCGCTCGTGCTGCTCGCCATCACGCTGGTGGTCAACATGATCGGGGAAGCCATCATGACGCTGTCGTCGCGGCGGAAGGCGGCGTGATGAGCCCACCGACCGCCCTCGCGCAGGCCGCGCCCGAGACCGCGACCAGTCTCGAGCGCTCGCCGTTCGAGCCGCGCGCGCTGAAGAGCGTGATCCTCACCACGGCGGTCTGGCTCGCGGCCATCCTCGCGGCCGTTCCGCTGGTCTCCGTGCTCTACATGCTCGTGGTGCGCGGGGGCGCCCGGCTCAGCACGGCCGTCTTCGTCGAGCTGCCGCCCGCCGGCTTCGAGATGGGCGGAGGCTTCGGCAACGCCATCGTCGGCACGCTGGTGATGGTCGGGATCGGCGCGCTGATCAGCATTCCCGGCGGCGTCCTCGCCGCCGTCTACCTGGCCGAGCTGGGACCGGAGAGCCGGCTCTCCCAGATCGCGCGCTTCGCCACCAAGACGCTCACCGGCATGCCGTCGATCCTCACCGGTGTCTTCGCCTATGCGGTCGTGGTGCTCACCACGGGCACGTACTCCGCGCCGGCCGGCGGCGTCGCGCTGGCCGTGCTCATGCTGCCCACGGTCGTGCTGACGGCGGAGTCGGCGATCAGGGTGGTGCCGAAGATCACCCGGGACGCCGCCTACGGCATGGGATGCACCCGCAGCCAGGTGATCTGGAAGGTGCTCCTGCCGACGGCCATGCCCGGCATCCTCACCGGCGTCATGCTCGCGGTGGCGCGCGCGGCCGGCGAGACGGCGCCCCTGCTCTTCACCGCGCTCTTCTCCAGCTTCTGGCTCTTCGACGGCGGCGTGCCGCGGCTCTGGCAGCCCACCGCCTCGCTCGCCGTGCTCATCTACAATTTCGCCGGCATGCCGTTCGAGAACCAGATCGAGCTGGCGTGGGCCGCCTCGCTGGTCCTGGTCATCATGGTGCTCGTCATCAACGTGCTGAGCCGCTGGATCGGACAGCGGCGCGGATAGGGGGAATACCCGATGGTCAAGACGGAGACGCAGTCGAGCACGAACGGACAAAGCCGGAGCGGCGAGGCTCCCACGGTGGTGATCGACTGCAAGCTCGACCACGTGTACTACGGCGGTTTCCTCGCCGTGCGCGACAGCCACGTGCAGGTCGAGCGCGGAAAGATCACGGGCTTCATCGGACCCTCGGGTTGCGGCAAGAGCACCGTGCTGCGGTCGCTCAACCGCATGAACGATCTGATCCACGGCTTCCGCTTCGAAGGCCACGTCCGCTTCCACGGTCAGGACGTCTACGGCCGCTCCGTGGACCCGGTGGCCGTGCGGCGCTACATCGGCATGGTGTTCCAGCAGCCCAACCCGTTCTCCATGAGCATCTTCGACAACGTCGCCTTCGGCCTCCGCTTGAACCGCTTCAAGGGCAACGTCGCGGAGCGGGTCGAGAAGGCCCTGCGCCAGGCCGCGCTGTGGGACGAGGTGAAGGACAAGCTCAAGAACAGCGGGCTCTCGCTCTCGGGCGGCCAGCAGCAGCGCCTCTGCATCGCGCGCGCCGTGGCCACCGAGCCCTCCGTGCTCCTGATGGACGAGCCCTGCTCGGCTCTCGATCCCATCGCCACGCGCCGGGTCGAGGAGCTGATGATCCAGCTCAAGAAGGATTACACGATCGCCATCGTGACCCACAACATGCAGCAGGCCCAGCGGGTGGCGGACATCACGGCGTTCTTCTCGGTGGACATCTCCAAGGGCAGCCGCACCGGCTACCTCGTCGAGGCAGGCCCGACCAAGCAGTTGTTCGAGAGCCCGCAGGAGCAGCTCACCAAGGAATACGTGTCCGGCCAGTTCAGCTAGCGCGATGGGCGCCCTCCGGCTTCGCTGGCGATCCGCCACGGCGGCTGCACTGGCCGTCGCCGTCGGACTGGCCGCGCTTCCGGCCCTGGGCCAGGGTGTCGGCTCGACGCCGGCGGGGCAGGTCGCCCTCAAGGGCGCCGGTGCCACGTTCCCGGCGCCCCTCTACGAGAAGTGGATCCAGACGTATCGCCTGGACCACCCCGACGTCGCCATCAGCTACGACGCGGTGGGCAGCGGTGAAGGACAGCGGCGCTTCCTCGCCGCGGGCGTGGACTTCGGCGCGAGCGATGCCGCGCTCACGGACGAGCAGATCACCCGGGCGCCGCTGGGCGCTCGCCTCGTGCCCGTCACCGCCGGCATCATCGTGCTCGCCTACAATCTGCCCGGACTCGGCGGCCCTCTCCGGCTTTCACGGGACGTCCTCGTGGACATCTTCGCTGGCCGCATTCGCACCTGGAATGATGCCCGCATCGGCGCCGCCAACCCCGGGCTCAGCCTGCCCAACCGGCACATCGCGGTGGTGGTCCGCCAGGACAGCAGCGGGACGACCTTTGCTTTCACCAATCATCTGAGCGCGATCAGCGACACCTGGCGCGACCGCGGACCGGGAGCGGCCACGCTGATCGACTGGCGCGGTCGGGCCATGCTGGCGCGCGGGAACGAAGGCGTGGCCGGCCGCATCAAGGTGAGCGAGGGCTCGATCGGCTACGTGGAGTATCACTTCGCGAAGCGGCTCGGCCTGCCCATGGCCATGCTCCAGAACAAGGCCGGCCGTTTCATCGAGCCCGGAGAGCGTGGGGGACAGGCCGCCCTCGTCGACAACGTCGGGCAGATGCCGAGCAACATGCGGCTCTTCCTGCCCGACCCGGACGGTCCCGAGTCCTATCCGATCGTGACCTTCAGCTGGCTCCTCCTCCAGGGGCGCTACGCCGATCCCGCGAAGGCCTCCGCGCTCAAGAAGTTCGTGGCGTGGGGCCTGACGCAGGGCCAGACGGTGAGCCGGGATCTCGGGTACATTCCCCTCCCCGCGGAGGTCGCGTCACTGTCGCTGGCCGCGGTCGACCGCATCAACTGATGGACACCGGCCGCCGAGCCGCGGATGCACCGCCGCGGCTCCGTCTCAACGTCCCGGCCATCGAGGCCACGCTGCGCAGCGT
>Ga0335071_10003554_pt1 | contig 16382 bp, 15 predicted proteins | sample Lox_Sample_15_FD_206724 | JGI IMG/M metagenome (GOLD analysis project Ga0335071, IMG submission 206724) | Soil microbial communities from Loxahatchee National Wildlife Refuge, Florida, United States - Lox_Sample_1.5 | ecosystem: Environmental > Terrestrial > Soil > Wetlands | place: USA... | reverse complement strand
GAGCGCGCGCACCCGCGCGAGCCGCGGCAGCACGAGCCCGCGGTTCAGCCAGCCGAGGGCGTGGATCAGCGCGGGACTGGGGCGCGGTTCGCGGTAGGCGCGGCGGTCGAAGCCGCGGCGCGGCGGGGGCGGAGCGGATTCGGCTGGCGTCGCCATCGCGCCGAGGCTACTCCCGGCGCGCCCGCAGGGGAACGCGCCGACCCGCCGCAATCTGCTAGTCTCGGCGCTCGTACTCGCGCGGTCCGCGGCGCCGCCCGGCGTGCGGCCGGGCCGCGTGCGGGTCCCTGGCCGCACCGCCCGCCGCGCGGGCGGACCGGAGGTGCAGGATGGGCATCGAGCACACCGTCGTCTTCCCGGGGGAGCGGGACCTGCCGCCCGGCGTCGCGCTCCCCGCGTCCCTGGCGCAGCGCGAGTTCCTGGTCGACGGCGCGCTGCGCAGCTGGGACGGACCGATGCAGGACGTGATCTCGCCGGTCTGGGCCGAGGGCCCCGCCGGGCCCGTGCCGCGCGTCATCGGCGCCTATCCGCTGCTCGACGAGCGCGAGGCGCTGCGCGCCCTCGATGCGGCGGCCGCGGCCTACGACAACGGCGGCGGCGAGTGGCCCACGATGCCGGTGGCCGGGAGGATCGCCTGCGTCGAGGACTTCACCCGCCGGATGGTGGCGCGACGCGACGAGATGGTGCGGCTGCTGATGTGGGAGATCGCCAAGAGCCGCGCCGACGCCGAGCGCGAGTTCGACCGCACGGTGGAGTACGTGCGCGACACGATCGAGGCGCTCAAGGAGTTGGACCGCGCTTCGTCGCGCTTCCTGATCGAGCAGGGCATCATCGGCCAGGTGCGGCGCGCGCCTCTCGGCGTGGTGCTGTGCATGGGACCGTTCAACTACCCGCTGAACGAGACCTTCACCACGCTGGTCCCCGCGCTGATCATGGGCAACACCGTGGTGTTCAAGCCGCCCAAGCTCGGCGTGCTGCTCCACCGGCCGCTGCTCGAGGCGTTCCGCGACGCCTTCCCGCGCGGCGTGGTCAACACGGTCTATGGGGACGGGCGCGTGGTGGCGGCGCCGCTGATGGCCACCGGCCGCGTGGACGTGCTCGCCTTCATCGGCACCAGCCCGGTGGCCGACGCGCTGCGCGCGAAGCACCCGCGCCCGCACCGCCTGCGCTGCGTGCTGGGGCTCGAGGCCAAGAACCCGGCCATCGTGCTGCCCGACGCCGACCTCGACCTGGCGGTGCGCGAGTGCACGCTCGGCGCGCTGTCGTTCAACGGCCAGCGCTGCACCGCGCTCAAGATCCTGTTCGTGCACGCGCAGGTCGCGGAACGCTTCGTGGCGATGCTGGTGGAGGCGGTGGGGCGGCTGCGCGCGGGCATGCCGTGGGACCCGGACGTGGCGGTCACGCCGTTGCCCGAGCCGGGCAAGCCGGAGCGCCTGCGCGCCTTCGTGGACGACGCGGTCGCGCTCGGCGCGCGGGTGGTGAACCCGGGCGGCGGAGTGGCGCGCGGCAGCTTCTTCGCGCCCGCGGTCGTCCACCCGGTGAGCCCCGGGGCGCGGCTCTGGCGCGAGGAGCAGTTCGGTCCGGTGGTGCCGGTCGTCGCCTACGACGACGTCGCGACCGCGGTGCGCTACGTCGCCGAGTCGAACTACGGTCAGCAGCTCAGCGTGTTCGGCACCGACCCCGGGCGCCTCGCGCGTCTGATCGACCCGCTGGTCAACCAGGTCTGCCGCGTCAACCTCAACAGCCAGTGCCAGCGCGGGCCCGACACCTTCCCGTTCACCGGCCGCAAGGACTCGGCCGAGGGCACGCTCTCGGTCTCGGACGCGCTGCGGGTCTTCGGCATTCGCACGCTGGTGGCGGCCAAGGCCGAGGACCTCAACAAGCGGATCCTCGCCGACATCCTGCGCGAGCGCCGCTCGCGCTTCCTCTCCACCGACTTCATCTTCTAGGCGGGGTCCGGTCCACGAGGCGGTGGCGCGGCGGACCGGCCCTTCGCGCCGCGGCCGGTGTCAGCGCCCACCGAGCCAGGCGATGCGGCGCACGATCACGCCGCCCGGGCCGCTCAGGCGGGCGAAGTAGACCCCGCTGGCCGCGCCGCGTTCGCCCGCCCAGGTCATGGTGCTCGCCCCCGGCGGGACGGCGTGCGACCAGACCACGCGCCCGGCGGGATCGACCACGTCGAGCCGGGCGGCATCGGCGGCGCCGGACACGTCGAGGCGCACCCGGCCGAACGCCGGGTTGGGCGAGACGCGCAGTCCGGGCGTGGCGGGCCCCCGCGGCGGCTCGACCCCCGCGCGGCTGCTGCGGGCGGGGAAGCGCAGCAGCGTGAAGTCGCCGGCGTCGAGCGCCAGCGTGACGCGGCCGTCGGCGCCGGTCGTGAGCCGGGTCCAGGTCGTGCCGGCGTCCTGCATCCGCCACGGGGGCCGTCCGTCGGCGAGCGTGAGCCTCAGCGTCTGCGGCGCGAGCGAGTCGGAGTTGGCGATGAACAGGTAGGTCGAGCCGCGCGTGTCCGCGAACCAGCCGAGCGTGGCGCGCCCGTCCACGGCGGTCACCACCGTGTCGGGGGTGAACGGCACACCGCCCGGCGGCACCGAGCCCGCGTGCTCGGCGGCGAGCCAGCGCAGTCCCGCGAGCGTGCTGCCGAGCGGGGCGACCCGCGCGTTGAGCTCGGCCACCCTGCGGTAGTTCTCGGTCTCGGCGCCGGTGTCCCAGTCGATCATCGCCGGCTCCCACGTGTAGCCGGGGATCGGCGGCGGCGTCCAGTAGCTGAAGTAGCCGATGCCGTGCGCGCCCCAGGCGAGCCACTGCGCCACCTGCCATCGCAGCATGCCGTCGGTCACGTGCCGGTAGATCCAGTGCTCCACCAGCTGCACGACGCCCCAGAACGGGATCCCGTTGGCGCGCGCGACCGCGCCCATCGTGGCGACGTTCTCGGTCAGGTAGCCGCTGTCGTGGGTGAGCTGGAAGTCGTACTGGTTGTTGCAGAGCACCGCGGGGTGCGTCGCGGCCACGTACTGCTCCAGGTAGGTCTGGAAGTCGGCGCGCGTGGCGAAGGCGCCGCGCGCACACAGGCTGTTCCAGGCCGGGTGGGCCGGATCGCGCGTGCGCAGGATGCCGAACCACTCGCCCAGTCGCGGGAAGAAGTCGGCCGACGGCTCGTCGCCCAGGTAGTAGCCGAGGAAGGCGGGATCGTCCCGGTAGCGGGCCGCGATGTCGTCGGCGAGCTGCATCGAGGGCGGCTCGGAGAGCGAGACGTCGTCGAGGTCGTTGTCGAGGAGCAGGTTCCGCAGCCCCGACGGGCGCGAAGCGTCGAGCCGCTCGATGTTGTCGGAGTAGGTCCCCTGCTCGTCCAGCGCCACCAGCGTCACGTTGAAGCCGGTGGCCGCGAGCTCGGCGTAGCGCGCCACGCTGGTGGAATCGTGGGGCGGGCTCGCCCAGCCGAAGAGCGCGAAGCCGGGGAGGGCCGAGCCGTAGTCCGTCGTCTCCGGCCCGGCGGACGCGGACGCGGGGGCCAGCGCCAGGCCGGCGGCGATCAGCAGGGTCGGGATCTGCGGTGTGAAGCGGGGGATGCGGAGCACGCGCGGTCGAGCCTCTTCGGTGTCTGGGGCGCCGAGGGGTCGTGCGCTGTCGGAAACCGGTCGGATTCTGCCGTCCGCCGCGGTGGAATGCAACCGGGACGGTCCCCGGGATCCAGGCCCCGGTCCGGGCCTCCGGCGCCGGGTCGCGGCACGGCGGCCCCGGGTCCCGGCCGTCCTACCCCCGCGTCAGCTTGCGGTACTTGATCCGGTGCGGCTGGTCGGCCTCCTTGCCGAGTTGCTCGTGGCGCACCTTCTCGTAGTCGGCGTAGTTGCCCTCGAAGAACACGACCTGCGAGTCGCCCTCGAACGCCAGCATGTGGGTGGCGATGCGGTCGAGGAACCAGCGGTCGTGGGAGATCACCACCACGCAGCCGGCGAAGTCGACCAGCGCCTCCTCGAGCGCGCGCAGGGTGTCCACGTCGAGGTCATTGGTGGGCTCGTCCAGGAGCAGCACGTTCGCGCCGCTCTTGAGCATGCGCGCCAGGTGCACGCGGTTGCGCTCGCCGCCCGAGAGGTCCTTCACGCGCTTCTGCTGGTCGGCGCCCTTGAAGTTGAACGAGGCGACGTAGGAGCGCGAGTTCATGGCGCGCCTGCCCAGCTCGATCGTGTCCTTGCCGTCGGTGATCGCCTCCCAGACGTTCGCATCGGGCGGCAGCGCGTCGCGGCTCTGGTCCACGTAGGCGAGCTTCACCGTGTCCCCGAGGCGGAGCGTGCCGGAGTCGGGCTTCTCCTGGCCGGTGATCATGCGGAACAGCGTGGTCTTGCCGGCGCCGTTCGGTCCGATCACGCCGACGATGCCGGCGGGGGGGAGCTTGAAGGTCAGGTCCTCGATCAGCAGGTTGTCGCCGTAGCCCTTGCGCAGGTGCTCGGTCTCGAGCACGACGTTGCCCAGGCGCGGGCCGGGCGGGATGTAGATCTCGATGTTCTCGAGTTTCTCGCGCCCCTCCTCGGCCAGCATCCTCTCGTAGGCGGCCAGTCGCGCCTTGCCCTTGGCCTGCCGGGCGCGCGGCGCCATGCGCACCCACTCGAGCTCGCGCTCCAGCGTGCGCTGCCGCGCGGTCTCCTGCTTCTCCTCGACCGCGAGGCGCTTGCGCTTCTGGTCGAGCCACGAGGTGTAGTTGCCCTCCCACGGGATGCCGGCGCCGCGGTCGAGCTCGAGGATCCAGCCGGCCACGTTGTCGAGGAAGTAGCGGTCGTGGGTCACGGCCACGACCGTGCCGGCGTACTCCTTGAGGAAGCGCTCGAGCCAGGCCACCGACTCGGCGTCGAGGTGGTTCGTGGGCTCGTCGAGCAGCAGCAGGTCGGGCTCCTGGAGCAGCAGCCGGCAGAGCGCAACGCGGCGGCGCTCGCCGCCCGAGAGCGTGGTGACGTCCTGGTCGGGGGGCGGGCAGCGCAGCGCGTCCATCGCGATCTCGCGGTGCCGCTCGAGCTCCCAGAGGTTGCCGGCGTCCATCCGGTCCTGGACCCTGGCCTGCTCCTCGAGCAGCTTCGCCATCTCGTCGTCGTCCATCGGCTCGGCGAAGCGCGCGCTGATCTCGTTCCAGCGGCGCAGCACGGCCATCTTCTCCGCCACGCCCTCCTGGACGTTCTCGAGCACGGTCTTCGCCGGGTCGAGCTGGGGCTCTTGCTGCAACAGGCCGACCGTGTAGCCCTTGCCGAGGAAGGCCTCGCCGATGAAGTCCGGGTCCAGCCCGGCCATGATGCGCAGCAGCGAGCTCTTGCCCGCGCCGTTCAGGCCGAGCACCCCGATCTTGGCGCCGTAGAAGAACGAGAGCCAGATGCCCTTGAGGATCTCGCGCTTCGGGGGGACCACCTTGCGGAGGTCCTTCATGGTGTAGATGAAATCGGGAGACATCGGGCCTCGGAGGGTGGGGGGACCGGGACGCGCCAGCGGGCGAATGCGGCCGGACAGGATGCGGGATGGCGCGGTCCGGCGCAAGGTGGCTATGATGCCGCTGCCATGAAGCCGGCAAGGTCGATCCCGTGCGCGTGATCCGGATGCTCGTCCCGACGCTGCTCGCCGTCCTCGCCGTGCTCGGCGCGGCCCTCGACGGGCCGACCCGCGGCGCGAGCGCGTGGGTCTTCGCCGGTGGCGTGCTGCTGGCGGCGCTGGCGCTGGTCCTGTGGCCCGGGCGGCGCCGCGCGGGCGCTCCGCCCTCGACCCTCGACCTGCTCCGCGCCGGACTCACGCTCGGCTTCACCGGCTTCGGCGGCGGGCTCGCGGTGCTCACCCAGGTCGAGCACCGCCTGGTCACCCGCGAGCGCTGGATCACGGCCGGCACGTTCCTCGAGGCCACGGCCCTCGGGCAGAGCCTGCCCGGGGCGATCTCGTCCAACACGCTCGGCTTCGTCGGCTGGCGGCTGGCCCGCCTGCGCGGCGCGCTCGCCCTCGAGGGCGGCTTCGTGTTGCCCGCGTTCCTGATGATGGTGGTGTTCGCCCTGCTCTATGCCCGGCTGCGCCAGCTCGCGGTGGTGGCCGGCATCTTCCACCTGCTGAACCCGGCGGTCGCGGGCCTGGTGGGGGCGATGACCCTGAAGATGGCCGCGCAGCTGGCGCGCGGCTCCGCGGGCGACGGCGCCGGCCTGAGGGGCCTGCTGCGCGATCCATGGTCGCCGCTGGTGGCGCTGGCCGCCGCGTTCGCGGTCGCCGTGCTGGGGCTCGGCGTGCCCGAGGTGGTGCTCGCGGCGGGGCTGCTCGGCGTCGGGCGCCACCTGGTGCGGAGCGGCCGCGGCGCGGCCGCACTCCTGCCCTGGCCGGTCGCGTGGTTCGGCCCCGCGGCCGTGGCCCGCGACCCGGCGCGGCTCGCCGTGCTGGACGGGCTGCGCCGGCTGGGGGGACTGGCGACCGTGTTCCTGCGCGCGGGCACGCTGACCTTCGGTGGCGGCTACGTCATCGTGCCCGTGCTCGAGGCCGAACTGGTGCAGGGACGCCACTGGCTCACGGCGCAGGCGTTCGTGGACGCCATGGCGCTCGGGCAGATCACGCCGGGACCGGTGTTGATCACCGCGACCTTCGTGGGCTACACGCTCGCGGGGCTCGCGGGCGCCCTGGTCGCCACCATCGCGGTCTTCCTGCCGGCCTTCGTGCTGGTGGTGCTCGTGAGCCTCTCGCTCGACCGCTTCCGCAGCTCGCCCGGGATCCAGGCCTTCCTCGACGGGCTCAAGCCGGCGGTGGTGGGGCTGATGGCTGCGGCGACGGTCCTGCTCCTGCGCCATGCCGTCGTGGACTGGATGGGCGCGGCGATGGCCGCGGCCGCGTTCCTGCTGCTCTGGCGGGCCCGCGTCAACCCGGTCTGGATCGTCCTGGGTGCCGGAGGGCTTGGCGTTGCGCAGGCGCTGCTGACGCGCGCCTGAGCGGTCAGGCGCCGGTCTCGCGCTCCGGGGGTGGCCCGCCCTGCCCGCCGGTCGGCGGTGCGGCATCCGCGACCGCGGGCGGCCCGCTCCCGGTGCCGGGCGGCGGCCCGGGCTCCACCGTGGCGGCGGGCTCGGCCGGCGGTGGGGGGGGCGCCTTCGGCGCGCTCCTCGCGGCCGCCGCGCCCCGGGGCGTGCGGGAGCCGCGCCCGCCGAGCTTCTTCGCCGTGCCGCGGATGCGCTCCTCGAGCTCGGCGATGAACTCCTCGGTGTGCTTCAGCTTGTCCGCGTTCTCCTGCAGCCAGCCGCGCACCTGTGCCGCGAAATCCTCGGAGCGGGCGTTCTTCACCATGCCCTCGAGCTTCGTCACCTGCTGCAGCAGGTGCTCGCGCTGGCTCTGCTTGTGCTCGAGCGTCTCGCGCCAGCGCGCGACGTGGTCCTCCATGCGCGTGCGCCACTCCTCGCGGTGTCTCGAGCGCTCGTCGCGCTGCTCGGCGATGCGCGTCTGCGCGACCTGCCAGGCCTCCGAGAGACGCTTGCGCAGCTCCTCGAACTGGCCGCGCCGCAACAGGGCCTTGCCGAGCTGTCCCTGCAGCTCCTTGATGCGCTGCACGGCCTGGAACGGATCGGCGCCGCGCGCGGCCTCGCCGGCCGCGGCCGTCGCGGCCGCCAGGGCCTGGTAGTCGTGCTCCTGCTGGCCGCCGCGTCCCTGCCGCAGGGCGTCGCGCACCTTGCGCCAGCGGTCCCAGCAGGCGCGGCGATCGGGCCCGATGAGCAACTGTCCGGGCGTGCCGGGAGCGGCATCGCCCAGCAGCGTGCGGACCTCGTTCAGCAGGCCGTCCGCGCGGCGGTAGCCCGTGGCGCCCTGGCCGCCCCGCACCAGTTCCTCGGCCTGGCGCAGCTTCTCGTCGACGGTCTCCCGGGCCTCGATGGACTGGTAGCGGCGGGTCTCCCACTCCTCCTGCTGCGCACGGCGCACCTCGGCGCCGACCTGCTTGAGCGCGCTCCACAACCGGTGGCGGTCGCCGCCGTGCAGCGGGCCGGGATCCTTGAAGAGCGTGTGCAGGCGACGCTCCTGCTCGAAGAAGGCCCTGAAGTCCCGGGTGCCGCCGCCGAGGTGCTGGGCGCGCAGCGTCTCGATCTCGTGCTCGAGCCGCCGGGAGTTCTCGCGCGCCGCGCGCTCGTGCGCGGCGGCGGCACGCGCGCGTTCGGCGCTCGCCGCATCCACGACGTCGGCGTCGGGCGCGCCGGCGGGCGTCCCGGGCGGTGCGGCCTCCGCGGAGACCGCGGGAGAGCCGCCGGACGCCTCGGCGGGAGCCGCGATCCCCCCGGCCGCCGGCTCCGCGTCGGCGCCGGGTTCGAGCGCCGGCTCGGCATCGGAAGTCCCGTCGGGAATCGCGCGCAGCTCGGTCGCCGGCGACGTGTCCGCGTCGGATTCGAGCGCCGGCCCGGCGTCGGAGGTCCCGTCGGGAGTCGCGCGCAGCTCGGTCGCCGGCGACGTGTCCGCGTCGGATTCGAGCGCCGGCCCGGCGTCGGAGGTTCCGTCGGGATTCGCACCCGGTTCTGCCGCCGGCTCCGCGACTGCGGCGGCCGCGGGCTCGGGCGTCAGCCCTGCATCGGGCGCTCCATCGGGGGCAGCGCCCGGTTCGGCCGCGGCCTCCACGTCCGCGCGGACGTCGGCGTCCGGCCCGGCCTCCGGCTCATCGGGCGGCGGTGGGGGGAGCGAGGGAGGAGTGCTCGTCTCGTCCATGGCCAGAGCATACCGCACGCCGAGGTCCCATCGAGAGCCCGGTCCCCGGGGCCCGCTGGCCGCCTGGAACGGCCGGAGGCGGCGCGGGGCGCCGCCTCCGGCGGGGGTCGCGGGGCCGATCGCGCCTAGCGGACGGGCGCCGCCGGGCGGACGCCGCGCCGGGCCAGCCACCAGATGGCTGCGACCAGCAACACGATGGGCAGCGCGGGCACGATGGCCACGAGCAGGAGCGGGATCCCGACCAGGGCCCCGAGCACCAGGCCCACGATCAGGAGGACGGGCAGCAGGAGCAGCGCGCCGAGCGCCCGGAAGGCGAACCCGAGCAGCCGGAACGGCAGCAACACGACCCAGAACACCAGCGAGGCGATGCCGAACAGCGCACTGACGACGGCGAAGACGACGAACGCCGCGAACCCCAGCGCCAGCAAGCCGAACACGTTCCTGCCCTCCGTCTGCGTCCCGGGGATCGGCCCGGCAGCCTGCCGGACTCCCGCCTTCTGCGGGGCCGGCTCCGGCGACCGGGTGCTCGCCTCCGGGCCGCGGTTTCTTGCATGCTACTACGCAGCCGGCGGGCGCGGGGTTGCGCGGGCCCCGGCCGCTGCTAGAGTGGTCGCATCCCAAGCAGGTGCGCGTCCGACCGGACCCGGCAGGCCGGGGCGGCGGCCGGCGGACCCGGAGGACGAGGATGGCAGCCACCCGCATCACCGTGAAGGACAACGGCTCCCTGCGGATCGAGGGCGACTTCGAGCTCGTGGACCCGGAAGGCCGCCCGTTCGGGCTCGCCGGCCGCACGCACGTCAGCCTGTGCCGTTGCGGCCAGTCCCAGAGGAAGCCCTTCTGCGACGGGACCCACAAGACCTGCGGGTTCCGCTCGCAGGTCGTCGCGTTCGACCTCGAACCGCCCGCCCCGAAGCCGGGGGCGTGACCCGGAGACGCCGATGAGACGCTTCGCTCCCCTGCTCACCCTGCTGGCGTGCGTCGTCCTGGCGGGTGGGGCCCGCGCCCAGCGCGACCTCAGCGCCGTCGTGATCCAGCCCGAGAAGCTCGCGGACGGCCTGTGGATGCTCACCGGCGCCGGCGGGAACCTGCTGGCCTGCGCCGGGCTCGACGGCACGCTGCTGGTGGACGCCGAGTACGGCCCGCTGGTGCCGAGGATCCGCGCCACGGCGGACTCGCTCGCCCACGGCGCCGCGCTGCGCTTCGTGGTGAACACCCACTACCACGGCGACCACGTCGGCGGTGACTCCGCCATGGCCGCCGGCGGCGCCGAGATCGTGGCGCACGCGAACGTGCGGATGCGCATGAGCGCGGACCGCTACAACGAGACCTTCGGCACCACGACCCGGGCCTATCCGGCCGCCGCGCTGCCGGTCCTCACCTTCGACGACTCGGTGACCTTCCACCTGAACCGGCACGCTCTCCACGTCGTGCACGTGCCGCCCGCGCATACCGACGGCGACGCCTTCGTCTGGATCCCCGACGCGGACGTGCTGCACCTCGGCGACCTGTTCTTCAACGGGGCCTACCCGGTGATCGACGTCTCGGCCGGCGGCTCGATCGGCGGGATGATCCGGGCCATCGAGCTGGTGCTGCCGCGGGTCGGGCCCGACACGAAGATCATCCCCGGGCATGGCCCGCTCGGCGACCGCGCCGCGCTGCTGCGCTACCGCGACATGCTGGTGGCGGTGCGCGACCGGGTGACGAAGCTGGTGGTGAGGGACGGCATGACGCTCGAGCAGCTCAAGGCCGCGAAGCCCCTGGCCGAGTTCGACGAGACCTGGGGCAAGGGCTTCATGAAGCCGGACACGTTCCTGAGCGTGGTCTACTCCGACCTGGTGCGGGAGCGGAGGGCGGCGCGGCAGCCGAAGTGAGGACCGCACCGGTGCGCGATTCGCTGCTGCTCCTGCCGGCGGGCCTGAGCCTGCTCGTCCTCGGCGCGCACTTCCTGCGCCGGGGCCAGCTGGCGGGCGTGGCGGGCTGCCTCGCGCTCATCGGCCTGCTGTTCGTGCCGCGGCGCTGGGCGGCGCGGCTGGTGCAGCTCGCGCTGCTGGCCGGCACGGTGATCTGGGTGCGCACGCTGGCGCAGCTGCTGCCGGAGCGCCGCGCGGCGGGGGAGTCGTGGGTGCGCCTGGTCGCGATCCTCGGCGCGGTCGCGCTGGTGGCCGTGCTGGGCGCGGCGCTCTTCGAGACCCGCCGGCTGCGCGAGCGCTACCGCGGATCCGGGTCGGGCTGAACCGGCAGCCCCGCCTCGCGGAACCAGCGACGTCGGAACCACAGCGCCACGTTCACCAGGCCGATCAGGGCCGGCACCTCGATCAGTGGCCCGATCACCGCGGCGAAGGCCGCGCCGTGGTGGATGCCGAAGGTGGCGACTGCCACCGCGATCGCCAGCTCGAAGTTGTTCGAGGCGGCGGTGAAGGACAGCGTTGCCGCCTGCGGGTAGCCCGCGCCCACCCAGCGGCTCATGAAGAACGAGAGCACGAACATGACCGCGAAGTAGACCAGCAGCGGGACGGCGATGCGCACGACGTCGAGCGGCAACTGCACGATCGTCTCGCCCTTGAGCGAGAACATCACGACGATGGTGAAGAGCAGGGCGACGAGCGTGACCGGGCTGATGCGCGGGATGAACCGGTGCTGGTACCAGTCGCGGCCCTTCGCGCGCAGCAGCGTGAAGCGCGTGACCACCCCGGCCAGGAACGGGATGCCGAGGTAGATGAAGACGCTCCGGGCGATCTCGGCCATGGTGATGTGCACCACCACGCCCTGCAGGCCGAGCCAGCCCGGCGCCAGCGTGATGAAGACGTAGGCGTAGACCGGGAAGAACAGCACCTGGAAGATCGAGTTGAAGGCGACCAGGCCCGCGCAGTACTCGCTGTCGCCCCGGGCCAACTCGTTCCAGACGATGACCATGGCGATGCAGCGCGCCAGGCCGATGAGGATGAGCCCCACCATGTACTCGGGCCGGTCGCGCAGGAACAGCACGGCGAGGCCGAACATCAGGACCGGGCCGACCACCCAGTTCTGCACCAGCGAGAGCGCGAGCACGCGGCCGTCGCGGAAGACTCGGCCCATCTCCTCGTAGCGCACCTTCGCGAGCGGCGGGTACATCATGAGGATGAGGCCGACGGCGATCGGGATCGAGGTGGTGCCGGCGTTGAAGCGGTTGAGCAGCGGCACGACGCCGGGGAAGAGCCATCCCCCGCCGACCCCGACCGCCATGGCCAGGAGGATCCAGAGCGTCAGGTAGCGGTCGAGGAGCGAGAGCCGGCCGGCGACTCCGGCGTGCCTGGTGCGGCGCGCCGCATCGGCCATGTCGTGATCCTCCCTGAGAAAGGTCCCTCGTCAGGCTCCGCGCGTCGGGGCGGGCCCGGCGGGGGCCGCCTCGGCGACCAGGTCGCGGACCAGGGCCTCGATGCGGTCGCGCACCGCGCGGAAGCCGTCGTCGTCGAGGCGTTTCGGATCGGGCAGGTCCCAGTCCAGCCGGCGGCGGGCCGGCAGGTACGGGCAGGCGTCGCCGCAGCCCATCATGACGACGCAGTCCCACGTGCCCGCCGGAAGATCGTCCAACCCCTTCGAGCGCCGCCCCGCGAGGTCCACGTCCCGCTCCCGCATGAACCGGATCGCCCGGGCGTCCACCGCGCCCGAGGGACGCGAGCCGGCACTGAAGGCGGCGACGCGCCCCCGCCCGAGTGCGCGGGCGAAGCCCTCCGCCATCTGCGAGCGGCAGGAGTTCTCGACGCAGACGAAGAGCAAGCGGGGGAGGGACTCAGGCATGCGGGCTCCGGCGGCGCCGGGACCGCGCCGTCGTGCCCGCTGTCCGCGCGGCGCCGGGGCGCGCGGCCGGCAATGGCAGACGCTCGGCCGGCGGCAAGGCGCACAGCGTCTCGACCGGCACGGCCTTCACCGCGCGCAGTCGGCGGCGGTCCTCGACGATGCGCGGCTCGCGGTCGAGCGGCCCGCGCAGCAGCGCCAGCACGTCCGCACCGTACGGGTTGCGTCCCGCCGCCCCCAGCGTGTAGTGGATCCAGCGGCCGTCGCGGCGGTCGGTCACCAGCCCGGCGTTCTTGAGCAGCGCGAGGTGCTTCGAGACCGTCGAGGGCGCGAGCCCCAGCACGGCCTGGACCTGGCAGACGCACAGCGGCCCACCCTCGAGCAGCTTGAGGATGCGGGTGCGGGTCGGGTCGCCGGCGGCCTTGAGCGCCGCCTCGAGCTCACGCAGCATGACCATCCCTCCAGTTCGCCATGTGGCGAAATGTAGGAGCGTCGCCCGGGTCCGTCAAGCGGCGCCGGCGGCGGGCGCGACGACCGCGATCGCCGGCGGGAGCGGCCGCCGGTCTCTGGTATCATGCCGCGTCCGCCACCGCGACGCGGTCCGCGTGTTCGCGGCGACGGGAGGCGACGCGCGCCGGGAGGCGAACGGGCTTGAAGCGTGCACGAGACGACGTTCCGGAAGGCAAGGGCGCAGCACGGGCGCGGTCCGGGACCGTGCGCTCGCTCAAGCGGAGCCTGGAGTCCGGCGCGCGCAGTGCCGCGGCGTTCCGGCTCTCGCGCGCCGAGGAGCGGCGCCTGCTGGCGGCCGCGCGCGGCGGCGACCGCCGCGCGCTCGACCGGCTGCTCGGGCTGCTGAGCGGGCCGGTCTACCGCTTCGGCCGGGGCTTCTGCGGCGACCCGCACGACGCCGAGGACGTGGCGCAGGTCACGCTCGCCGCACTGGCGCGCTCGCTGCGCGGCTTCCGCGGCGAGTCCTCGCTCACGACCTGGGCCTACACCGTGGCGCGCAACGCCTGCACCCGGCACCGCCGCCGCGGCGCCGGCGCGCCGGCGCGCCTCGAGCCGCTCGAGGCGACCGGCCCGGGGCGGTCGGGAGCGCTCGCGGTCGCCGATCCCCGCGAGGACCCGGCGCGCGCGCTCGAGCGCACCGAACTGGCCGAGGCGCTGCAGCGCGCGATCGCGGCGCTGCCGGCCTCGCAGCGCGAAGTGCTGGTGCTGCGCGACGTCGAGGGCCTGCCGGCGAAGCAGGTGGGCGAGGCGTTGCGGCTCTCGGAGCGCGCGGTGAAGTCCCGGCTCCATCGTGCGCGGGTCGCGCTGCGCGAGATGCTGGCGCCGCACGTCACCGGGGGGCCCGCGGCGCCACGCTGTCCCGACACCGCGCGGCTGGTGAGCCGCTACATGGAGGGCGAGCTCGACGGCGCGGCGTGCGCCAGGCTCGAAGCCCACGTGCGGTCCTGCCCCGATTGCGGGGCGGCCTGCGCGACGCTGCGGGACGCGCTCGTCACCTGCCGCGCGTGGCGGGGCGAGAGGTTGCCCGAGGGGGTCCGCGATTCGCTGCGGCAGGCCATCCGCGAGGTGGTCGCCGGGGCGCGACGGCGCGACTGAGGCCCGGCGCCGCGGCGCCGGAGCCCGCGAGGAGGGACGCATGACCGACCATTCGAGGACGGACCGCCGCCGGTTCCTGAAGACCGTCGGCCTGGCCGGGATCACGTCGGCGCTCGTGGCGCCGGCGCTCGGCGGCACCCCGGGCGCGGCGCCCGTCACGACGCCCGCGCCCGCGGCGCCGGATGCCGCGACGACCCCCGCGCTCCCGGACACCGCGAAGGCCGCGGCGCCGGAGGAGATCGGAGCGGACGCGCGCGCGCTGGCCGGCATCATCGAGCGCCGCTTCGGCAAGGACCTCACCCGGGAGCAGCTCGAGTCCATCGCGCGCGACTTCGACGGCGACCTCAAGGCGCTGGAGCGCCTGCGGCAGGTCCGGCTCGAGAACGGCGACGAGCCCGACTTCACCTTCCGGGCGAAGGGGGGACGGTCATGAGCGCCCCCGCGCCGATCGCGCCCGCGACGCTCGACCCGGGCGTCTTCTTCCTGCCGGTCGCCGAGCTGGCCGCGCGCATCCGCGCCCGGCGGCTCCGGCCCACCGATCTGGTCGCGGGCTGCCTCGACCGGCTCGAACGGCTGGGCCCGCGCTACAACGCCGTGGCGACGCTGATGCGCGAGCCCGCGCTGGCGGAGGCCCGCGTCGCCGAGCTCGAGCTCGCAGCCGGTCACGACCGCGGCCCGCTGCACGGGATCCCGTACGGCGTGAAGGACCTGCTCGCCACCCGGGGCGTGCCCACCGGCTGGGGCGCCGCGCCCTACCGCGACCAGGTCTTCGACTACGACGCGACCGTGGTGCGCCGGCTGCGCGCGGCGGGCGCCGTGCTGGTGGCCAAGCTCGCCATGGTCGAGCTGGCGGGCGGCCTGGGTTACGACCACGCCGACGCCTCGGTCACCGGGCCGGGACTCACGCCGTGGAACACCGCGTTCTGGAGCGGCGGCTCGTCCAGCGGTCCGGGCGCGGCGGTTGCGGCGGGGCTGGTGCCCTTCGCCATCGGCTCCGAGACCTCGGGCTCGATCCTCACGCCCGCCGCGTTCTGCGGCGTCACCGGGCTGCGGCCGACCTACGGGCTGGTGAGCCGACACGGCGCGATGGCGTTGTGCTGGACGCTCGACAAGCTCGGACCGCTGGGACGCACCGCCGACGACTGCGCGCTGGTGCTCGCGGCGATGGCGGGGCCCGACCCGCTCGACGAGAGCGCGCTCGAGCGCGGCTTCGCCTACACGCGCCCGGCTCCGCTCGCGGGCGGGCGCAAGCCGCGGCTCGCGGTGCCGAAGGGCGTCACCGAGAAGGTGCAGCCCGCGGTGCGCGAGAACTTCGAGGCGGCGCTGCGCGCGCTCGGCGGCGCGGTCGAGTTGACGCGCGAGGTCGAGTGGCCCGACTTCCCCTGGGGGCCGGCGGTCGGGACCATCGTCGGCGCCGAGGGGGCGGCGGCATTCCGCGACCTGATCGAGTCGGGCCGGGTGCAGCAGCTCGCCTGCCCGGCCGACCGCTCCGGCGGATACTCCGCGCTGCTGCTGCCGGCGGTGGACTACCTGCACGCCATGCGCCTGCGACGGCCGATGCAGCGCGCGGTCGCGGGGCTGTTCGAGCGCTTCGACGCCGTGGTGGCGCCGACGCGCGCGAGCGTGGCCTACCCGGCCGACCGCGGCTTCCAGGACGCCTACCCGGGCGTGAGCGGCGGGCCCGCGCTCATCGCGGCGGGCAACCTGTGCGGGCTGCCGGCGCTCGCGCTGCCCGACGGTTTCGGCGACGATGGCCTGCCCACCTCGCTCCAGCTCATGGGGCCGGCGTTCTCGGAGGCGCTGCTCGTGCGCATCGCGCATGCGTACCAGCAGCGCACGGATTGGCACACCAGGCGCCCGCCGGCCGCGTGAGCGGCGGGGACGCCTCGAGGGTGTCGCTCGCGGCACCCGGCGGCGCGGCATCGGGCCGTGGCCGTCCATCGGAGAAGGAGGGCTGACGCCGTGCGGAAGACCAGGTGGACCGTCGTGCTGGTCGCGGTCGTGTGCGGGGTGCTGGCGCTGGGTTGCGCGGGGGACATCGGCAAGCAGGTCATGGCCAGCCCCGAGTTGCAGGCGAAGGTCATGGACATGATCAGCGCGAACCGGGCCACGGCCGGCGGCATGGTGGACCGGTTGCTCGGGAGCGACAGCACGCGCGCGCTGGTCATCGAGAAGCTGGTCGGCAGCGCGGGCGGCGCCCAGGCGGTGATGGAGGTCGTGGCGAAGGACCAGACGCTGGTCGATGGCGTGCTCAACCTCGCGGTCCAGGATCCGGCCATGAAGGAGCACGTGCTGACGCTCTTCAAGGGCATGAAGATGGCGGGCGC
>Ga0335071_10003553_pt1 | contig 16383 bp, 14 predicted proteins | sample Lox_Sample_15_FD_206724 | JGI IMG/M metagenome (GOLD analysis project Ga0335071, IMG submission 206724) | Soil microbial communities from Loxahatchee National Wildlife Refuge, Florida, United States - Lox_Sample_1.5 | ecosystem: Environmental > Terrestrial > Soil > Wetlands | place: USA... | reverse complement strand
GGCAGACGGCACTGGCAAAGGGCGCCCGGACGGCCACCAGGGGCGATTCGAAGGAGGACGACATGCGACGGAGGCTTCAGTGCATGCTGCTTTGCGGCGGTGCGGTCATCGGAGCATTCGCCCCGATCGCGGCGGTCAGGGCGACCCCGCCCGCCGGGTTCACTGCGAGCACGATCGCCGCTGGCAAGTTCGGCGACATCGACGCGACCAACCGCGCCCTGGGCGCGGACGGCGCGAGTTGGCGTTCGGTACAGAGCACGAGCGGGGCGTCCGACCTCTACGTCCAGAACAACGTCTGGGCTCCGGGCGCCACGACCGGCTGGCACACGCATCCAGGGCACAGCCTCATCATCGTCACCGCGGGGGCGATCACCGCGTACGAGGGGAAGGACGCGAACTGCAGGCCGCACGTGTACACGGCCGGGATGGGGTTCGTTGATCACGGCGGAAACCACGTCCACGTTCTGCGCAACGAGGGAGCAGTCGAGGCGCGCACGATCGCCGTTCAGCTCATCCCGGCCGGCGCTATGCGGCGCGTCGACGCGCCCGGAAACCCACACTGCCGTTTCTGACGCCGAGCGACGACGGCCGGCTCGGGTGTTCCCGGAGCCGAGCGGAAGGGCAGCCGGGGCTCGCGGCGAGCATGGCCGGGGCGCCCAGGTCGCCAGCGCCAGGAAGAGGCGAGAAGGCGCAAGCAGGCCTTGGGGCCGCGGTCGCGTCCTAGTCGTGGCCGGGATGCGAGGTGATGGCGACTTCGCCCGTTTCGAGCAGCGACTTGAGGTTGGAGAGGATGCGCGGCCAACCGCCGGACACGGCGGTGATGAGCTTCGACTCCGGCCGGTCGATTTCATGGGTGATGGCCCGGTGTGGTCTCCGTGAGGAGATCGACCAGCAGTGACGCTACCTCATCGTCCTCGTCGCCCTGGTGGAGGGGGCCTCGGAGATCCCGGCATCCAGTCCTTGAACGGGCCAGGTTGTTGTGGCCAACATCCCAGCGCATCCCATCCGGTTCGCGATGGCGCGCCGAGCATGAACGCCCCCCTGGGGGCCTCGAGGCAGACGGCATCGACCCGCACGCCCACCTCCCTTCGATGACGTTCGCGACGTGATCTTGCTCCCCGCGAATGGACGGGGGCTTGGGGTATGTGACCCATCATTCGGACACCGAGGAGGTCCCGGTCATCGCTGCCAGCCTTGAGAATGCTGCAGATCCGACCCATCGGGTAGCGGCGTGCGGTTCCGAGGGGGAAATAGATGTGGGCGCCTTCTTGGATGCCACGCCCCCGAGATAACCGGGGCGGCCTGGACCGCCGCAATTGGACCCGAACCCGCGTCAGCGAGGGCCTTCGCGCAATGTGGTGGCCCGCCCAGGCAGTCGATGGGTTGAGGGCGCGAGGTGGTGCGCTGGGGGAGCGAGCTCGCTTCGTGACTTCGGCCAGCGCGCCACGAGCCGACGCGGACGCGACCCAGGACGTGGTACAGGCGAGGACGAGATGGGAGGGCGGCGCATGAGAGCCGTGAGCGATGGGGACGAGATCCTGCGGCAAGCTTCCGAGTGGAGCGAGGGCGGGCTGGGCGTGGCCGTCGCCACCGTGGTCTCGACCTGGGGATCTGCGCCCCGGCCGGCCGGTAGCCAGCTCGTCGTAAACGAGAAGGGAGAATTCGTCGGCTCGGTCTCGGGTGGCTGCATCGAAGGTGCGGTGGTGCGCGAGGCTCTATCGGCCATCCGGGATGGCAACCCGCGTCTCCTCGAGTACGGGGTGACGAACGATCGGGCCTGGGAGGTGGGGCTCGCCTGTGGCGGCACGGTACAGGTCTTCGTGGAGAGGCTCGAGTGAGGCGGCCGGTCCTTGCGGCCCTCCGGGCCGACCTCGCGGCCAAGCGGCCGGTGGTGCTCGTCACCCATCTCGGGACGGGCGAGGCCCGCCCGGTTCACCCCTTCGATGGGGACGGCGAAGGTGTCGCTCCGGCGGTGCTCGAGGCGGCACGGCTCGCGGCTCAGGAGGATCAATCGCGTGCCTTCGAGTCGCCCGAGGGCCGGGTCTTCCTGCGGGTCTACAACCCGCCGGTCCAGGTGATCATCGTCGGGGCGGTCCACGTGGCCCAAGCGCTCGCTCCCATGGTCCAGCTGGTCGGCTACGACGTCTTGGTCGTCGATCCCCGGAGCGCCTTCGCCACCGAGGCACGTTTCCCGGCGGTGCCCCTCTCGACCGAGTGGCCGGATGAGGCCCTGGCCGGCGTTGGCCTGGGCCGGCGCACGGCCGTCGTCACCATGACACACGATCCCAAGATCGACGACCCGGCACTGGAGGCGGCGCTTCGTTCGGAGTCGTTCTACATCGGGGCGCTGGGCAGCAAGAAGACGCAGGCGGCGCGGCGGGAACGACTGGCGGGGCGGGGCTTTGACGAGGCAGCCCTGGCTCGTATCCATGGACCGGTTGGGCTCTCCGTCGGGGCGGTGTCCACTGCCGAGATCGCCGTGGCCATCCTCGCTCAGGTGGTCGCTTGCTTGCGGCGGGGGCCGGCGGCCCGGTGAGCGCCGAGGATCTCTACCACGAGGCACTGGTCCGCCTGGCCCAGGAGGCCGTCGGTGCTGGGGCGCTCCCCGCTCCGGTGAGCGGAGCTGCCCCGGCCCTGCAAGGGTCGGCGACCGTGGACAACCCGCTCTGCGGCGACCGCGTCACGATGGAGGTGCGGGTGGAAGGCGGGGGGATCGCCGCCCTGGCCCACCGGGTACGCGGGTGCGTGCTCTGCCGGGCGTCGGCCTCGCTCCTTGGTCGGGCCGCCACTGGGCTGGGGACCGCCCAGGTGGAGGCGGCCCGGGGCGCCCTGTCGGCGCTCTTGCGCGAGGGGACGCCGCCGCCACCGGGGCCCCTGGCCGGCCTCGACGTATTCGCGCCGGCACGGGCTTCCCCGAGCCGGCACTCCTGCGTGCTGCTTCCTTTCGACGCGCTACAGGCCGCCCTGCGCGACGCCCTGGCGCGCGCCTTCCCTCAGAGGGACACGAGGTAGAAATGGCAACCAGGATCGAGGAACGATTCACCGTGCGGGCCTCTCCCGAGACGGTCTGGACCTTCCTCGTGGATCCGAGGCAGGTGATCCCCTGCCTCCCCGGCGCGGAGCTCACCGAGGTGGTGGATGACCACACCTTCCACGGCACGGTGAAGGTGAAGGTCGGGCCGGTCACGGCCGGCTACAAGGGGCGGGTCGAGTTCGTGGAGGTCGACGCCGCGACCCGGCGGGTACGCATGGTGGGCGAGGGGCGGGAGACCGGGGGGGTAGGGTCGGCACGAATGCGGATGGAGAGCCGGCTGGCGCCGCAGCCGGGCGGCTTCACGGAAGTGATCGTGATGAGCGAGGTGGACGTGGTGGGGCGTCTGGTCCAGATCGGGCGAGGGATGATCGAGCAGGTGGCCCACCAGGTCTTCGCGCAGTTCAGCGAGCGGGTACGAGCCCACCTCGAGCGACCGGCGGCGGCGAGCGGGCGGGAATCTCCGGCCCCGGCCGGCACCGCACCGGCGAGGACCGAGCCGCTCCGGGCGCTCCCGCTCTTCTTCAGGGCACTGTGGGCCTGGCTGAAGGGCCTGCTCGGCCGCGCCGGGAGGTTGCACTGAGCGCTTTTGCCAGGGCGGCGAGGCTATCGAGGCTATGGACAGGCCGATGCTCGTCCACGTTGGGGAGCAGGGCCCGGACGCCTGCGGCACGCGGCTCGAACCCCTGGTAGCGGAGCAGCGGGTTGAGCCAGAGGAGTCGACGGCAGGAGCGGTGCAGCCGGGCCGCCTCCTCGGCCAGGAGGTCGGGGTCGGCTCGGTCGAGCCCGTCGGTGAGGAGGAGGACGACGGCACCCTGCGAGAGGAGGCGGCGCGACCAGCGCAGGTTGAACTCGCGCAGGGCCGGGCCGATGCGGGTGCCGCCCTCCCAGTCCGGGACGGCGCGGCCCACCGCCGCGAGCGCCGCGTCGGCATCGCGGTGACGCAGTCTTCGGGTCACGTCGGTGAGCCGCGTTCCGAAGGTGAAGGAGTAGACGTCGGCGCGGCTGCGGGTGAGGGCGTGGAGGAAGCGGAAGAACAGGCGGGAGTAGCGAGCCATGGAGCCGGAGACGTCGCACAGGGCGACCACGACCGGCGGGCGGGTGGACGGCGAGCGCCAGCGCAGCGGGAGGGTGTCCGGGCCGGTCCGCACCGCCTGGCGCAGGGCGGCGCGGAGGTCGACACGGTCGCCGCGCGGGCTCGGCTTCATCCGTCGGACCCTGAGCTCCCGCAGCGGCAGTTTCAGATTGGCGATGGCCCGTTCCGCCTCGCGCACTTCTTCGGCGGAGAGCTGCTCGAAGTCGCGGGAGCGCAGTTGCTCCCGGTCTGACCAGGCCAGGACCGCATCCACCTCCGTCGCCGGCGGCACGGCGGAGGGGCGGCGCGGCTCGGCCAGCGCCTCGGCGATGCGGCGCAGGGGGCCGGGGGCTTGCGGCGGCGGGGGGAGGGTGGAGCGAGAGAGAAGCAGCTCCAGCGCCCCGGGCAGCGCCTCCGGCTCGCGCCACACCAGCCGGAAGGCCTCTTCGAAGAGCCGGTGATCCTCGGCGCGGCTCACCAGCGCAGCATGGAGCGCCCAGTAGAAGTCCTCGCGGCGGGCCAGCCCCACCGCGGCCGCAGCCTCCACCGCACCGAGGACCCGCCCCGGCCCGATGGGGAGACCTGCCTTACGGAGCACGCGGGCGAAGTGGAGTACGCGGGTGGCGATGTGGCCGCCCCCCGGTGCCTCGTTCCCCTGAGCACTCACGACGCGGCCCCGGATGGGGCCACCGCGGCGACGGCGTCGCGTCGCAAGGCCTCGGCCTCCGCGCCGCGGAGGCGAGCGATGTCGTCCTGGTACTTGAGGAGGACCCCCAGGGTGCCATCCACCGCCTCGGCATCGAGCTCGGCGCGATCCAGAGCTACCAGGGCCTGCGTCCAGTCGAGCGTCTCGGCGATGCCTGGCAGCTTGAAGAGGTCCTTGGTTCGCAGCCGTTGAACGAAGCCGACCACCTCACGCGCCAGCTGCTCGGAGGCCTCGGGCACCTTGGCTCGCACGACCGCCAGCTCTCGCTCCGCATCGGGGTAGCCGATCCAGGCGTAGAAGCAGCGGCGCTTCAACGCGTCATGAACCTCCCGGGTCCGGTTGGAGGTGACCACCACCAAGGGTGGCGCGCCGGCTCGCACCGTGCCCAGCTCGGGAATGGAGAGCTGGAAGTCAGAGAGCACCTCGAGCAGGAAAGCCTCGAAGGGCTCGTCGGTCCGGTCCACCTCGTCGATGAGCAGGACGGGGGGGCCGGCGGGGTCGTTCTCCAGCGCCTGCAACAGCGGCCGCTTCACCAGGAAGCGTTCGGAAAAGAGGCCACGCTCGATGGCCTCGCGCCCGGCATCACCGGCGGCCTCGGCGACGCGGATCTCCAGCATCTGACGGGCGTAGTCCCACTCGTAGGCAGCGCTGGCGAGGTCGAGCCCCTCGTAGCACTGCAGCCGCAAGAGCCGCCGCCCGAGGCGGGAGGCCAGCACCTTGGCGACCTCGGTCTTGCCCACGCCCACCTCTCCCTCGAGGAAGAGGGGTCGGCGCAGGCGAAGCGAGAGGAACAGGGCGGTGGCCAGGGCGCGGTCGGCGAGGTACTGGCCCTCGGCCAGGAGGGCCAGCACCTCGTCGACGGAAGCGGGGAGCGAGCGAGGGCTCACGGGTCAAGCTCTTCGCGCTCATGCCGCGCCGTCTTCGCTAGCCGCACGCGGCCACCGCTCGCCGTGCCATCACCCCCACGAGGTGGGCCCGATACTCGGCGCTCGCGAAGGCGTCCGAGGCGAAGCCGTTGGCAGCCACCTGGACGCCGTCGAGAGCCGAGACCGCCAACCGGCCGGCGAGGGCCCTTTCCAGCTCGGCGGCCCGGTAGACGCCGGACCCGGTGCCGGTGACCGCCACGCGCAGGCCGGACGGCCCCTTTGCCACCATGACCCCGACCAGGGCGAACTTGGACGCCGGGTGGGGGAACTTGGCGTAGGCGGCCTTCTCCGGGATGGGGAAGCGCACGGCGATGATGAGCTCGTCCGGGGCGAGATGGTGCGCCGGTCGGTCTGGAGGGTGGCACCGAGCGCCAGCACCGCCGCGGGATAGTCGGCGGCCGGGTCGTCGTGGGCCAGCGAGCCGCCCAGCGTTCCCCGGTTGCGCACCTGCGGATCGCCGATATGGGCGGCCAAGTCGGAAAGGGCTGGGATGGACCTCCTCACCTCGTCCGACTCCGCCACCTCGGCGTGGGTGGTGGCGGCGCCGATGACCAGGTTCCGGCCCTCGATGCGGATCCCCTTGAGGTCTTGGAGGCTGGCCACGGAGACGAGGTTGGTGGGGCTGGCGAGGCCGAGCTTCATGACGGGGAGAAGGCTCTGCCCGCCGCCCAGGTATTTCCCCTCCGGGGCCTTCCTGGCGGCGTTCACGGCGGCGGCGGCATTCTGCGGCTTGTCGAAGGTGAAGTCGTTCATGGGATCGAGCCTCCTCTCACGCCTTGCTCGCGTCGCGGATGGTGCGCCAGATGCGCTCCGGGGTGGCCGGCATCTCCACGTGGCGTACTCCCAGGTGGCGGAGCGCATCGACGATGGCGTTGATGACGGCCGGAGGGGAGCCGATGGCCCCCACCTCGCCCACGCCCTTCGAGCCGAGCGGGTTGTGCGTACAAAGGGTGACCGCGGTCCCGACCTTAAAGCTGGGGAGGTCGTCGGCCCGGGGCATGGTGTAGCCGAGGAAGGAGCCGGAGAGGAGCTGGCCGGCCTCGTCGTAGACCGCCGCCTCGAAGAGCGCCTGGCCGACGCCCTGGGCCAGGCCACCGTGCACCTGCCCCTCGACGATCATGGGATTGATGACCCGGCCGACGTCGTCCACCGCGGTGAGGGCGACCACCCGAGTGACGCCGGTCTCCGGATCGATCTCCACCTCGCAGATGTGGCAACCGGCCGGGTAGGTGAAGTTCTTGGGATCGTAGAAGGCGCTCTCCTCGAGTCCGGGCTCGAGCCCGGCCGGGTACTTGTGCGGAACGTAGGCGGTGAGCGCCACCTCGCCCAGGGTCTTCGAGCGATCGGTGCCGGCCACGGTGAACTTGCCGTCCTTGAATTCGATGTCGCCCTCGCTCGCCTCGAGGAGGTGCGCGGCGATCTTCTTGCCCTTGGCGATGATCTTCTCGAGCGCCTGTACGATGGCCGAGCCGCCCACGGCGAGCGAGCGCGAGCCGTAGGTGCCCATGCCGAAGGGGATCTTGTTGGTGTCGCCGTGCGAGATCTCCACCTGGTCGATCGGTACGCCGAGGTACTCGGCGGCGAGTTGCGCGAAGGTGGTCTCGTGGCCCTGCCCGTGGCTGTGGGTGCCGGTGAAGATGGTCACACCGCCCGTGGGGTGGACGCGGACGTTGGCCGACTCGTAGAGGCCGGCCCGGGCGCCGAGGGCACCCACCACCGCCGAGGGGGCGATCCCGCAGGCCTCGATGTAGGTGGAGAGCCCGATGCCCCGCAGCTTCCCGCGCGCCTTGGCTTCGGAGCGCCGGGCCTCGAAGCCGGCCCAGTCGGCGGCCTTCAGCGCTTGGTCGAGGGTGGCCTGGTAGTCCCCGCTGTCGTACTGCAAGGCCACCGGCGTCTGGTAAGGGAACTGATCCTTGCGGATGAAATTCTTTCGCCGGATCTCCACCCGGTCCATGCCCAGCTCGTAGGCGGCGAGGTCGACGATGCGCTCGATCAGGAAGGCGGCCTCGGGCCTCCCGGCCCCGCGGTAGGCGTCGACCGGCACGGTGTGCGTGAACACCGCCCGCACTTCGGCGTAGATGGCGGGCGTCGAGTAACAGCCGGCCAGGAGCGTGGCGTACAGGTAGGTTGGGATGGCCGGGGCGAAGGTGGAGAGGTAGGCCCCCATGTTGGCCACGGTGCGGACCCGCAGCCCGAGGAAGGTGCCGTCCTTCGCCACGGCCAGCTCGGCGTGAGAGAAGTGGTCGCGCCCGTGAGCGTCAGACTGAAAGGCCTCGGAACGGGTGGCGGTCCACTTGACTGGTCGGCCCAGCTTGCGAGCCGCCCATACCACCAGGAACTCCTCGGCGTAATGGAAGATCTTGGAGCCGAACCCGCCGCCCACGTCGGGTGCCACCACCCGCAGCTTGTGCTCGGGGATGCCGTAGCTGAAGGCGCCGAGAAGGAGCCGTGTCAGGTGGGGGTTCTGCGAGGTGGTCCAGAGGGTGGTGTCGCCGGTAGCCCGATCGAACTCGCCGATGGCCGAGCGCGGCTCCATGGCGTTCGGTATGAGCCGGTTGTTGAAAGTGTCCAGGGTGACCACCCGATGGGCCTTGGCGAAGGCCGCCTCGGTGGCTGCCTTGTCGCCAAGGTGCCAATCGAAGCAGGTATTCCCCGGGGCCTGATCCCAGACGAGCGGCGCCTCCCCCGCCACCGCCTGTGTCACCGAGGCCACCGCCGGAAGCGGGTCGTAGTCCACCTCGACGAGCGCCGCTGCCTCGCGGGCCTGCTCTCGCGTCTCCGCCACCACCACCGCCACCTGGTCTCCCACGTGGCGCACGCGGTCGGTGCAGAGGGCCGCGTGGGGCGGTTCGACCATGGCCGTGCCGTCCTTGTTGTGAATGAGCCAGCCGGTAGGGATGTTGCCGATCTTCTCCTTGGCCAGGTCCGCTCCGGTCAAGACGGCCAGCACGCCCGGGGCCTTCCGCGCCTCCTCGGTCCGGAGGGCCGAGATGCGCGCCGAGGCGTGGGGGGAGCGGATGATGTGGAGCCAGGCCTGGTGGGGACGGGTGATGTCGTCGGTGTAGGTGCCGCCCCCGGTGAGGAGCCGGTAGTCCTCCTTGCGCTTCACCGCGGCGCCGATGCCTCCTTGGACCATGGCTATCTCCCCTCAGCCGCGGCCGCCTGCACGGCCTTGACGATGTTGTGGTAGCCGGTGCAGCGGCAGAGGTTCCCCTCGAGCCAGGCACGGACCTCGGCCTCGTTCGCCTTCGGGTTGCGCCGCACCAGCTCGGTAGCGCTCATCACCATCCCGGAAGTGCAATACCCACACTGCAGGCCGTGGTGCTCCTTGAAGGCGGCCTGCATCGGGGACAGCGTGCCGTCTGCCGCCGTCAGCCCTTCGATGGTCGTGACCTCCTGGCCGTCCGCCTCGACCGCCAGCATGGTGCAGCTCTTCACCGACCGACCGTTTACCTGGACCGTACAGGCACCGCATTGGCTGGTGTCGCAACCGACGTGCGTGCCGGTGAGCCCGAGCCGTTCGCGCAAGAACTCGACGAGGAGGACCCGCGCCTCGACCTCGGCCTCTACACCCTTGCCATTCAACCGGACAGTAATCGACGGCATGGTTCGCTCTCTGTTTCGTGGGCGCACAGCGCCCGGGAGATGGGCGGACTTCGGAGCCCCTTTCATTGTCGCGGCGCGCTCGGCTTCGCAAGGCACCCCCACAGGTGGCCGCGATTGCAATCGCAGTTCGAAGCGTGGCAGGCGCGAGTGTCGCCCCGAACGGGCGGTCAAATTGGCTGCGTGCCAGTATCCGGCACCTAGCAAGCGAGACTCGAAGGGGATGTCCACGATCTGAGGCGGCCGTTGCTGCACGAGGTCATCGAATGGCGCCCCTCCCACCCCTCGAGTGCGTCCCCGGTCGGACGGTGGTGTCGCCGTTCCCGGGTGGGAGCCCCGCAGGGATTCGGGTCATGGCCCTCTCCCTCGACCGGGAGAAATAGACAGCGAGTTCAAGGCCCCGCGAACGCCCGGGCCGGTGGCCAATTTCGGCGGGAAAGACTGCTCGCGGGCCCACGTACCGACCCAGGGCTCCTCTCCCGCCGGCCCGGATCGGGTGGTGGCGCAGGCCGCGCCCGCCCTGTTCCACGAGGATGCCGAAGGGGCGCTGCGGCCGGCACCTGTAGCTTCCGCCTGGCCACCGCGCGCGAAGGGCCAGGCAGTTCAGGCCATCGGGGTTCCCTCCACGGCCCCGGAGGAGGGCCCCGGCCGGGCGCCGCCCGGCCGGGTTGTACGGGGCCTTGCTTTCAGCGGCTATTCCACCTTCAGCCCGCCGCTCGATTCTGGCGACGAGCTTCTGCTCGCCGACGGTCCAGAGTCTCCGTGCTCTCGCGCACGGCCATCGGGCCCTCGTTGCCCAGCGGGATCCATGCAGGTCTTGAAGGCCGCTCGTGGGCGCCGCGAGAAGAGGGCGAGCTGTCACCTGGCAAGCAGGTCACTCGAGCCTTGCTATGCAGGAGTATCTTGCAGCGGTACTTCTTGTTGCTGTTCCCTCTGCTGACCTCTCTGCTCTTCTCCTTGGGGACGCTCAACGTCCTGACGCTGTGAAACATGAGTAATGTGTGGAGCAATGCCAAGCGCGGGCCAGGGGATTCAGAGGAATTCTGGGAGACCTCGATCGTCACGCCGGCGAGGCGAGCATCAGACGACACGAACGCTCGGGAAGGCGTTCTGGTGCTCACTCCGCGGCTCGTCCGCCTCGATGTTCTCAGCGAACCGGTCGCCTCAATCGCGGGAACGGTCTGCGGAGACCTTGGCCGAGTTGGCGCGATGGCGTAGTGAGTCCCCGAGGTGCACGCGTTCGTGGCGGAGCCTCGGGGGATCTGTCCGGGCCTAGGCTGAGCCGAAGGAACGCTTCGGGGGTGCCGATGGTGAAGCTCGCCGCGCGGGACGGGCTGCCGTAGGGCCGATACGAATCGACCAACTGTATGAGGGCCCCGATTTCCGATGGCGCGTGCGGGCTCAACCGCCCTGCGTGAAATGTGCTTAACCGTGTAAAGTGCTTGTTGACGGGGAAGAAGCGAGGAGCGTAGGCTCCACGAGAGCGAGAGGGGCTTCCGGGACCCACACGGAGGGTTGCCGTGGAAGAACACCCCACCAAAGAGCCACCGGACACGCGGGACTGGCTAGCGAAAGAGCTGGATGCTTGGGCGGTAGTTGGGTTCTTTCTCCCGCTTCCCCGACGCCGTTCGACGGGCGGTCGCCGCGAAAGAGAGCACGCAGGTGACGTGCCGGTAATTTGGGCGCGACCCGTGGTGCTGCTGTTCAGGTGGTTTAACAGCTTCCGCGTGTCACTCAGACGCCGGCTCTCGGGGCCTACCGAACGACGGTGCGCCACCGAACACGCCAAACGGTCCACGGTGGCGTAAGTCGGCGCGCGTTGCGACCGCACCGCCACAATCGTGCTCGATACGCGGCTGCGGCACGCCGTGCACTCCCGGGCGCTTGGATGACCGAGTTCCCGTCTCCGGGCGCTCCCCGCGGATCAATGAAGCACGGAAACTGGTCGACCGCAGGCACCGGCGAGGGAGCGTCTCGGGAAAGGCCCAAACAGGATCGCCTCACAGCGAAGAACAGGTGACACTCGGACCCGAGGCCTTCCCCGATCGCGCAGCTGCGCGCGGGACCGGCAAGGAGGGCTGCAGAGGTAGTTGCGTCCATTCGGTCAGCCGAGTACGGCTGAGCGTCGCTCCTCTTCTCTCGGCCGCGCGCTGGTGTGAGGCGCTCAGTCGGAGCCAGGCCGGTGACCGCTCACCTCGGCGCCAGCATCGTGAGGCAGGTGCCAGACGTCGGTGAGGGCGATCCCGGCCACCAGCGCCATCAGCAGGAACACGAATCGGAAGTCAGTGACGGACAGCGGATCGCCCCTCGTGCCCCGGACCGATTGGATCGCGTGGAGTGCCATGGCGCCCAGCGCGACCCCCACTCCAGCGGTCATCTTACCCAATGCGCTGAACAGCGTGGATGCAGCACTCATCTCCGGAGGAGGCACGTCCGCAAACGCGATGGTGTTGAAGGCGGTGAACTGCATCGAGCGGCACAGCCCGCAGGCGAACAGGACGAGGGCGATGACCATAGGCGGTGTGCCAAGACGCAGGAAGGAGCATGCGATGAACCCGCCCATGAGGAGCAGCCCGTTTACCAGCAGAACTCGCCGGAAGCCGAGCCGGCGCAAGATCCACGTCGTAGCGGGCTTCATGGTGAGATTCCCGCCGAACAAGAACAGGAGCAGCGATCCCGACGCCACCGGGCTCATTCCCAACCCGACCTGGAAGAGCAAGGGCAAAAGGAACGGGGCGCTATACACGGCAATCGCGGAGAACGATCCTCCACGTTGGGAAACAGCAAAGGTGTGGAACCGAAGCGTCGAGAGATCCACGAGAGGGTGCGGCGACCGAAGGAAGTGCACGATCGCGGCTCCCATGGCTGTCGCGCCAACGAAAAAGGACACCAAGGCGCGCTCCACGGAGGAGCGCCCCACGAGCTCCATCGCGTACATAAGGCCACTGCAGCCGAGGCCGGCCAGAACAAAGCCGAGGAGATCGAATCGGCGCGGTGCGTCGGGTTCGCCCCGCATAAGGACCAGCGTGAGCCCCAGTGCCGCGACTCCCAGCGGGACGTTGAGGAAGAAGATCCAGCGCCAACCCCAGTAGGTGGTGATGAGGCCGCCCACCAGCGGACCTAGAATGGGCGCAACGAGGCCCGGCCACACCAGCATGGCAACGGCGTGGACGAGGGCGCTCTTCTCTGCGGTGCGAAGCACCGCGAGCCGGCCCACCGGGACCATCATGGCGCCGCCCACCCCTTGCAGCACGCGCGCGGAGGTGAACTGCCCGAGGCTGTGAGAGAGCCCGCATAGCACCGATGCCGCTGTGAATACAGCCACGGCGCTTGCGAAGACCCTCCTGACGCCGAAGCGATCGGCCATCCACCCGCTGATGGGAATGAAGACGGCCAGCGTCAGGAGATAGGCGCTTATCCCCACGGAGAGGTCTGCTGGGACCGTGCCGAAGCTGCGGGCCATGTCGGGAATGGCCGTGGTGATCACGGTCCCGTCCAGGTTCTCCATGAAGAACGCGCCCGCCACCAGCCCGGGCACCCACCGCGAGCGCACACGCTCCAGCGATGACCCGCGCGTCCATTGGGTGTCCTTCAGCATCGGTCGTATCCGGCCTGATGTTCTGGAGCATGCGCATCGCTCGCGAGAGGGAGGCTCGTTGAACGCAGAAATCGCTCACCGAGCGTTTCTTCCGGAGCAGCAGCGTGTTCGCGTCGGCGAGATGCGCCGCGACGAGGACATCGTTGATAGACACGGGCCGCGGCCCAACCGGCGAGCTTGAGCACCAGGCGCTGCCTCAACAGCTCCCGAACGCCCATCTCACCGAGCGGAGATGGCAGACATGGAAGCGCGAGCGCGCCATGAGGCGGAAGACGGTAAGCACCGGCGTTGATCACCACGTAGGGGGCGTATTGATCCAGATGGCAATCGCCCTACCCGGACCGAGGTTCTTGATCCTGTGCGGCTTCGAGGAGTCCAGGTAGATGGTGTCTCCTTCCTCCATCACGTATTCCTTGTCGTCCCAGAGAACGTCGAGCCGACCCTTCAGCACGATTCCGCACTCTTCCCCCTGGTGGGTGTAGAGTGGCCCGGTTGATCCGTCCCGGTCATACACGTTGTAAAGAACCTCGATGCGATGGGAGCGCAGGTTCGGTGTCAACGAGTAGAAGGTGACCCCGTTCTTCGTCTGCAGGTGTTTGCGATCCCGCTTTTTCAGTACGGGGGAACCGGGTCGCTCGAGGCTCTCGAAGAACGAACCCATCGGGACGTCGAGCGCTCTCGACACCAGTTGAAGGGTGGTGAGGGAGGGGAGGCTCTTGTTGTTCTCGATCTGGCTTAACATGCTGCGCGTTACGCCAGTGAGCTTGGCTAGATCCTGCAGCGTCATGTTTCGCTCAGTGCGTGTGGCCCTGAGCTTCTCGCCAATCCCGTTTAGTGACTCCCGCATAGACAGGATGTTAAGCAGAACTGGATTTCCAGGCAACCTCTCGTTGGTGTCCGGGGCTTGTCCAGATCGTCCGGGGCTTCCAGGTAGCTCAGTCGGGCGACTTTTCCGCCTTAAGACCAAGGCTTGGACGCCGAGAGGATACTCGACATGGTCAAGCGGCAGGTCATCCAGGGGCTGCGCCGGCTAGCCACCGGCAACTGACGGTCTACGGTCAGACGCTAGGCCGGAGTTCGGGCGGAGGATTCTGGCGCGAGAAGGCCAGAACGCCGGAGAGGCCGGCGAGCCCGCAGGGGCATAAGCCGAGGACGAGGAGGCCGAGCCAGAAGCCTGCGCGTTCCGCTACCATGCCGACAAGCCAGGGTACGATCATGAGACCAAGCGTCCCGGCGAACGTGAGCGCCGATGAGGCAGAAGCCCGGTGCTCCGGGAATCTCTCATTGAGGAGCGCGTAGGCCATGGGGTTCGTCGATCCGACAAACAAGCCGGCGACCAAAAGCCCAACCGTCAGCGAGAGATAGTTGTCAACCGTGAATGCGACGAGTACGACGATTGCGGCCACGACATTACTCAGGAGAAGCAACTTGGTCCCCTCGAATCGCCGGGACAGAAACGAGGAGACGACCCGCCCGCCGATGATGCCGATCCAGAGACCCGACACCGGTACGCTCGCCTGGACGGGTGAAACCGCAAATCGCTCGCTCATGTACGAGGGGATCCACACCGAGAGACCATTGGCGAAACCGACATAGAGGAAGGTGAGGGAGCAGAGAATCAAGGCAGCCCGGCTCCTCATCGGCGCGAGTCCCTTGAGCAAGGCGACCGGTCCGCTCCCGGAACGAGCTCGAGGTCGCGTTCTCGGCATTCCGATGTCTCCTCCGGCCTTCCTCTCAGCGAAGACGAAGAAGGCCAGCGCCAGGAGGCAGAAGACCGCCAGCTCGACGAAGACGGTGCTCCAGGGGAGGTGTCGCTGGATGACCAGGGCGGAAATGGAAGGCCCGAGCAGGGCGCCAAGACCGAAACAGGCGTGCAAGAGCCCGAGGTAGAACCCCCGATGCCGGAGGTGGAGGTCCGCGACGTATACATTGACGAACGACTCCATGAGTCTTGTGCTCGCCCCGATCAGGAAGAACAGTGCCACGAGCGCCGGATACCACGGCAGCAGGACGACCGCGAAGACCGAGGCGCCGTAGACAGTGAAGGTCGCGCGGACGGAGGCCGACCTCCGCAGCAGGTCCGCCACCAGGATTCCTCCCAGCACGCTCGCTGACCCACCGACCCCCTGGAAGGTGGTCATGAGCCCAGCCTGCGAGAGCGTCAATCCGTACTCCGCCCGAATGGCCGGCAGCAGCGGGCCGAGCATGGTGCAGGAAACCGCGTAGGCGAACATCAACAAGTAGAGGCTAATCGTGAGCACATCGGTCTCCCACCGCGAACGAGAGCCGGCGGACCCCGAGGACACGGGGCATCGCCGAGCGGATCGTGAACACTGGGCAAGGCGTCAACAAGCTGGCCCCCGAACGGTCGAGCCTGGCCAGCGCGTCCAACAAAGCTCAGATGCCATCCACCTGTGCCGGCAGGAGGCCGTCAGGGCCAACCGCCACGCGCTCGGGGCACTCCTCAACCAGGGTAGCGTTTCCCGGGAGACTTGGAAACGCCGGGTCGCTGGCAAGCGCCAACACGGTGGGGCTCGCCATCAAGCGTCTAGTGGCCCGCCGATCCGGTGGCTGTCTCGAGCATTTCCGAGTCGGGGTTCTTTACCAGGAAGTCGCGCACCAGGGCGTTGAGCTCGGCGCCGGCGGAGAGGAACTGGCGGAGGGTGCGGCGGGTGGGGGGGAAGGAGTCGAAGTCGGCCAGGGAGAGGCCGTCCTCCTCGTAGGCGCGGCGGAAGTCGGGGAGGCGCAGGAGGTCGTGGAGGAGGCGGGGTTCGAGGGGGGCCTCGATGCGGGGGCGGGGGGAGATGCCGCTCTTGTTGAAGCGGGACTGCCAGGAGAAGGGGGGGGAGAGGACCAGGTCGCCGCCGACGAGCTCGCTCCAGTGCATGTGGTTGCGGTAGGCGGCGGCGAGGAGGCGGAGGCGGTAGCCGCGCTGGCGGTAGAGCTGGTAGGCCTTCTTGAAGACGGCCACCCCGGCCCACTCGCAAGCGCCCGGGTCGAGGGAGAGGCCCTCCTTCTCGATCACCATCTTGAGCCAGTCGTCGAGGCGGCCGACCATGAGGGTGCAGACCGGGCCCATGTCGTCGACGCGCTTGCCCTCCTTCTCGCGGCGCTTTAGGCCGCGCTCGACCGCCTCGGCCACGGAGAGGGCCTGGGGGAGGGTGAAGGAGACGGTGGCGTTGATGGAGACCCCGCGGTAGGTGGCCTCCTCGATGGCGGGGATGCCGGCGGCGGTGACCGGGATCTTGACGATCATGTTGGGGGCGAGCTGGCTGAAGTGGACGGCCTGCTCCAGGAGCCGCTGGGGGTCGCGGTGGAAGCGGGGGTCGGTCTGGATGGAGAGCCGTCCGTTGCGGCCCCGGTCGCGCTCGAAGACGTGGCGGAGGAGGCCGGCGGCGCGGACGGACATCTCCTCGACGAGCTTCCAGCCGATCTCGTCCTCGG
>Ga0335071_10003549_pt1 | contig 16390 bp, 13 predicted proteins | sample Lox_Sample_15_FD_206724 | JGI IMG/M metagenome (GOLD analysis project Ga0335071, IMG submission 206724) | Soil microbial communities from Loxahatchee National Wildlife Refuge, Florida, United States - Lox_Sample_1.5 | ecosystem: Environmental > Terrestrial > Soil > Wetlands | place: USA... | reverse complement strand
CTCCCGGGTCGCGAGCATCTCCATGAGCCGCAGCCCGTCAAAGGCATCCCCAGCGTAGAAGACCTCACCGCGATACAGCGCCTGGAGATCGTCCTCGACGTATTTGCGGGTGAGCGCCGCGCCGCCCAGGATCACCGGGAAACGGTGCAGCTCCCGCTCGTTCAGCTCCTCCAGATTGTCGCGCATGACCAGGGTGGATTTGACCAGCAGTCCGCTCATGCCGATGGCGTCGGCCCGCTCGCGCAGCGCGGCTTCGATGATGTTGTGGATCGGCTGCTTGATCCCGAGGTTCACCACCGTGTACCCGTTGTTGCTCAGGATGATATCCACCAGATTCTTGCCGATATCGTGCACATCCCCTTTCACGGTGGCCAGAACGATGGTCCCTTTGGTGTGGCCCGCGCTGCGCGACATGAACTGTTCGAGGTAGCCGACCGCTGCCTTCATCACCTCGGCCGACTGCAAGACGAACGGGAGCTGCATCTGCCCGCTGCCGAACAGATCGCCGACGGTCTTCATCCCGTCCAGCAGGAAGCGGTTGATGATGGTGAGGGCGTCATAGGTCAGCAGGGCCCGGTCGAGCAGGGCCTCCAGCCCAGGCCGCACGCCGTCCACGATGCGGGACGTGAGCTGCTCCTCGAGGCTCTGCGCCTCTGTCCGTTCGGCCTTGGCAGGCCCCGCGGCCCCTTCGAACGCCGCCATGAATTCCATTAAGGGATCGTAGCCGTCGCGGCGGGCATCCAGGACGATGTCCCGCGCCAGTTCCCAATGCCGAGGATCAATGCGGTTCCGGGGCAGGATGCGTGCCGGATTGACGATGGCGGAATCAAGACCGGCTTCCAGCGCCAGGCTCAAGAACACGCTGTTGAGGACCTGGCGTGCGGCAGGCTTCAGCCCGAACGAGATGTTGCTCACGCCGAGAATCGTATAGACGCCGGGCAGCTCCGCCTTGATCCGCCGGATCGCCTCCAGGGTCGCCAGACCATCCTTCCGGAGGTCTTCTTGGCCGGAGCCCAAGGGAAACGTGAGTGCGTCGAAAATGAGATCGGTGGGTCGCAGGCCGTAACGGGTGACGGCAAGATCGTGCAACCGATGGGCGACGCGGAGCTTCCATTCGGTCGTCCGTGCCTGCCCCTCCTCGTCGATGAGGAGGCCGACGACAGCGGCGCCGTAGCGGCGGGCGAGGGGGAAGATCTTGGCCGGACGGCCCTCTTCACCGTCCTCCAGGTTGACCGAATTGATGACCGCCCGCCCGCCCAGCCACTGCAGGGCCGCTTCGATGACCGGCATTTCGGTGGAATCGATCACCAGCGGCAGCGTGCACTGCGTGGCCAGTCGGCGCGCCAGCTCGGTCATATCCTCGACGCCGTTCCGCCCGACGTAGTCCACGCAGACGTCGAGAACGTGGGCCCCTTCCTTCGCCTGATCCCGCGCGATGCTGACCATACCGTCCTGATCCCCGGCCAGCAGGCGCTCGCGAAACTGCTTCGAGCCGTTGGCGTTGGCGCGCTCCCCGACGATCAGGAAACTCTGCTCCTGACGGAACGGTACGCTGACATACAAGCTGGACGCGCCGGGGATCAACTCCGGGGTGCGGGGTACCGGGGCCCGGCGCCCGATCACCTCGATGACGCGCGCCAGATGGGCCGGTGTCGTTCCGCAACACCCGCCCACGATGTTGACGCCGTGTTCTTCGACGAAGTGGCGATGGGCGCTCGCGAGATCGTCGGGCGTGAGCAGGTACCGCGCGCGGCCGCCTTCCATCTGGGGCAGACCTGCATTGGGCAGACAAGAGAGTGCGGTTCGGCAATGCCGGCCCAGAAAGTGAATGTGCTCCATCATCTCCTGCGGGCCGGTCGCGCAGTTGATGCCGATCACGTCCACATCGTAGGGATCCAGCGCCGTGAGCGCCGCACCGATTTCCGTGCCGAGGAGCATCGTGCCGGATGCTTCCATCGTCACTTGGACCATCAGCGGCCGCGCCTGGCCGACGGCGCGCATGGCGTCCTGGCAGCCCACGATGGCGGCCTTGGCCTGGAGGAGATCCTGGCACGTCTCGATCAGCAGGACGTCGGCGCCGCCATCGATGAGCCCTCGGGCCTGTTCCTCGTACATCGCGCGAAGCTCGGCGAACGCAATCTGGCCGAGGGACGGCAGCCGGGTGCCCGGGCCGATCGAGCCGACCACGAAGCGCGGCTGCTGCGCCGAGGCGAAATCCGCCGCCACCTCGCGGGCCAGGCGGGCCGCCGCCCGGTTGATCGCGTACGCCTCGTCGGCCAATGCATATTCGCCGAGCACCAACCGGCTGGCGCCGAAGGTATCGGTCTCGATCGCGTCGCAGCCGACCCGAAGATACTCCGCATGGATATCGCGGATCACGTCGGGGCGGGACAGCACAAGGATTTCGCTACAGCCCTCTTTCCCCCAAAAATCGTCGAGAGAGAGGTTCCGCTCCTGAATCGCGGTGCCCATCGCCCCATCGAAGATCAGGACCCGTTCTCGCAGGAGTGCCCGAAAATCTGTCGTCATCGCAGGACGGCTAAGCCGGGGTGGGCGACAAAGCGTTGGTGGACGCACGCTCTATGCCCTGAATGACTTCAAAGAGCGTGGCGAGCTTCGGCACGGGGACGCCGAACTGCTGTGCGAGTCGAACCGTATAGCCGATCGTGTGGTCGGCCTCGGTCCGCCGACCGCGCTCCAGGTCTTGCAGGGTCGAAATCTTGACGTTGGTCATGCCGCGCTCTTGCATCGTGCGCCCACGCGCTTGGACCGAGTCCACAGCCGCCTCAAACGGCTGGGCGCACAGAGTCTTCACCGGGAATCCTTGGTAATCACCCAGTGGGATGTGCACACGCGCGGCGATGGGTGCCATCTCGCGGCTGAGCTCGACAAAGAGCGTGGCGAGGCCCCGATCGAGATAGATCTGATGCAACGGAAGACGTGTCAGGCACGAGAGCGCGGCGGCCGGCACCATCTGATTCAGCTTGCACCAGGTCGCGCTCTGAATGTCGGGCCGCACCTCGACGGGCAAATCGGCCTTCCGGAATAGATCGGCTATGCGGTCCACGCGGGGTGACGGTTTCCCGTCCAATTCGCCGATCCAGGTCGCCCCATCGAACGTATGCACCGCGCGCCCAGGGCCTGCCAGCGCCCCGCCGACGATGCAGGTCGCCCCGATCACCGCCTCGGGCCCGAAGACCTCGCCCAGCGCGTCATCCTTGCCGCCGCCATTTTGTACGGACAATGTCCCGCCGATTCTGCCCCGCAGGTGGCGGCAGCGGGCCAAGATCTCCCCCGTATCGTAGCTCTTCGCAGCCACAATAAGGAGGTCTGCGCGGCCCAGCTCCGTTGGGTCCGTGACGGCCCGGATGCTGCGGATGCGGCGCGTGCCCCGGATCCCCTCGATCGAAAGTCCATCGGCCAGGATGGCGTGTGCATGCGCCGGGCGGGCCAGCAGCGTCACGTCTGCGCCGGCCTCGGCCAGGTATCCGCCCAGCACACTCCCGAGGGCCCCCGCCCCCGCCACGATCACCTGCACGGATGCCTCCAATGTTCAAATGTTCAACGGATATTGGCAGCGACCTGGCAATTTAACACGCGTACAGAGGAGGGTCAACGTACCGACAAGCATAGCTGCCTGGTTTTCGAGCGCCGGTTGTGGTATAGCAAAGGCACCGGAACCGGCTTTCTCTCGGCGGCCTCGACCTTGGTCGCCGCGGCGCATGTCCTCTCACAACAAGGAGGCTCCTGATGAAATCACTGCTCGCACTCCTCGCCGGCATTCTGCTCTGCGCCGCGCCCGTCTGGGCGGCCCCCAAGCCCTGTGAAGAACTGAAGGCAGAGATCGAGGCCAAGCTGAAAGAGAACAAAGTTGCTGCCTATACTCTGGAGGTGGTAAAGGCCGATGAGGTCAAGGGTCAGAAGGTAGTCGGAAGCTGCGAGGCAGGGACCAAGAAGATCGTTTACACGCGGAAGTAGCGACGCGCCAGACGCGGACAGGTTAGGCACCGCTGCCGTTACTGTCCATTAGGAGGCCTGCGGAAATCGGCACGTCGTTTGTCTTGCCCGCGCTCTGGCCGACTCGGATCGACCCAGTAACTGTCGTCCGGCAGGCTTGAAACAGTTCAGCTTCATGTAGTGGCACGCCCAGCAGGCTCGACTTTTCCTTCCTTCGTGCCGCGGCGCGGTGGCATATCTCTATTCCCTGTGTACAAGCCCGGCATGGATGTACAAGCGCTCTCGGTCGATTCTCCGGGGTGCATGTCTTACCTGTCCAGAGCCGCCGTGTTCATGCTTAGCAGTCTGGCGTCCCCGTTACTCCCCCTGCTCAACTCCTATTCTGTCATCGATTTTTGATTTGACTCCTCCACCCGCTGGTGGTAGCGTCCTCATCGGTTACGATTTCTCCGCGTTGTCTCCCCTGGGCTTGCTTTTGGCCGATCTCGATTCGTTGCCCGCAGTCGACGGGCGCTGCTGGTTTCCAACGTTCTGCCGGATTTCCGATGTTCCGGTTGTTGGTATAAGGCTCCAAGGCACGGTTCATCCAAAACCGGGATTGCTCAGCTCGCCAAGAATTCTTTTTCGAATCAGCAATCATTCTTCGAATCCAGTTATTAAGGTGATCTTCAAGCCTAGTACTCTTGACGATAAGACATCACCTTGGAGCGGTGCAAAGACTACCGCACTGCTAACGATTGCTGTTCTCTGACCAGGGGGCAACATGAAGAGAATTTTGACTGTCCTATCAAATTTCGGTTACTGGGGGGTTGAGCTGACAGGACCGATGCTAAAGCTTGAGCAGGCTGGGTATGAGATGATCTTTGCAACACCGAAAGGTGCCAGGCCGATGGCACTCCCGCCGAGCTATGATGAAGGCTTTTTTGATCCTCCACTTGGAACGTATGTCAATCCGAAGTGTGACGTCGAGCAAGTCAAATCACTGAAGGACAGCCCGAAACTCGATCATCCCATAAACATCTCGGAATGGATGCCAGAACGGCCCTATTTCTCTGCGCAAAACTTTCTCCGCGAATTCGAGGAATACTTCCGTCTCGTGAAGTCGCGTCAAAAGGAAATGGAGCAGTACAACGGTTTGCTCCTGGTTGGTGGCAGCGGACCTATTCTTGACATGGTAAACAACCAGCGCGTTCACGATATTATTCTAGGTTTTTACAGGATGGAGAAACCTATTGCCGCGATCTGCTACGGCGTCGGATGCTTGGTTTTTGCCCGCGACTTCAACGAACGGGTCTCGATCATCTTTGGCAAACACGTGACTGGACATTGTATTGAATTCGATTATCGCGACGGCACCGGTTTTGTGGGCACCGACTTCAACATCGGGCCTCCACCGTACGTGCTTGAGTATCTCCTCCGCGATGCAGTAGGACCAGACGGGATGTATCACAGCAATTTTGGAAAAGAGACCTCCGTCATCGTGGATTATCCATTTATTACCGCCCGTTCGCTGCAATGCTCCCATGAATTTGGTGAACAATTTGTCAACGTACTGGAAAACGGTCTGAAACGTTATGGCTGGTAAGCAGTGGCCCTTCCGAGCTTAGGGGGCGTGTCGATGGATACTAACCAGAAAAATCAGAATATTGGCGAAGGTATCGAAGCATCACGGAAGGGCGACCTGCCCAGACTCAACACGTGGCTGCGGGAGGGAAATAGCCCCAATGTCCACGATGCCTCCGGCTGGACCCCTCTACTTTGGGCAGCTGTCCGAGGACATCACGAATCTGTCGCCCTGCTATTGGAAAATGAATTCACAAAGGCGGACGTCGCCCTGCCCCACCGTGAATCCTCCGCACTGGCCATCCACCTGGCAGGGCATTCCGGGAATGTCCGAACAGCGGAAATCATCATTAGTCATCGATCGGGCCACCTCAATGCGGTTTGGGATCTTAATGGGCATACTGTGCTGCTGCAGGCCGTCTTCTATGGGCATATGGCTCTCGCTCAATTCCTGCTGCAAAGAGGTGCGGACACTGCTATCACGACCGCGCGTGGCCTGGGGCCGATGGAGCTTGCCAGCCAGTTCCAGAACCAGGCTATGATGGACCTAATCCGCCCATTCGACAGCCCGCCCGAAGCCAAAGCCCGCTATTACCAAACCTATCTGAAGCGGATTGCACCAACCGTGGCCACGGCGGAAGAAGCCGCACAGTCCTTAGCTGATCAGCTGGTGTCCACCATTGAAAATGGCATCCGAGAGGCGATGAAAGCCCCCGATGCTTTGTCGAAAACCCTGATCGCCATTCAGGAGTTGGTCGAAGAGCAGGGCGCGGATGTGAACCGCTTGGGAGGCGTCCTTCAGCAGCCGCCGCTGATCGTCACCGTGACTGGCAACAACGGCTTTCCGCCGATACCTGCCGTTGCCGGGCTGAGGCTCCGTGTCGCGGAGTATCTCCTGGGGCAGGGGGCTGATCCCACCCTCCACGAGCGGCACCCGATGGGCGCCCAGACCATTATTCGTGCGGCGGTTTTCAACCACCTCGATATCCTGAAGCGATGCGCCAAAGTCCTCACCCCGGAGAAACTTGCCGAGGCGATCAACGAGATCCCCGTCGTCAATGGCCTGACCGCAATGCATGACACAGTGCTGCGGGCAACCATGGCGGCGCCGGATCGTTTCGAGGGGTATCTGGAACAGGCACACTGGTTTGTTGAAAACGGCGGGCGAAGCGACATCGAGGACTTCGCAGGAGTGACCCAACGGAATATCGCCGAACAGGCCCGAGATCCTGGGATCCGAAAACGACTGCTCGACGTCCTGGACGGAAAAGTGTGAGTAAGTCCCTCAACCACCGTATACACAGGAGATGACACATGAATGCCAAAGGACAGCGCGAGCCCAATCGATTGAAGCGGGACCTTGCCGCGGGAAAAGTCTGCCTCGGCGCAACGATCACCATCGACAGTCCCGCCGTTGCTGAAATCCTGTCCCATATTGGGCTGGACTGGCTCTGGTTCGAAACTGAGCACTCCTCGCTGACTCTGGACAACGTGCTCACGATGCTGCAGGCGACCAATGGCGCCGATGTCAGCACGGCGGTTCGGGTGCCCTGGAATGACTTTACCATGATCAAGCGGGCTCTCGATCTCGGACCTGACGCAATTATCGTGCCCTTAGTCAACACCCGCGAAGACGCCGAAAGGGCCGTCCGCTCCATGAAATATCCGCCCTGGGGAGAACGTGGCGCTGGGTTGGCGCGGGCTCAGTGTTACGGCCTCCACATGGGCGAATACATGCAAACGGCGAACGAGGAGGTGATAACGATCTTGATGATCGAGCACATCCAGGCCGTGGAGAACATCGATGAGATCCTCAAGGTCAAGGGCGTGGATTCGGTGATGGTTGGCACCCTGGATCTGTCCGGAAGTATGGGAATGCTTGGACAGACTGGCGACCCGAAGGTGGAAACAGCGGTCCAGAAGGTCCTGACGTCCTGCAAGAATGCCCACATGCCCTGCGGAATCGTCACGGTGGCACCGGAACAAACTACTGAACGAATCAAACAAGGTTTTACCAACATCATCATGGGAATCGATGTCCTGTTTCTGCACAGCGCGGCCCTCGGTGCGTTGGCTCAAATCAAGAAATGAGCGGGGGAAAATAAGAGAGCGTTGTGAGCTGTCGCAAGGCGAAACGTCGTAGCGTCTCTTGTGATGGGATCTAACAGTGAGCCAAATCATGACACTTCACAATAGGAAAATCGGCATCCTCATGGAGGGTGATTATTACGAACCCGAGATTTGGTACTACAAATTCCGCTTCGCCGAAGAAGGTGCCGAACTCCACTTCCTGACACGGCTGTGGGGCCAGCAGTGTCTCAGCTTCTTTGGTCACGAATACAAAGTGCCCTTCGAATGCAGCGAGAGTTTTGAGCAGATGAGCGATGATGCGCTGAAGAGTTACAATGCCATCATTGTGCCGGCGGGGATGGTGGCCGATCGATTGCGCTATTCGGAGAATATTTCGACCCTTCCCCCCGCATGCGAATTCATGCAGCGAGTCTTCGCAGAGAAGCAGATTCTCAAAGGGATCATTTGTCACGGCATGTGGCTGATGTCGCCCATTAGCTACCTCGTCAAGGGAAGAAAAGCGGTCGTGCACAACAATCTCATCGGTGATGCGAGGAATTATGGGCTCGAGTACGTAAATGAGGATGTGGTGGTTGACGGTGACCTTGTCACAGCGCGCACGGGTGGCCACTGCCATTTGTTCGCAAAAAAGATTATTGAACTGTTGTCGTATCCCGCTGAGTGGGCGTGACAGCCACCCAGATTCGACCATGCTGGGGATCGCCCGAAGGGCTGGGATCCATCGGAGTGAGCTCAAGATGATGAAACGCATTCGCCCCGCGGCCGACAATCAGCGACTCAGCGCAATGAGCGATGGCGTCTTCTCCATCGTCATCACCTTGATGGTCCTTTCCATTAAGATTCCCGAAATTGCTCCGGACCGGGTGAGCCAGGAGTTAACACAGCATTTGACCAACATGCTCCCCGATCTCGCGACCCTCATTATCAGTTTCATCATCCTCGGGATTTACTGGATCGGCCACAACAACGTCTTTACACACGTTGTCCGTCATGACCGGGCGTTGCTCTGGTTGAACATATTCTTCTTGATGAGCGTGGCGACGATTCCCTACCCAACCACGCTCCTCGTCCGTTACGGGCAGGCGCAAAGTCCAATCATCCTCTACGCCATCAACCTCATCGTCGGAGGCGTTCTCCTGGACGTAATTTGGTGGTACGGTTCTCGAAACCGCTATTTGATGTGTGAAGGGATCACTTCCAATTTGATCTCCGCCTTCCACCGTCGCATCCTGACCGGTCCAGTCATTTATCTAATAGCGATTGGGCTCTCGTTTGTCAGTATCCTGGCAGCAAAATTCTTGTTCGTCATTGCGGTAATCTACTATCTCGTTCCTACCGCGCAGGATTTCTTCCATCACCATCAACTGGCGGGCTCCAATCCACTTCAGGGAGAAGAACCATGAGCCAAATGCATTTTACTTTCTCGGACACCATTGCTGGGTACGTGACCGAGTATAATCATGAAGATCGCTCCTTCGGAATTCTCACATCGGATCGGCGGCGATTTAAGGTGCGCCTATCGCCCTCTGCTTACGGACGCATTATGCAGAATCTGGGGGAGCCCTATCAGGATGCCACCGCACTCTTCGAAAGACTGCTCCCCCTCCAGAGGCAGTTTGTCTTCGCCTACGGCACCTTTTACTCCCCGGCAAATGAAGAGCCGATCTTCGAAGCCCAATGGCTGGTTTTCCCCGGCAAGGGCCCGGGCGTGTTCCGTCACGAGGAACCGGAGTGGTGGATCAATCAGATCCGTTCGATCGGAAACAGTTATCTAAAATGGCAGTTTGATTACCCGGCCAATGCAATCGACTATAAGAATTATCGCACGTTCCTTCACCTGGCGGGCGTGAAAAAGGGCGACTACCTGCAGGAGACAGACACGATTTCCCGGATGGTGTATGGGTTGGCTTCAGCGTATCTGTTGACCGGCGAGGAGCACTTTCTCGAGGCGGCCGAGAAAGGGACCCTGTACCTGTGTGACCATATGCGATTCTATGACAAGGAAGAAGATTTAGTTTACTGGTACCATGGAATTAAAGTCCAGGGTGATAAAGAGACCAAGCTCCTCACCTCGGAATTCGGGGATGACTACGACTCGATTCCTATGTACGAGCAGATATACGCGATGGCTGGCCCAACACAGACCTACCGCGTGACCGGCGACCCCAAAATCCTGTGGGATATTGAACATACTATTGACCTGTTCGAAAAGTACTACAAGGATAACACATTGGGGGGATACTTCTCCCATATTGACCCAATCAGTCTCGACCCTCGGGCGGAGTCCCTCCGCCACAACCGGACCCGAAAGAACTGGAACTCAGTCGGTGACCATGCACCGGCCTACCTGATTAATTTGTATCTGGCGACCGGCGAGCAGAAATATGCAGATTTTCTCGAATATACCTTTGATACCATCGCCCGGTATTTCCCGGATTACCAGAACAGCCCATTTGTCCAGGAGCGATTCCACGAGGATTGGAGCCGTGACACAACCTGGGGGTGGCAACAGAACCGCGCCGTGGTTGGGCACAATCTCAAGATTGCCTGGAACCTCATGCGGATGTTTTCGCTCAAACCGAAAGAGGAATATGTGGCCCTCGCCCGCAAGATTGCCGAGGTCATGCCAGCCGTAGGCTGCGATCTACAGCGGGGGGGATGGTACGACGTTGTCGAGCGAGAGATCAAACCGGACGGTCAACATTTCCGTTTCGTATGGCACGACCGAAAAGCATGGTGGCAGCAGGAACAAGCAATTTTGGCCTACCTGATCTTGCATGGGATATTGCGAGATACGGAATACCTCCGCCTGGCACGGGAAGCCGCGTCGTTCTACAATGCGTTTTTCCTGGATCACGATGATGGCGGTGTGTACTTCAACACCTTGGCCAACGGCCTTCCCTACCTCCTCGGCAACGAACGCTTTAAGGGCAGCCACTCCATGAGCGCGTATCATTCCATGGAACTGTGCTACCTCTCGGCGACGTACATCAATTTGCTAATATCGAAAGAACCTCTCTGTCTCTACTTCAAACCGTATCCGAATTCTTTCAAGAATAATATCCTGCGGGTGTCTCCGGATATTCTTCCCCTCGACTCCATTTTCATTGAAGAATGTTTCATTGATGGCAAACCCTACAACAATTACGACCCGAAAGGATTGACGGTGCAGTTGCCCGATACGAATGAAAGGCTGACGGTCAAAGTCAAGGTGTCACCAAGAACCTGGCTTGATCGATAGTGGAGAAGACCTATGCAGGTCAACATGTCGGCGGTCAGCGATATTTGGGTATTTCAACTGGAAGGCAGTCTGGATGGGAAAACGGCCCCAGATGTCCAGCGGCAAGTTCTTCCGAACGCTGAGGGACATAGCAAAGTAATCCTGGATTTGACCAAGACGGATTATGTGTCGAGCGCCGGACTTCGGATGCTGCTGCTCCTGTACCGTCAACTCAAGGCAAAGGGCGGGACAATCGTTCTGGTGGGAATGTCCGAAGAAATCAAAGACGTCATGTCGAACACAGGTTTGATCAAATTCTTTCTCGTTGCGGATACTTTCGATTCCGGCGTGGCAGCCCTTCAATAGGGTTCCACTCGGTGCTGTGGCCTCGGGACAGGCATCACCCCGACGGTCCTTTGCATCAGGCGAGACGAGACTGATGGAAGGCTAAAGAGGCTGACATGACAATTGATCAACTATTGGACCAGCGCATCGATTATTATCCCACCCATGAACATGAGGGGCTTAAATTCCGGCGCGGACGACCGATTCCCTTCGGCGCCACGCTCGTGCCGAATGGCGTCAATTTCTCGATTTTCTCCAGCGCAGCCATCGCATGTACGCTGGTGTTGTTCGAGAAAAGGGCCCCGAAGCCCTTGGTGGAAATCCCCTTCCCCGAGGAGTTCCGTATCGGTAACGTGTACTGTATGATCGTTTTCGATCTGGACGTCGAAAACATTGAATATGGGTATCGCTTTGATGGCCCGTGGGATCCTGGAGCAGGCCACCGCTTCGATAGGGCCAAGATCCTCTGTGACCCCTATGCGAAAGCGATCGGGGGACGCGATGTCTGGCTTCAGCAGCCTGACTGGAATGACGTATACCAGCATCGAGCCCGGCTCGTGTTTGAGGACTTCGACTGGGAAGACGATCGTCCACTCGAAACCCCGATCGAAGACCTCGTCGTTTACGAGATGCATGTCCGGAGCTTCACGAAGCATCCTTCTTCACGGGTCAAGCATCCTGGGACCTTCGCCGCCATCCGAGAGAAGATTCCCTATCTGAAGGAATTGGGGATCAACTGCCTTGAATTGATGCCTATTTTTGAATTCGATGAGTGGGAAAACAGCCGGAAGCATCCCGAGACGGGTCAGTTACTCGTGAATTACTGGGGGTATAGCACCCTCGGATTTTTCGCACCCAAGATGGGATATGCCGCTACGGGACACCTCGGAATGCAGGTGGATGAATTAAAGACCGTAATCAAGCACCTCCACGGCAACGGGATTGAAGTCATACTTGACGTAGTCTTTAACCACACTGCCGAAGGAGATCACCGCGGACCCACAATATCTTTTCGAGGCATCGATAATCGAATCTACTACATGCTCACGCCCGAGGGGTACTACTTCAACTTTTCGGGGTGCGGCAACACCCTCAACTGCAACAACCCCGTTGTGCGGAACGTGGTGCTTGACTGCCTGCGGTACTGGGCATCCGAGTATCATATCGACGGGTTCCGTTTTGATCTTGCGTCCATCCTCGGTCGTGACCCCATGGGGTATCCCCTTGTGAACCCTCCCCTGCTGGAGACCCTGGCCCACGACCCGATTCTCGCCAAGTGCAAATTGATAGCCGAAGCCTGGGACGCAGGCGGCCTCTATCAGGTTGGTTCGTTTCCAGCCTACGGGCGATGGGCCGAGTGGAATGGCAAATACCGCGATACTCTCCGGAAGTTTTTGGGAAGTGATCCAGGACAGGTTGGCGAACTCTCCCAGCGCATTCAGGGTTCACCTGATCTGTATTACTACCGTGGCCCCACCGCGAGCGTCAATTTCATCACGTGCCATGATGGCTTCACCCTCCGCGATTTATTCTCTTTTAACGGCAAACACAACGAGGCGAACGGAGAAGACAACAACGATGGCGCCAACGACAACAACAGCTGGAACTGCGGGTGGGAGGGTGATACCGACAACGCGGACATAGACTCTCTTCGCCGTCGACAAATCAAGAACGCGCTCACGCTGCTCCTGGTCAGCCAGGGGATCCCCATGATCCTGATGGGTGATGAGATGGGAAGAACCCAGAACGGAAACAACAACACCTATTGTCAGGACAACGAGCTGAATTGGCTGGACTGGAGTCTGCGGGAGAAGGACAGCGACCTATTTCGGTTTGCCTGTAAAATGATTCAGTTCAGGCATGCCCATCCGGTCCTGCGAAATCGGTACCATTTCCAGCACCGTGATTATATCGGCAGCGGTTATCCGGATATCAGTTTTCATGGAACCCAAGCGTGGAATTGCGATTGGTCCTTTCATAGTCGTGTCTTTGCCTTCCTGCTGTGTGGAGAACATGCAAAACAGGGTCAGGCAAAGGACGATTTCATTTACATTGCGATGAATATGTACTGGGAGGCGCTGAGCTTTAACCTTCCCGCATTGCCTGTTGGGCGAAATTGGTATGTGTTTGCGAATACGAGCATGCCGTCTCCCGAAGACATCCACGAAATCGGTCAGGAACCCGTGCTTGAGGATCAGAACACCATCCTGATCGGCCCGCGGGGAGTCATGGCGTTGGTGGGACGATAATTCCTGGCTGCATAAAGATTAGGTAGCGAAGCGGTCAATGGCCAAGGCAGAGGAGGCAGCGATGTCTTTCAGTGTTTCGTCTCAAATCACGAATGATGTTGCCAGGTTTTTCCTTTCCGGCGAGCTGGATGCCAGCTCTGCGAACGCGTTCAGGACGGAAATTGAAAAGGTTGCCGCCCAAAAGCCGAAGCAACTGGTCCTGATGGTTAAAGATCTGGCCTTTATGGCGTCGGCGGGCTTGCGCGTTCTGATTTTTGCAAAGCAGAAGCTTGGAGTAGATGTGCCGATTTATATCGTCAGTCCTCAGCAGCCCATTATCGATACCTTGCAGATGACAGGCTTCCATCACAGCGTGCACATCGTCAACGAATATCCAGAGTGAATGAACCGACTCTGGGCATGCGATGAACTCGTTTTCGCGAGAATGCCGACATGGACAGTAAAGCATTTGCTGGGACCCTCGATTCTCTGGGTCTGATTCGCGACTATGTGAAGGCCGCGGCGACAATGGCCGGATTGGACAAGAAGCGGACGTATGATCTGTGCCTTGCCGTGGACGAGATCGCCACCAATATCATTCTCTATGGGTACCAAGCAGCAGGACTTTCAGGCGAGGTCGTCGTCCGGGCAGAGATAGATGATCAGAATCTGACAGTAACCTTGGAGGATGAGGGCGAATCGTTCAATCCCCTACAGCAGACAATGCCAACAGAGGAAGACCTGACGCGAGCCCTGGAAGACCGGCCGATTGGCGGATTGGGATTGTTCTTGGCCATTAAGGGAATCGACGAATTCAAGTATGAGCGAGTCCGCGGACGTAACCGAAATATTTTTGTCGAGCATCTCCCCCCTGCTACCCAAACCAGGGAGACGGCCCAAGCATAACCTGTCCGGCAATGCCTGCCGTCCTGGGGATTGAGCAGGAGCTTCTGTGGGGAGGTCTTCTGTGGGTTTCTTTTCTGCGGTCGCTGCCCGTCTCTGCGTACTTTGCACACAACAAAGAACTTCTGGACGGAATAAACAAGTGGATTGCGCCAGTCTGATTCTTGACAGCAATGGCGCCCACGAGCCTCCCATTATTGTTTGACATCTTGAAGACAGGTGACCCTGTCGCTGTTTGTTTTGATGTTTTCCCTCGAATGCGATACCTTTCGACATAGTCCAGGGGTCACCCGGTGCGAGAAACCGACGGCGTACCAAACATAATGAATGCTGAACGGGGCCATTCGCGCTTCGCGCGGAAGCCAACACGCAGGGCGGATACTTTGTTGCGAGAATTTTGCGTTGTCCCGGAGTTCGCCACGGATTCTTTGAGGGATGCAGTAACTCTCTCGCTGTGAGCGGAGTTGGCCGGCCCCCACCGATCCGCATGTTGGTTCAAGTTATCAAGATCAAGAGGTCTCGACCATGGCTGAACCGGAGCCACGCTTCAACCGCAAGATCCGGACGCGCATGCTGGTGCCGATCCTGGGCTCAGCGGCGGCGGTCCTGCTGGTGTTGGGCTACACCCTATATACCACCGCCCACCAGGTGGTGAAGGAAGAGGTGGAGGCCAGCGTCATCGGTCACCTGAACCGTGGCGCCGAGTCGGTGGACGCTTGGCTGAAGCAGGAGGGAGCGCTGGTCAACGCCCTGGCCGTCTTTTTGGAACAAAAGGGGATGACGTCCCCGGCTGTGGTGGCTGCCAGCCTGAGCGCCTTCGGCAAGCGGTTCGAAACCAAGGCTCCTTTCGTCGGCCTGGAAAACGGCGTCTACATCGACCCGGCCTGGACGCCCAAGCCCGGGTACGATCATCGGCAGCGGACCTGGTATCGGGAGACCAAGGCCGCCGATGGGCGCAGCTTCTCAGAACCGTACAAAGATGCCGACACTGGAGAGATGGTCGTCACGCTGGGCTTCCCGCTGCGGCAAGACGGACGCTTCGCCGGGGTCGTGGCACTGGACGTCTTCCCAGCCCATGTCCTCCAGCAACTGCGGGCGCTGGGCCGGGAACAGTCGCTGGAAGCCTTTGTGGTCGACAAGAGTGGCCGCTACATCGCTCATCCGGACGAATCCTACATCCTTCAGAGGCGGATCCAGGATGGCCACGACGGCCGCGCCTTCGAGGACTGGCTCAGAACGAACCGAGCGAGCCTGATCGCGCAGAACGGCTATTACCTGGCGTTCTCCCCGATCAAGAGCGCCGGCTGGACGGTGGCTTTCCGGATCGACCAGGCGGCCGTGGATGCTCCCGCGCGGCGTCTGACTCTCTTCTTCGCCTTCGGTGCCGCCATCGCGCTCCTGTTGCTCGCCATCGTCATTATCCTGATCTGCCAGTTTCTCTCCCGCCCTATCCTCGCGCTGGCCGGCGGAGCGGCTCGGGTCGCCGCGGGCGACTACGAGTACCGGGCTCCGATCCCGACCCATGACGAGCTGGGCTATCTGACCCACAGCTTCAACCAGATGACCGCCGGCCTGGCGGAACGGGAGCGGATCCGCAGCGAACTGGAGGGGTCCCGCGCTCAGCAGGCCCGCATCGAAGGCGAGCTTCAGGCCGGCCACGAAATTCAGCTGGCCATGTTACCCAGAAACATGCCCGTCCAGGAGGCGTTTCCGCTCCACGCTTTCTACCAGCCCGCCAAGGAGGTGGGCGGCGACTTCTACGACTTCTTCCCCCTTCCCGATGGCCGCTATGCCCTCGTGGTGGGAGACGTCGCCGGCAAGGGCGTCCCGGCCGCCCTGTTCATGGCCATCACCTGTTCGGTGCTCCGGGTCTCGTGTCCGGATCGACCGGATCCGGCGGCCGCCATGGCTGCCTGCAACGACATTCTGGCCGCCCACAATGAGGAGGGCATGTTCGTCACCCTGTTCATCGCCTATTACGACCCGAAGACGGGCGACTGTGTCTACGCCAACGGCGGCCACAACGAGCCCCTGGTGCTCGGCACGGACGGAAGACTCCGAACCGTTCCCACCCTGAAGGACA
>Ga0335071_10003547_pt1 | contig 16391 bp, 15 predicted proteins | sample Lox_Sample_15_FD_206724 | JGI IMG/M metagenome (GOLD analysis project Ga0335071, IMG submission 206724) | Soil microbial communities from Loxahatchee National Wildlife Refuge, Florida, United States - Lox_Sample_1.5 | ecosystem: Environmental > Terrestrial > Soil > Wetlands | place: USA... | reverse complement strand
AAGGCGACATATACATTGTCTACGAGGACAATCCCGACAGCGCGTCCTACTGGTATAGTTGTATCCGTTCAAACGACGGCGGTTCCACCTGGGGCTCCCCCGTCTGTATCCATGGCAGGAGTTACGGCTGGGCGCATGTCGCGCTGGACTCGGCCGGCAACCTGTTCGTAGTCTGGGCACAAGGACACGTCTATTCATCTGTGTCAACCGACAAGGGTATTACCTGGAGCCCACGGGTCCGCGTGGACGACGACACGGTGCGGGTAGAATGCTACGACGCAGATGCCTATGTACAGCCTGGTACGAATCACTACCTCGTGGTCGCGTCGGCTCCTTATCATCACAGCGGCAATTACGTGTCCTTTCACGCATACCAGTACCGTTCCACCAACATGGGCCGAACCTTCGAGCCGGGAGTCCAGCTCGACTCCCTCGGCGGCGCATTCGAGCCGCATGTCGTTGCTGATGAGCAACACATAATCTGCGACTACACAGGCCAGAGGGGAGTCCCTAGTCGTTTGATCACTGGTGCTCGGACCTATTATGAGCCGCCCGATACATGGGGCACCGGCGTGCGTGTCGCCGAACTCGATTCCTCCTACGACATATATTACCACGGCTCCAAGCTTGCCATCTCGGCTGACGGGCGCATACACGCGGCGTTGATGATCGTCAAGGTCGATAGCGGGAACTACCGCGCCTACTATGCATACTCTTCCGACCACGGTGCCTCGTGGTCCGACACGGAGTTGGTGAGCGACGACAACACTCAAGATATTGACTATCCAGACATCGCCGCCGACTCGTCTGGAAATGCCTATGTGGTATGGATGACCAACCCCCCAAGTTCCGGTGAGATCTGGTTCGCGACCAACGCTCCGGCAGGCATCGCTGAAGAACCACAGCGGCACTCCATTCGCCCACAGCAATCTGCGACCATCATCCGCAACGTGCTATTCCTGCCCGAAGCCTCAAGCCTCAAACCACAAGCCACAAGCTGCCTGCTCGACATTTGTGGAAGGAGAGTGATGGACCTCGCGCCGGGCGCGAATGTCGTGCGGGCGCTGGCTCCCGGTGTCTACTTCGTCCGAGCCGACCCGTCAGCCGTTAGCCGTCAGCCGTTGGCCGTCACCAAGGTCGTCCTTACTCGGTAGGTGTAGGCCAGCGCAGGACAGGCAACTGCGGTCTGGCCTTCCAGCCACGTTTGAGTGGTTTGGTCGGTAGGTGAGAGCTGGCGAAAGGCGTCTTTGGTGCACCTTGCTCCAGTCAGACCAGTCTCAATCTGTTTAAGTAACTGAAAATCACATCGTTAGATGCCATGGTGTGCGCTTGAGGTATCGCGGTGCGAATCGCCCTGGGAACCGTTCCGGGAACGGTTCGGGGGGCGGTTCGCGGAGGGACTCGTAGGCCGGTTTCCCTGGCGATTCTGAACGCGGTCTGCGAGGCGGACAGGACGGCGACCTGCGGCGTGAATTGCGGAGGCACTGGCAGGGCGACTTTCCGGCCGATTCGGACGGAGACTTGCAGGCCGACCCCGCAAGGCACTCTGGACGCGGCTGGGAAAGCGACTCGCGAGTTGGCTTGCGGAGGGACTCGCAGGGCGACTTTGACAGCTACTCGCGAGGCGAGGCCGATTGCAGAACCAGTGACCAGTTTCCAAGTGCCAGTTTCCAGTGGAGAACAGAACGCGAGGACACGCGGATTCGAGTCGGGCCGACTCAGCCTGGTTGGTGGGCTTTGACTGGCTAGTCGATAATGAGTTTGCTGGTCGCGGTCTGGTTGCCGACGGCGAGCCGAATCAGGTACACGCCGGTGGGCAGGTTGGGAGCCGGCTCGAAGGGCAATGTGTGGTTGCCACCGAATGCGATTCCTTGGGCGAGGGTGCTGACCCAATTGCCGACGGCGTCATAGAGGTCCAGACTGAATCTGGCTGGTCCTGAGGTCGAGAAGGCTACCGTCGCCTGCCTGCCTCGCCCTACCGGCTGGGGTGAGACATGGAAAAGGACTCTCGGCGGATTCTGCGGCGCTTCCTCGATGCCGGACGTCATCAGCGTGTGAGTTGCGATTGACTCGGCCAGCGACGAATCAGCCATCGAGCGCACCCGCAGGGCGACGACTTCCTCTCCCTGTGTTGTGTCGGTGTAGACCGTGATGTCGGGCGTTGTGTCGCTGGCCCCGGCCGCGAGAGTGTCGTATATCGCATCACCGGGTTGGTGACATTGGCCTCGATCGCAACACGCGACGGCCCAGGCGGTCGGGCCCGACACAACACGACAGTCGAAGCGAAAGACATCGGGAGATGTCCCCGTGTTGGCAAGGGTGAACAGAAACACCGCTGTCCCGTTCTGGCCGACATGTTGGACCGTGTCGCCGCGTGGAACCAAGGTGAACCCGTAGCCGGCCAGTGCCGGGCCGGCAAGGGCGGCGAGAATAGCGCAGACCGTTGCGGAGCAAATCCGCCCGCGACCACTGCGTGTTTCCGCGTTCATCGTAACTTCTCCTTAGTTTCTATGTTGTTCAGGTATGCCGTCTGCAGAACCTCACGGGTCTCGATGTCCTGCACAAAGGCAACTACCCCCAGCCGGGAGCGGTTCCAGAACGGCTGAACCTGAAAGTCGTACTCCTTCACCACCGTGTCGCCTGCCGTCAGGTTCACCGAATCGCCGTCAACGCCGGGCAGCATCTGCCTCATTAAGTGTCGGAACACCGAGTCGGTCTCACCCGAGAGGTAGGCGCGCACGCTGTCCTCTGTCAACACCACAAACAGCCTGAGGGTATCGGTCGGCGTCGCGGTGACGCCCGTTGCCCGGACCGTAACCGTTCCGCTGCTGTCGTCGGCCGTTGCGCTCACGCTCAACTGGGCCTCGGGCACGACGTTCTTGGCGGCCAGGGCCATCGCGTGGAACGTCGGGTAGTTGTCACTCGGCCCCGAGGTCCTAACGACATTCCCGCCGTCGAAGCTGGTTGCGGGCTCGCCGCCCGAGCTGTAGTACACGCCCATGCGGGTTTCCGAGTAGGGCGGGCTGAGCGTGTCGCCGGCTACACGGCGGTGGTAGGCAACAACGACCATGCTGTCGGGGAAGTCAGCGGCCACGCTGTCCAAGGCTCGCGCGGCGTAAGGACAATAGCCGCAGCGCATCCACGTGAATATCTCGGCCAGCACGACCCGGTTGGTCGGCCTCAACTGCATGATCGGCGCGTCAGAGCAGCCGGCGAGGAACCCCAGGCCCCAGGCCGCAAGCACGAGGCTTGCGGCCCGGGACATGAAGCTTAACGAAGGTGCCTTCACCTACCGAGTCACAACGATCTTGCTGGTGGTTCCGCCACGGTCCGACGACAGGCGAACGAAGTACGTGCCTGCCTTGACCGCGTGCCCGCTCGCGTTGTTCAGGTTCCAGGCTACCCACCCGCTGCCGGCAAGGTTGCCGCCCAACCGTTGCACGAGTCGCCCGTCCACGTCGTACACGGACAGGTTCCCGGTGACGCCGATCGGGACCTCGTAGTTCACGCGCGCCGTAGTCGTCACGATGCTCGCGGAGGGCGTGATTCGCCACCCCGAGGTCACGGGCTTCTCGGCGACGCCGAGCCGAGCACCTGCCTCGAGGTTGTCGATGTACCAACCCTCGGCAGTGCCGCTGTAGTCGCTGATGAAGCGGAACCGGAGCTGCACGGTCTGTCCGGAGTACGCGCCCAAGCCTATGTCCTCTTGATACCAGCCCGAGCTCGACCCGAAGTAGTCAATCAGCGATTGCCAGAACCCCGAGCCGTTGTCTATCTCAACGACACCGTTGTCGCTCCCCAGCTCGTAGTATACGAAGTATTTCAGGGTTGTGTCGCTGCCGATGGTGAAGAACGGCGTCATCAGCCGGGCGTCGTTTTCGTTTGTGTACTGGTAGCTGCCCTCAAGGCCGCAGTACCAGCTTGTGGACGGCGAGTAGGAGTTATATGTAGTCTGGTGCCAGTTGTCTCTGATACCTCCGTGCGTCCAGCCGCCGACACCGCTTTCCATGTTGTCGGTGAACCCGGGTGTCGTGGTGACGTTCAGCGGAAAGCTCAGGTTGGCAGCCGCCGCGCCGGTCGCGGTGACCGCGAGGTTCATGGTGGCCAGATGCGGGTTTGGGCAGTTAGCGGACACGTGGATCTGGAACGGCGTGCTGGAGTAGCCGACGCCGCCGGCCGCAATGTTGGCGAAGTTGGCCGTCGGGGTCGTTACCGTGATGTAGGAGTCCGACGTGGACAAGGTCGCCGCGATGCTCTGCCCGAGGCCGGAGCCCATGTTCCGCAGGCCCACGGTCAGGTTGGCGTCGCCGTTCGGAACCGGATTCGCCGACTGATAGCCGTAGTACGCGAGTGCGGGGACGTCAATGACGGAGACGCGCGCACCCTGGTAAATCTCCTTCGAGGAGTTGTCCTGTACGAACACGATGAAGTCGCAGTTCTTCGCCACCCAGGCCGCATTGACGGTGAAGTCACGCGTCTTTGTCAGGGAGTCGCCGGCGGCGATAGTCACCGCCTCGCCCGAGGCGGAGGGAAGCATCAGCCGCTCCACGAACTGCAGGCTATCGTCTCCCTGCCACGGGTAGTAGATATGGCTCTCGGTAAGCACCGTTTGGAGCTGCCCGCTGACCGAGCCGCTGCTGGTATTGTGCATCTTGATGGTGACCGTGCCGGTGCGCGCGGTAGTGTCGTAGGTTATCGAGAGCGCTATGGTCAAAGGACTGGATACCGCGATGCGAGTGCGGTAGTAGTTCAGGTAAGTCGGGTACATCGTTCCGGTATGCAGACCGCCGACCGACTGGTTTGAACCATCCATTATTACAGTCGGATACCCCGAGAACGAATAGTAGCTTCCCCGGGTGGCCGCGTCGGCAGTATAGTACGCGTCGCCCGAGTTCGACGCATGGTACGCAATCGCGACTACCGAGTCATTCGTGCGGAAGTTGAGCTCGTCAATTCCGCGGGCTGCACCTGGGCAGTAAGTGCACCAGGTGGCGGTGATGTCTTCGAAGACCATCACCCGCTGGCTCGCTTGCATCGCCAATGGGACCAGCAGCGCTAGCGCCAGCACTGACAGACGTTTCATACGGACCTCCTTGGTTTCGGACTTTGACGGACACTTCTGACTATGTGCAGGCACGTGCCCGCACCGTCACCAAACGGGCCTAGACCAGGCCCATGCAGGACAGTCATATCTGCGCTGCGAACCGGTGAATCGTTTCGGGGTTTCCGCGGATAACGCCAACCGTGAGCGCAAGGACCGCCACGGTCAGCAGTATCGCGAAAGCCAGACGTCGCTTCGTATGACCTCCTTTCAGCAGCATGACACCGCAAAACCAGACGTCACTCTGCGCGACCCGCATGTGCACAGATCAAAGGCCAGGCAGGTGGTATTGGAGGTGAGACTGTCAATCTCCTCCAAGCTCCTAAGTCATGACGCACCGCCTGCCTGGCCAAACTGATGAGCTGGCTAATGGGCGCTCCCGTTACGGACGCTGAGCGCTGCGCCGAGCGCGCCAACAATCTGCGGTCCTTCCGGCACCAGCAGCCGGAGGCCGAGCCTCCGCTCCAGCAGGGTCCGGATACATGGATTCAGCGCTACGCCACCGGTAATAACAACCTGCTGTTCCGCGCCCACACGGCCGACCAGCGCCAGCAGCCGGTTGACGATTGACTCGTGGAGGCCGAGCGCAATACTCTGCTTGCTCTTACCGGCGGCGATGAGCGACACGACCTCGGACTCGGAAAAGACCGTGCACATCGAGTTGATGTTCGCCGACTCCTGCGCCTTCAGCGCCTCAGAACCGAACTCGGCCAGCGTATACCCCAACGTCATCGCCATGACCTCAAGGAAGCGGCCGGTCCCTGCCGCGCACCGGTCGTTCATCTCGAAGTTCACCTGTCGCTCCTTTTCGACTCGTATGACCTTGGAGTCCTGGCCGCCGATGTCAATGACCGTACGGCACTGCGGGAACAGACGGCTTGCCCCGAGCGCGTGGGCCTTGATTTCGGTGATAACCGGCAGCCCGAGCTTCTCCCGCGCAAGATGGCGACCGTATCCGGTCGCGACGGTCAAGCCGTCGTGGCCGTCGAGTAGTTCCCGCGCACGGGCCAGCGGGTCAGTGCCGGTATCCACGACCCGGCTGTGCACAAGCCTGCCGTCCTCGACCACGGCAACCTTGGTCGTGCGCGAGCCGATATCGAGCCCGGTGGTCAGGATTTGCGGCTCCTAGCCCAGTTGCTCGACGAACGCCTCAATCCGCGTGCGCAACTGGCCCGTATCTTCCTCTGAATAGTCGGTCACAATCTTCAGGGACGGTTTCCCGATTCCCTTCAGCGCGCCTTCCACCCGCATCGCCTCCACGTTGTAGGTGTGGCAGTACTGGAGCACGTACTGCACCACTCCGTCCACCGCAGACTCCCCAGCCATCCGCTTAACCGCGTCGAGCCGCTCGAAGTTCGGCGTGAAGCAGGAGCAATTGACCTTGAGGTAGCGATCGGCCAGCGCGGACAACTGGCCGTCGAGGTCTGTCGCAGTCTCGTCAACCAGGTTCTCGAAGTAGCGCGAACCGGTACAGGTCTCATCGGCGACAATCGCGGCGCCCGACGACTCGACCAAGTGGTGCACCTTCCAATTGCCCATGACCGACGGGCAGCCCGACATCATGACTCGCTTCGCACTCTTCGCAAACGGCGAGATGCCGGCCGCGACCCGCTGTTCAAGCTCGGAGTTCAGGATGTTCAGATGCTCAGTGAAGCGAACCGGCTCGTCGTTTAGCGCGCCCTGCATCACGGCCACCGCATCCAACCCGCTGATCGGCGGTGGGTCGCTCCGGCGCAGTTCTCCGAGCCGCTGGAGCGCTCGGCGCTTCGCGTTCATCACCTTGATTGAGGCGGCGAGCTTTCCCGGTTCCACCTTCCGGCCGGTAATCTCCTCGGTCTTGTCCCTGAACTCACGCACCGACCTGCGCCAAAGCTCGATGTCAATCGCTTCCTTCTTCTGCGGGACTTCCATCACATGGAAAGTCGGGTCCGCGAGAATCTCCCACGTCTTCTTCTTCACGTCGCAGGTCGTCTCGCCGACCATCATGTCCAGAATCGGCCCGTAGGGACAGGTCTTGGAGAACGCCATCCCGAGCGTGGACTTCACCAGCGGACAGATGTCACGCGGGAACGTCTTCTCCGCAAAGGGAACCGTGAACTGCGACCCGCCGCAGAGCGCAATCGGTATGGCGTCAACCGCCATCACCACTTCCTCGGGCACATAGACGCAGAACGTACCAACGACCTTGCGGCCGGCCTTGCGCGCCTCCACCAGCTCGGCGATGCGGCCGCCGTGCGCGCCGTGCAGAACCCCGTCGAAGTAGGCCATCGCCTTTGGCCGGTTCTGCTGCGAGCCGATGGTGCGCTGGAACGACCGCTCGGTGGCCTGCGACAGCTCATCGTGCAGCGGCACGTCCAGCCCGAGTTCTGCGAGCAACGTGTTGTGTTCCGGCATGCCTGCCTCCTTGCTCAGGTGGCGGCGGGCGGCAGGCATCTCATCTGCCGCCCGCTCGTCTGGCTCGGTCTCGGTTACTTAGGCTTCTCTCCAACGTACCAACCACGCCCGACCTGGTGCGCGTGCGCCGCATCGCGCCACAGGTTCACGAGCCCGGTCGCGAACCCGAACAGGTCCGGCCCGAAGTTCTTCAGGATGGTCGGCTTCAGGTCCACCTCGACCATCGTCTTGTACTCGTCGAAGCACTTCGCGTACTCCGCGGTCTGGTCCTCAACTGTGATGTTCTTGAATCCGTACTTCTTCATCAGGTCGCCCCAGCCCTGCAGCGTCTCCATGTATGGGAACGCCATCGACTCGTACAGCTTCGCCAGCAGCGGCTCGTCGACCTTACCGGTGATGACCCAGTCGGTGAAGATTATCTTCCCGCCCGGGGCCAGCACCCGGTACGCCTCCTCCATGAGCTGATCTTTGTTCGCAACGTAGCACCACGCTTCCTGGCCCCAGACCACGCAGAACGTGTCTTTCTTGAACGGCATGTCCATGGCGTTGCCCTCGACGAACGTGACGAGGTTGTCGAGCCCCGCAGCCTTGGTCCGCTCGATGGCCTTGGTCAGCATCGTCTTCGTGAAGTCGAGGCCGGTCACCTTCACGCCATATTTCTTCGCGATGTGGCGCGCCGGCGCGCCCAGAGCCGAGCACACGTCGAGCACGTGCATCCCCGGCTTCAGACCAACCGCCGCAGCCATCCGGTCTGTCACTTCGTCCTTGCCCGAGTGTATCTGCTCGGACATCACTGCTTCCCACAGCAAGCCGCCCGGCCCGTCGTAAACGTCCTGAACGTCCTTGCCCGTGTAATCGTAACGCTTCTGCATTATGCCTCCGTCAGTATAGGTCCTGTTGGACCTATTCTTCGATTCTTAGCCGGCAAACTGCCGGCACAAAGCCGGTCAATCATGCCGCTTGTCTAGCTTGGGTTGTTAGCTGGGCTCCGTGACTGGAAACTGGTAACTGGTAACTGGTAACTGAGTCCTTCTCGCTCGGTCTCCGGGGCACACGGCCCCAGCGGCTCGACCGAGTCATGGTATCGGCCTCACGGGCTCACAGAACATCATGCTTGCCATCAATAATCATATGACCCGACCCGACCAAGTCAAGCGAGCGCCGCCGGCCTCCCGCTCCGGTACCTCTACCCGCGGGGCGCCTTGTAGGTTTCCACGTCGCGCAGACTCTCTATCTGCTGGCCGGCGCGCATGAACAGACCCTCAATGTTCTTGCGGTCAGGTGCTTCCCAGCAGCAAATCGGCTGGTGGGTCATCCGGTCGACGTAGGCCCAGTCCAGTGTTATGCCGGTACCGGCCGCCGCCGCGATGACGGACGCGCAGGCGGTCTTCACCGCCTCGGCGGTCATGGGTTTCAGGACTATGATATACTTGGCCACAGCTCCTCCTGTTGTCTTCCGACGGTTAGACTCCCAGGGTGTGTGCCGACATCTGCCTTGAGTCTCTTGGGTACACGACGGCTGACCGGTCGGCAGTCACCGATACGATGATAGACCTTGCCCCGACCTTGTCAAGCTACATGCAGCGCGGGCCTACAGACTCAGGAAGAGGACCGCGAGGCCGGCGCAAGCCAAACCAAGGACGTGCGTCTTCGTGAGCGGTTCCTTCAAGAAGATGAACCCGAGAACCGCCGGCAGCAATATGTACATGCCGGACAAGGGCACGACCACTGACGCTGGCCCACGCCGAAGCGCGATGAAGAAGAACACCAGGGCGAGGCCATAGGCGAGACCGGCCCCGAGCGCCATCGGGTGCGGGCGGAGCCACTTCCCGCTGCCGTCGGTGAGCGCGAAAACGGCGACCGGAATCACGGTGGCGATGGTACTCCAGAACGCCAGACTCTGCGGCGAGACGCTGCTTGAGATGATCTTGGCAAGGAAGCCCCAGGTTCCCCACAGCACTAGCGCGAACACGGACAGAAGTCGGTAGTCCATGGCGTGATGCTAGTGTGACCGCTTGCGGAAGTCAACCACCGGGGACATCGGAGGCCTGCTGAGGCAGCCCCCGGTAAAGTCGAATCCGGCTGTCCTTGCCGCCGTCATCAGCGGCACGACTGCCCTTCATGCTCCATCCACGACCGCGCCGTCCAGCGCCTGGACGCACGGCCGAGCAGTCGCTCGACGATGTGCAACGCCCCATCAATCCCCGCGGTGACGCCGGCGGTTGTGATAATGTGGCCGCAGTCGACGAAGCGCTCGCCCCGCACTACCCGACACGACGGGGCAGCGGATTTGAGTCGCTTGACACCCCAGTGATGCGTGGTGGCTCTGACGCCGTCCAGCAGCCCGGCACGTGCGAGTACGAACGCGCCCATGCAGACCGACATCACGATGTCCGCGCGCGCGGCCGCTCGCCGAATCCAGTCCAGTCCCGCGCGGCCGACATTCTCCGTCGCGCCGCCGGGAACGACGACGATGTCCGCCCGTGGGGCTGTCGTGATGTCGAAGTCAGGCAGAACTCGCAAGCCGCCCATGGTGTGAACTGGCTTCACGTGCTCGGCAACCGTGATGACCCGGAACGCCTTGCCCTCGGCGGCGACAATGAAGACCTCCGCCGGGCCGGTGAAGTCGAGCAGCTCCACTCCGTCGAAGAGCAGAATCGCAACCGTGCGTCGTTTCCTCACGCGCTATCCCCTTCGATAGCATGTGCCGCCTTAGGGACAGGGCCGCACGCTGACAACCGTGAGCCGTCGGCCCTTGTCCGTCCAACCAAGCTCATCGCCCTCTCTCGCCGCGCTTTGCTGCCATTGTCAAAGAAGGTGACCATCGCCGATGCCCGGCTGCGAACCTAACGTCTGTGGATCCCGAACAGGGCCTCGAAGGGACGGCGGTATATCTGCCTTCCGAGCCGGGCTCCCGCTTCCCATCCGTCTTCCTTGCCGTCGTGCAGTTCATCCCATACCTCAGACCGGAGGCGATAGACCAGTCCGGCCGGCTCGACGCGGCGCGCGCGTACCGGTGAGCTCCGGCCGCCGCCGCGCCGGAATTCCACCCGACAGCCGGAAGCCCGGACGTAGCTTATGTTCCCCTTGCCCAGCGTGCAGCCCGACCCAACCTGCACGCCGTCGATGAAACAACTATAGGGCGTCCGTGCCGGACAGAAGACGTGGGCGGTAAGCTCGAACGGGGAAGCGCCCAGTTCCCGGCGGGCGCGCAACCCGGCCTTGAGCCCGAGCGCAAGCCACGGCCCCAGATGGCCGTGGAACCGGGCCGCGGCGGCGAGGCTGGGGTGCTTCGATTCCATGTGAGCGTCAGATGGTATTCGGAATGGCCGTCGGTTCAAGCGTGAAAATGCGGGGCAGGCACCGCCCCGCTTGACCGGCAACTCTTCCGGTGTTACGATTCCTGAATCCGTAACACTGGGAGACCCGCTACCGGCGTGATGTCTACCTACTGGTCCGCGAATCGCTAACCTGGAAAGGAACTGCCGATGACCCTGCTTCTCGTTCTATCCCTGCTTACCGTTCCCGGCGGCGCGTCCGGGGACTCTTCCGTCCTGACCATTGACGAGGTTGTGGTGACCGCGGACCGCGTACGCATGCCGGTGCGCGACGTGGCTGCTTCGATCAGTGTCGCCACTGCCCTTGATCTTGAGCGGACGACCGCCCGCACCGCGACGATGGCGCTAGACGGCATGCCCGGCGTCTTCGTCGAGCACACCGGTCAGTTCGGTCGCACCGATATCGATATCCGCGGCGTCGGAGACAACGGCACCCGGGTCCTCGTGCTGGTTGACGGCCGTCCCGAGAAGATGCCCATCTACGGCTGCACCATCACCAACACGCTGCCCTTGAACAACGTCGAGCGCATCGAGGTGGTCCGCGGGCCGCTTTCGGTGCTCTACGGCTCGGATGCGATGGCCGGCGTGGTGAACATCGTGACACGTCGGGCCGAGAAGCCGCTGGAACTCGGGGCGCAGTTCGACTATGGCTCGTTCAACACCCGTCACGCAATGGCCAGCGCCGGCATGAAGCAGGGCGGGTTTGACGCACTGCTGTCCGTGGACAAGGCGATGTCCGACGGCAATCTGCCCAACTCGCAGTACAACGGGAATGACGTTTCCCTGCGGTCCGGTTACGACTTTTCCTCCGCGTTCCGGCTCGACTTTACGGGCAAGTACTACACCGGCGTGAAGCACGAACCCAAACTCGCGACCGCGCCGGACACCGCTGTCGCGACCGGCTGGAACAAGTACGACCGCGCCGGCCTGGACCTCACTGGCACGCTGGGCTCGGAGACGTTCGGCGGATTCGCCAAAGTCTACCGGACTTTCGGCATGAACCTCTTTGACCCGACGGATGGCTGGCACTCCACCGATTACACCGATGGCGTGATTATTCACGGCCAGCGGCGGTTCGCGTTCGGCAATCTGGTCCAAGCCGGGCTCGAGGGCAGCCTGCTTTCCGGCACCTGGATTCAGTCCGACACCGCCAAGCCCACCTGGGATCGTCAGCAGGCGGGCGTGTTCGCCCAGGACGAGCAGACCCTCGGTCCGGTCACGGCCAACGCCGGACTGCGCTACGAATACGACGACATCAGCGGTCCGATCCTCTGCCCCAAGTTCGGCGTCGTGGGTCACGCATCGGACAACACAACCGTGCGGGCCAATGTCGGCCGCGGGTTCCGCTACGCGCCCCTCAATTACACCTCGGTCTTCCCACCCAAGAACGAGAGCCTGAAGCCCGAAGTATCGTGGAACTACGAGTTAGGCGTGAACCAACGCGTGGCCGAAGGATTGAGCGCCGACCTGGCGGGGTTCATCCTGCGGGGGTCGAATCTGATTGATGTGGCGTACGTTCCAGGCCGCGTGCCGCCGGTGGAGTTCCAGAACAAAGGCAGCTTCGCATTCAGGGGAATCGAGGCCGGCCTGCAACTGCGCACCGGGCCGTGGCGCGGCAATATCTCCTACACGTTCACGGACTTCGGGGTGAACACCCTCGACCGCCCCGGCTCCAAACTGGACGTCTCCGCCGGCGCGACCATCAAGCGGCTCGACCTCGACCTGACATTCCAGCATGTCGCCCGCTACTTTGCGGCCGATAGCTCGCAGTCACCCATCCCCGCGTACTACACCTTCAACCTGCGGGCCGAATACGGACTGCTGTCCTGGCTCGGGGTGTTTGCCTCGGTCGAGAACCTGCTCAACCGGTCCTACGACGAGTACGTAAACGTGCCCGGGTCGCAGGCGGGTCTATACCGGATGCCCGGGCGTTCCCTCAGCGTGGGATTGAAACTGAAGAAATCCTAGCCGCAGACGACAGTCGGCCGGCAGGCAAGAGAGGCCGGGCCGTCAGCCGTTAGCGGCGCATTCAACGATGCGAGTCCTATCTTGTCCGTGCGGTAGGCTGCAAGCCGCAAGCTGTCGGCTGTGAGCCGTCAGCCCTCCCCGCCGCACCTTGACATCGCTCAGAGACAGGTGGATGTCACTGATTCTTCGGGGAGAAGGTCCTCGCAGTCGGCGGAGTTACTTCGCTACGGGAGTCTTGAGGAATTCGACCACCCGCTGCACGAACTGCTCGGCTTCGACGAGCAACTCCATGGCCTCTTCCCGTGTCGCGGTCTTGACTGTCTCGTAGTCGGATTCGTGACGCTCGTCGAAAGCCCGATGCAGGGAGCGAGACATCTCGGTCGGGAACGCGCCACCATGCACGAACTCCTTATCGAAAAGGCTGATGACCCCGGCGTGTTTTGATGACGCCCTGCCGACGTTCTGCAACAATGCCAGCACTGCATAGAACATCGCGTAATACGCCCGATTCACAACACTCCGGGGAGTCCGCCCGGCGTCAAGCAGGACGTGCGCATCGGCGAGGGTCTCCCTGGCCTGCTGCAGGCGCAGGCTGACCAGCTCGGAAACGTGCTCCGGCCTCAAACCTCGACACCTTCGGCCTCGACAGCCAATGCGAGCGTCGAGGCGCTGGAAGGGCCTTCCTCCCATTCTGTGCGCGAAACCACGAGCGGGAAAATGACAAGCCCGTTCTCGTAGCCCAGCTCCCAAGCGCAGAACCGGACATACTCCTCGGACTCGCGCGAAACTGGACCTTCGAGGACGACCAGCACGTCAAAGTCCGAATCCGGTTCGTTGTCGCCGCGTGCGCGCGACCCAAAAAGGACGAGCCGAACCAGCACGAGCCTTTCCGCTATCCTGGCTTTCAACTTCCGGAGCAACAGCCGTTCTCTGTCGGTCATCGCTCAACTATATGCCGAGCAATGGAATAAGTCAAACCAGCCCAGCCGGTCGAGGTCATTATGTGCAGCCGCAAGCCTACCGCCACGAGCACTATCATGTCGGACGATGTACGAATCCTTCGATTCAACGATACACGAAATCTCGCCGCGCCTTGACATCGTCCCGTAATAGGCGGCTATCCATCATACTCCGCCGGTTCCGGTCGAAGGCCCGGTGAACTCCTTGATGAAGCCCACCCATGCCAGGCTGCGCCTGAAACCGAGTCGGTGGTTCAGGGCAAGGATCGACTGGTTCGAAGAATCGTTCAGGGTCCTGATGAACGGATGGCCGTGTGCCCTCGCGTACCCGATGCCCCGGAGCTTTAGCGCAAGCGCCAGTCCCCGCCGGCGATGCGTCCTTGTTACGCCCGTGTCCCCGGTCATGAGTGCCCGGCTGCCCGGCACCTGGCGCAGGAAATGAACCCCCACATAGTCGCCACCATCAACGGCAACAAAGAAGGCATCCGGCAGCAGATTCTCGTCCCCGCGCATCCGCTTGAGGAATGCTTCGTAGCTGAGTCTCGTGTACGGCTCCGGGCTGGGCATGTCGGCCTGGACATCCGAGATCAGTTCGTGCAGCTTACGGTCCCGGTCGGGTTCTGTTTCCAGCTCGCGCATGGTCCGGATTCCGATGCCCTGAATCTGGATGCGCTCTTCGACACCGGTAAACGGCGCCGAGTCGAACCTCGACACGTCCAGTTCCGACTCCCAGCAGCGGGACTCATCCCGGAAACCCCGAGCTTCCAGGAACCGGATACGGCCGGCCATGTCCTCACCGGCAATCGCTCGCAGCGAGAGCGGGTCGTACTGCGCGACCTCACGCGCCACGCACTCGTAGAGCGCGGAACCGATGCCCCGGCGCTGGAAATCGGGCAGCACGCTCAGCGTGAGCGAGTACCGCCGCGGATGATACGATGTTGCCGGTTGGTCGAAGCAGCCGAAGCCGACCACGCGGCCGCCGACTTCTCCGACCCAGCGCTCCCGTCGGCACCGTTTCTCGCGATCCCGGTCATCGATCTGCAGCTCGCCCGGCGTCGTCGGATAGTCCGGGTAATTGGCATTCCATATCTCGGCCAGGGCCGCGTAGTCAGCCGGAGCAAACTGCCTGATGACCAGGCTCATCGGTTGCGGGGTGGTGTCACTCATTCCCTCAGAGTCGCGTCCGCGTCGGATCTCATCCTCATCCGAGCCGCTCTTCGCCCCTCGTTCCGCACCCATCACTCATCGCTTATCGTTCATCACTCTCCGCCTGAACCCGACCATCTTGTCATGCCGCGCCGGGTGTGTCATCTCTTCGCTCGTTCGGTCTCCTTTGCACGGGCGTAGAATGAACTCGCCAAGGTGAGAAGACAGGTGCCACCCGCAATCGCCCATGGCAGGTAGCCGTTATGGTACTGAGCAGCAGAGAGGCACCCTATAGCCGCATAGTAGCCGGCAACATAGGGTATGAGAATCGCGGGCCTGGCAGGGCTGCGGTACTCAACCTTCAGCACATGGTCTATTGTCGCGGCCCCCAAGGCCCACGTGGCATAACCGATTCCTGCCCAAGTGCTGAAATCGCTCTTCTTGTGAGAGAGGTCCACAATGCTCGAAGCCAGAATCGGAATTCCCACTAACTCTGTTCCCGCGCCCAGATACGGTGCTGCAGCAGGCGCGTGAACGCGCGTGATAAAGTATCCAGTGCCGACCAGGTTGGTCGACGTCGCCAGCCAGAAATCAGGGTCGCTAACGAAAGTGCTGGTTGGCAGCACGGCGGCCGGACTCCCCCAGGCCTCGACTGCCGTGACGACAGCCGCCACGACAATCAACATCATCGGCGCAGGTCTGCTCGTCTTTCGGTTCATCGCCGCCTCGCTCCTCCGGCAGTCCGGGCTTCCTTTCGTATCGGTCTCCGCCCTCCGCCCAGTTCAAGCCGCGGGCACGACACGCTCGGACTCCCTCTTGTCCTTGATTGCCTGCAGCCGGCCGCGCCAGACCTGCGCTTCGGCCGTGCGGTTGGTCTGTTCGCAGAGCCGGGCCAGGCCGTCGAGGACTCGCGCGGTCTCCGGATGCTCCGGGCCGAGCGCTCTGTCACGGACTGCCAGCGCCCGGTGGTAGAAAGCTTCGGCTTCACCGTACTTGCCCGTGGCCAGGCGCAGCTCAGCCAGGCCGTACAACGGGAACGCGACATCCTGATGCTCAGGCCCGACGGCGTTTTCAATGATAGCCAGTGAGCGCTGATGTAGCTGTTCGGACTCGGCAAGATGCCCCTGCAGCCGGTAGAGTTCGGCCACGCTGTGCATCGGGCCACGGGCCAGATTGATGTCGTCGGGCCCGACCATGCTCTCCATCAACGTGAATGCCCGGTGCAGGAACGGCTCGGCGTCAGAGTAACGCCCGGTGCGGAGGAGGTGCCAGCCCAGCGCGTCGAGACGGCTGGCCACGATATTGTCGGGCGCGCGCGCGCGTTCGGCAATCTCCAATGCTTCGCGGAACAGGTGTTCCGCTTCCGGCAACCGGTCCTGTTCCTGACAGAAATCCCCGTAGTTGAGCAGCGCCTCCGACAATGCGATTTCGACCGACCCGAGACTTCCCTTCGGGTCGGATTCGCCTGCCGCCCGCAGTGTGGCG
>Ga0335071_10003546_pt1 | contig 16396 bp, 14 predicted proteins | sample Lox_Sample_15_FD_206724 | JGI IMG/M metagenome (GOLD analysis project Ga0335071, IMG submission 206724) | Soil microbial communities from Loxahatchee National Wildlife Refuge, Florida, United States - Lox_Sample_1.5 | ecosystem: Environmental > Terrestrial > Soil > Wetlands | place: USA... | reverse complement strand
CTCCCCGTTATCAGTCCCCGTCGTGTTCCATACCGTGAACCTGACCTGGTAATTCGTTAATGCACCTGAACTGGAACCGGCTATCGTGTGCACCTTCCGGTAACTCCACCCAGACAGGAACGGTGGCGGTGCCGTTACAGTAATGTAATTCGTCTTCGTCGTGGTATTGGTGCCGTAACTGTTCGTCACTTTCAACGAAACGGTATACAATCCCGTTCCCGTATAGGTGTGGCTCGGGTTCTGCTGCGTTGAATACGTGTTGTCCCCAAAACTCCAGTTCCATGCGGTCGGAATGCTTCCGGTAGAATTATCGTAAAACTGAACCGTCAGAGGATTAACCCCGGTTAAAGGAGTAGCATTAAAACCAGCGACGGGACCTGAAGGCGTTACCTGTGATCCTCCGGTTCCACCGCCGAACGCCTTGATGCAGACATTCGTATTCCCGTACGAGCTGGTTATATCGCTCCAGCTGTTTCCATTTGAACTGACATAACTCTGCCCTGCTGAAGCTCTTGCCCCACTCGAATAGCCACTCAGGGGATATTCAAGTGCAATGGGGTATTTATTGCTCGGGTTGGAGAACTGGATAACAACAGAGAACGTCTGGCCATTCGTGACCGAGACTGGAGTAATGGTGACCGTATGGTACCCTGCATAGGGGAACGACCCGGATGTGGTCGATTGCAGGCTGCCGCTTTTCGGCCCGGATGTCGGGTTGGTGTAGACATAGACGGTATACTGGGTATTTACATCGGTCGTATAGAAGCTCACGGCATTGATCGGCTGGTTGGCAGATGCAGTAAAGATATTTGCGGCCCACCCGGTGGTACTCGAATACCCGTAATCTATCGATTCCCCGAGAGGGTCGTACTGGTAACTGGTATTATAATTGGTTGTCGGCTCTGCATCGTGGAAGACTGCCTGCTCGTCGTGGCCGAGAATGCTGTCATAGTAGGAGATCCAGAAGTATCCATCTCCATTCCAGGCGCTTCCCCAGCTGTTTTTACATAGGAATGCACCCGCTCCGGGGGCCCCGGTCACCGCATGATTGTCATCCCAGCCGGCAATCGTGATCATATGGTTCCCGGAACCACCTGACGGGTAATAGTACCCGTTACTCTGGAGGTAAGCACTATTCCAGTAGAACGAGGCGGAAATGCCGCCATAATTCATGATCGCTGCTTTGAAATTGTCATTGTCGGTCGCGCTGCTCCTTGGGGGAAGATAGATCACATCCTGTACATGTTTCTGGACCGGTGAACTGGTCCCTTCGTTTAACGGACCGCTCCACCGTGCAAGGTACGCGGCGGACATCTCGTTGTTGCCGCCGTTGCAGGAGCCGTAATCAAACCCGCTATTCGCATTGAGGTCTCCTTCATAGAAATCCCGATTCTCTGCCGGCATCAGGCTCGATTCCAGCGACCCGTACGCACCATACGCCCAGCAGTCACCACACGAGCCCTGGTCCTTAACCGACGTAACCCTGTTGTACGAACGAAGGTCGTAGGACGAAGGATAATTCCCGAGGGTCATAATGGCAGGCCTCGATCCCGCCATCTGCGAGAAATTGAGGGGTGAAGGCCTGTACCCGGTGAGGACCTGTTTCCCGGATCCGTCATTATAGGTATTTTGTACCGATGCCAGCTGGAACAGGAGAAATGCAGGATTAACGGGAGCCAAGGTACCATTTCCGGTAGGTACCTGGGTTGGTGTCGGTGTGATCGTGGCGGTAGCTGTCGGTATCGGCGTTACCTGGGATGCTGAACCCGTTACCGCAGCATAGGCGTCAATTCTGCCGCCTGTCTTAACTTTCCCAGACATGGATGACTTCAGGTCTGCCGTACTTAAGATATCGGATTTAACCTGCGATGCGGTCCAGTCCGGATGCACCGCCTTTACAAGACCAGCTATTCCGGCCACGTACGGGACGGCCATCGAAGTGCCGGAAAATGTTCCGTATTGTGAACCCGGGCTGGTGGTATAGATATTTACACCCGGCGCTGCTACGTCCACCGTTTCCGGCCCATAATTCGAGAACGAAGCCAGGTTATCATTCTGATCGCTTGCAGCCACGCTGACAAGATTTGCATTCCCATACGATGCCGGGTAAACCGGAGAATTGTCATTGTCCTGTCCGCTATTCCCGGCAGCGCATACGATAATTGCAGGCGACACGTCGATGGCGTCCTTCAGGGCCTGGTCGTATTCACTTCCACCCCATGAAATACTGATGACATTGGCGCCCATCTGGTTGGCATAAAGAATAGCGTCGATGGCATCGCTCTCGTAGCCGTAGCCCTGTGAATTGATCACCTTGAGAGGCATGATGCGGACATTCCAGTCTACACCCGCGATGCCCAGGTTATTATTCCCTATCGCCCCGATAACGCCGGCGCACTCTGTCCCGTGGCCATTGGTGTCAATGGGATCATTGGTATGATCGACGAAATTCCACCCATGCACGTCATCGACGTAGCCGTTGCCGTCATCGTCGTTCCCATTTCCGGAGACTTCTTTCGCATTCGTCCAGATGTTTGCTACGAGATCAGGATGGTTGTAATCAATACCGGTATCGAGGACTGCAACGACAACACTATTCGATCCTGTCGTCTTGTCCCATGCCTGCGGGGCACTTATTACCGGCAATGCCCACTCCTGAGAATAGGAAGGGTCATTTGGGGTCGAAAAGAGAGATATTTTGTAGTTTGGCGTTGCGTAGAGCACATTGGGGTTGTTCTTATATTCTGCAATGACATCTGCGATATTCTCCCCGTTCGCCACTTTAACAACTTGCATTCCGGAAAGCCCTTTCTTATCCAAATCGTCAATTACTGTCGCAGAAACGGCCGTATGCGCAGCGGAAATAATTTTTCCTTTATTTGTAGGATCGGCGATGCTTTGAGGTTTGAACCGTACGATCACCTCGTCAGGAGCATAGGTATCGCCCGAACCAATAGACGATGAAACATCCTGCTGCTGAACAGAGCTGGTAGGATTGCTGGTGGGAACGGAATTCGTCGGTATGGTCGTTACTGCTGTCGACGACCCGGTTATGGAAGACTCGCGTGTTTGCGCAGGTGTCGTGACAGGTATTGTGGTCGGAACCGGAGTAGCAGGGGCGGACGTAACTGGAGGGAGCGGTGTCGGGGAAGAAGAGGGAGCCGGCGTAGCGGGGGCGGTTGTTACTACCGGGGAATTAACGACTTCAGGTTCTGTCTGGGAGGGTGCAATGGTAACGGTGGGAATCGTTGTTATCGAATCCGGCACCGGAACCGTTGGAACGGTTGTTATATTCTGCGTGCTGCCAGGCACCACATCGGATGAACTAGCCGGATTGCTGTCCGTTACGGTATTACCGACCTCCCGGTCTGCGAGTGCACAAGCCGTCGCAAAAAGAAGGAGGATCAGGATCAATGCTGTATATCTATGCACATGGGATTTCATCGAACCGCCCTCTACACCTTCTCAGTGTATAGCATTATTGTAAATCATTAGGTTTTTTAATATTATGGATGCCTGCAGATCCAACTGCAATCAGTACTTGATCAGATAATTAATATATCTTTAACTTGGGACAGGGGATTTTTCCCGTAAAGCCAGTGACCGGGCCTGAAAATTTTTAATGTAGTGAAAATGAAGGGATTCAGACGATATCTGCAAAATATTGCTCCATCCTTCGGAAATAGAACATGCCAGTGACAATTAGAAACATAACAACCCCAAAAGAAATCAGGATTGTAGTACCTGGAGCTGATGTCCCCAGCAGAGCCCAGCGGAAACCTTCAATGACCCCGGTCATCGGATTTAGGGCATACAACCACTGCCAGGATTGGGGTATCATACTCGCGGGATACACAACCGGTGATGCAAACATCCAGATCTGTATCAGGAACGGCACTGTATACTGGAAATCACGATACTGGACATTTAAGGCTGACAGCCAGAGGCCTACGGAAAGCGAAGTCATCATGGCGAAAATAATAAGCAGTGGCAGGAATATGACATTGATCGTTGGGACGACACCGTAGTATATCATAAGAATTACCAGTAACCCAAATGCCACTATGAAATCGACAAGTGGCGAGAGTATGCTCGCAACAGGCATAATCAGGCGTGGAAAATATACTTTTGTCATGATATTTGCATTCTGCACCATGCTTAACGTCGATCGTGACATCCCTTCAGCGAACAACGTCCACGGTAGCAGTGCAGTGAATGCGAATAACGGATAAGGGACATTATCAGACGGAATTCCCGCCAGTCTCCCAAAGAACAGGGTAAAGATTACCATCATCAACAGGGGCTGAAGTACAGCCCATGCAATACCGAGACCGGTCTGTTTATAGCGAAGTTTTACATCACGCCAGGTAAAAAAATAGAGGAGTTCCCTGTACTCCCAGAGTTCGTGAAAATCGACCGGCACCCATTTTCGCGGTGGGCGGATGACTATTGTTGGTTTTCTGACCTCCACCGGAATGACTCCGGTTTCATCAGCAATGGTCATTTCCACGTGAATCCGCCATTTCTTTATTGTTCATATACCAGTCGATAGTGGCTTTAAGTCCTTCTTCAAATGAAGTCCTTGCCTCGAATCCGAATTCCTGTTTTGCCCTGCTGACATCAAGGCAGCGTCGGGGCTGGCCATCCGGTTTACTGGTATCCCACCTGATCTCTCCCTCAAACCCGGTAAGTTTTCCTATCAGGGTTACTAACTCCCGGATTGATATTTCCCTGCCCGCACCAATGTTCACCGGATCGGGTTTGTTGTATCGTTCAGTTGCAAGGACAATTGCCCGGGCACAGTCATCGACGTACAGGAATTCGCGTGAAGCAGCTCCCGTACCCCACACTTCGACCGTCTTATGATCTTCTTCAACAGCCTCAACAAACTTTTTGATAAGTGCGGGAATTACATGGGAATTTTCGGGATTGAAATTATCCCTCGGTCCATAAAGGTTAACAGGGAGCAGGTAAATGGAATTGAATCCGTATTGCTGCCGGTACGCCTGTGACTGAACAAGGAGCATTTTTTTTGCTAGTCCGTAAGGGGCATTGGTTTCTTCGGGATAGCCATTCCAAAGGTCTTTTTCCTGGAAGGGAACCGGGGTGAACTTTGGATAGGCACAGACAGTCCCGAGGATCACGCATTTATTGACCCCTTCGCGACGTGCTGCTTCGATTACCTGTATACCTATTATGGCATTGTCGTAGAAAAGAAAAGCGGGATATTTCTGATTGAACCCGATACCACCAACCTTGGCGGCAAGATGGATTACTATATCTTTATCTTTTACTGCTTCAAGACAATTTTCCCAAATTCTCAGATCCATCTCTTTGCTTCGCGGGACGCTAATCTGGTTATCCGATACCCCTTCTTTATGAAGGCACTGAATAATGCTTGAGCCAAGAAATCCCGCCCCGCCTGTCACCAGGATGTTTTTATCCTTCCAGAATGCCATTCACTCATCTCCTGTTAATTTAATTATCTGCTCTTGGTAAATTATTTACTTTGTAAATAATCTATCCGCCAGTTAGTTCTAAATTCAGTCCTTTTTCCACCACTTGTCAGGGAATTTTTTTGCGAGGATTTCATCCCCTTCCCCGATGGGTTCGAAACCGAGCGCCCTGATATCGGCGTCCACCATGATCTTTACCAGTTCCCCAAACTTTACTTTCGGTTTCCAGCCTAGTTTTTCATTTGACTTCCTGGGATCCGATATCAGGACGTCAACTTCAGTGGGGCGGAAGTATTTCGGGTCGATCTTCACATAGGTACCGACATCGAGTCCGGCATACTCGAAGGCAGCGTTCAAAAACTCGCTGACCGAATGAGTCTCTCCGGTCCCGATGACATAGTCATCGGCATGGTCCTGCTGAAGGATGCGCCACATGCATTCCACGTATTCGGGTGCGAACCCCCAGTCCCGTTTTGCCTCGAGATTGCCGAGGTAAAGGTACTTATCTTTTTTCGCAAGAAGACGGGCGATGCTTCTCGTTATTTTCCTCGTAACAAAGGTTTCGCCCCGGCGGGGAGATTCGTGATTAAAAAGAATCCCGTTTGATGCAAACATATGGTAGCCTTCGCGGTAATTTTTCGTCATCCAGTAGGCATACAGCTTCGCGCAGGCATAGGGACTCCGTGGCTGGAAATACGTATCCTCGTTTTGCGGGGGGCAGGCCGAGCCGAAAAGCTCGCTGCTCGATGCCTGGTAAAACCTGATATCCTTATTGCTCCGGCGGGCGGCTTCGAGGATCCTTGTCGTCCCGATTCCCGTCACGTTTCCCGTATATTCCGGCGTATCGAAGCTGACCCTTACATGGCTCTGTGCCCCGAGGTGATAGATCTCATCGGGCCGGATATTGTAGAGAATGGAAGAGATCTGCTCCGAATCTGATAAATCTCCATAATGGAGAAAAATTTTCGCATCAGGGTCATGGGGATCGAGCAGGATATGGTCGATCCTGCCGGTATTGAACGATGAGGACCTCCTCACGAGCCCGTGAACCTCGTATCCTTTGGAAAGGAGCAGCTCGGCGAGATATGAACCGTCCTGCCCGGTAATTCCTGTAATAAATGCCTTCTTCATCGGAAGTCTCCGGAATTGTCATGATTAATTGAATTTGCTATCTTATCAATCCTTCATCATATCTGATAAGATACCAGGGATTTCTCAGATGAAACCCATTGACCGGAACTGATTTCAGTAACTCCCACGACACCATTATCTCTCCTTATTACCGATTATTACAAAGGAACGTGGGTCTGTTATGACTGAACCATCACCGCGAATGAGCATTATCATCAGTGCATTTTCCTACATCCCGCTCGTCATCTATTTTTTTGTGGCGATCATGCTCACGATCGTAGCGATCGCATCGCTCTTTGATTGTGCAATGCTGATCTGGAAACTTATCCTGACAGAGGATTTTGCCAAGAACCTGTACCCGGTCATCACGTCAATTCTCCTGACGATCACGGTGATTGTTTTATTTGAAACGGTTACCGTGTATTTCAGGACAAAACATGTCCCTGTCCGGGCCCTGCTCGTAGCGGGCCTGACCGGCACGATCCGCCAGGTCCTCATTATCAATTATACACCGGTGGAAACAACGCAGCTCCTTGCGACTATAGGAATCCTCGCTGTCCTGATCGCCGGGGTGGTCCTTGTCAAGGAAGAATAAAAAATAATTAGAAAAAACATTTAATTTAGGCTTTGTTGACATCCTATCTCCGCGCTGCCTCTTCTTTTGCTAATGTTCTTCATCTTTAATGTTTCAAGTGAAATTGAGATCGTCTCGCACTCCCGGGGATCCACCCAAAAACTAGCGGCACCCTGATTGCAGTACAATCAAAATTAAAAGGTTTCTGAACTCAAAATATCGAATGCCCAGGGCTGCTCTACGATTCACCTTTCATTACGAAGAGCCATTCATCGAATATCTTTTTCCGGGCGATAATAGCCGTTTTGAATGCCTGCTCGTGGAACATTCCGGCCACTTCGTCGACCCCGGTGAGGGACGAGATGAGCAATAATACCCTTCCTTCGGGGGCAAGGACCGATCGGACACCGTCAATAAATCTTGCAATAGTCGACCGTCCCTCGGGACCGCCGTCCAGTGCATATTCCAGCCAGTCTACGATCCTTTCTTCGTCCTGTGTTGGCAGGTATGGCGGGTTAAAGACGACCAGATCGAATTTTCCCGAAATCCCGGCGAAAAGATCGGTCCTTACAACGGGAAGTCCTCTTGATTTCGCTGTGAGACATGCATGGGGGTTGATATCAGCACAGAGAAGGAAGTTGTACCCGGTGAGATGGCATCCTACGTATCCGGTCCCGGTCCCCATCTCAAGAACACGGTCGGAGGGTTGCAATTCACCTTGCACCGTTTCGAGCAGGAGGTACGTGTCTGCTTCAGGCTGGTAGACCTGGCAGGGATCATAGCAGCCGGCGATCGGGAATTCCTTCATTGTTGTGATACAAGGGTTGGTGTTCCTGGTATATTCACGTTAATATCGATCTGAAATTTATCCCAGTGAGTGAGATATAGTCAGACATTGCATTCGATTCAAAAGAAGGATCGATACGGCCTCTGAAAGTTGCTGGAACTGATGATTCACCGTATAGATTTGCAAACCGGGATGTTTGGCGATGCGGGTGACAAGATGATTTTCCCTGGAATAATTCGCTGGGGGGGCATCTTTAAAAGCCTTATTCCGAATCCCTGCGATGTCAAGTCCCGAGGTTCGTAATTGTCGCGAAGTCTTCGAGGTACAATTCTTCGGGCCTCGAAGACAGGATCTCTTCAGGCAGCAGTCCCAGTACGTGGGCGACAAATTCCTTATTGAGTATCCCTGACGATCCTTTGAGGCAGTTCCGCACGGTCTTGCGCCGGTGGGAGAAGAGGGCTCGCACCACATCGGCATAGAGATCCCGGTCGCTGATTTCGAAGATGGGACCTCTGGGCACGATTTTTACAACCATCGACCTCACCTGCGGCTTAGGCGAAAAACAGTTCGGTGATAACTCGAAGCACTTTTCCACACATGCATAGGTCTGGACCATTACCGAAAGTCTCCCGCATTCAGGTGTGCCGACCGGCGCGAGCATCCGCTGGGCGAATTCGCTCTGGTACATCAGGACGGCGGTCTCAAAACCGTTATCGAGAAGCCGGAACGTGATTTTTGAGGATGCCGAGTAGGGAAGGTTGGAAACAACGATATCAAAGGGTGGGAGCTCGCATTTCGTTGCGTCGCCCTGGAACAGTTCGAGTCTCCCGGACTGCAAATCCCCGGCAAAATCCTCCTCGAGATCGGCGACGAGGTCACCATCAAGCTCGACTGCCCGGACATGCGCACCTCTTTCAAGCAACGCACGTGTCAGTATTCCCCGGCCCGGTCCGATCTCAAGAACGATACGTTCTTTGACATCGACAAGGCCGGCAATTCGTCGGACAGCATTCTCGTCGACCAGGAAATGCTGGTCTTTCGGGGCCTTCATTTCGAAGTGAATACGTGGTACTTTACATCAGGATCCTGGAGCTCTTCCATGATCCGGCTGATAATCATCTTTTCCGGGTGGGGGATGGACTTGATCCGTGCACTGATGTCGGCAAAGCTTTCGAACGGCTTTTTCGCCCGTTCTTCAAGGATTTCCCACATCAGCTTTTTCCCGATCCCGGGAAGGAGGTGAAGCATGTGAAGCTTGGGGCTTATGGAGATCGATTTGTTGAAAAAATCGACGTATTCTTTCTCATGCTCTTTAACGAGCTGATCGATGACGAACGGCAGCTCGAGCTTCGCTGTCTGCGTCAGCTCGTCGTAGCTGATCCTGCGTTTGACACGCTCGATCTTGTCCCGTTCGCCATCCCCGATATAGACTTTGTCGTGGATCTGGATCTCGATCTTCTTCGGGATCAGTTCGAGGAGCTTGAACTGTTCTATTCCTATCGCCTGGATCACCGGTTCACGTTTGAAAACAGGACGTGGGTCCTCAGGATGACCTTTCTGGAGGACATCGAGTACTATCGCATTGATCTCCTTCTTGTCAGCCTTCATGGGTCACCCTCAGAAATGGGTTTTTACCAGGTTTATGATAGTGTCTAGTTCTTCGCCCGATAAAGTAAACTTTTCTTTTGCATATACCGCACGGAGCTCGTCGCGTGTCCGGGGCATGATATTTGCTATGCGGAACGCGATATCGGGCTTCATCTTATCGAGGTTCAGGAGTGCATTCACGAGGTCCCGGGATTTTTCGGGACTTGTCTTTGCAAGGTTATTGGCATGCTCGATACTCTTCCTGAGTTCGTAGGGCATCTCCTTACCACTTTCGATACGCTGGGCCTCCATCGCCTGCAACTGCTCACGGAGTTCAGATAAGGTGATCCGCTCTTCAGAAAGAACTGCTTTTACTTTCATGCCGGTTACCTGAAGGTTTATTTATCTCTGTGCTTTTAGATGTTGCGATCGCGCAATTACGACTTTATCCGCATTCCCGTCGCGGATCTCGAGTACCCAGGCACGTCCGCGTTTCTCGAGGACGGTCCCCGTCTTTCCGTGGAACCTGCGATGCGGCATACCCTTCTGGACGCTCGGGTTGCATACGATGTGTACTTTTTCCCCGACTTCGAACTGCTGGATAACCGATGTTACCGGGGAGATCCCCCGTTCCCTGAGGGCTTTCTTCAGTTTATAGCGGGTTTTCTTGCGTGGACCGTTATGATGTGCCATGTTAATCGTTCACTCCTGTTCTGTTCCTTCGACCTGTATCACGTCGAGACGTTCGACGCGGGCAGGTATACCGAGGACCTCGGTCAGGCTCGGGTGCGTTCTGCCATTGTCACCGGAGATCAGCTCTTTGATATAGAGTCCTGCTTCCCCGGTCACTTCGATGAGAAACCGGCCGTCCTCTTCACCGACATACACGATATCGAGGACACGGCGTTTTCGTACCTTATCGGCCCTCCGGTGTGCAACCCGTTCCGGGGTGCGCTGATCTATTGTCACGCCCAAAAGGGTGGAAAGTGCTGAACAAAGCCTTTCCGGAGGTACGGGGCCATCCAACCCGACCAGGATCCTGTATTTTTTATGAGCCTTGTTTGTTTTAATGGTTTCCACATCGCCGTGGCTGCACCAGCGCGATAATGAGACGGAAACCCTGCCTTCTGCGGATGCGTTGATGAGGGACTCGAGTCCGGCCAGGTCCATGGTCCGTCTCCGGGGGGCGACTATTTCGAGCACGAACGGCCTGCCGGTCCCGAGCATTCGTGCATCGATGTCTTCGCGGCCCGATCCATGGAGGACGGCATTTTCCCCGCCAAGCGCTTTCGCAGCAGGTCTCCCGATCAATTCCTCGACAGAGTCCTGGTACATCTTGCCGGTAAAATTACACCGTTCGCATCCCGCCCCGTGGCAGGCCCTGCAATGCCAGTGGGTCTGGGGAATGCCCCGTTCATACTTCATATAACGGCCGCTGACGAAGACCGGGTTGACCTGGATTTCCACGTTATCGCCTGCCAGATCGAGGATGATGACAATCTCTGGATTGGCCAGGTCCGCTGTTTTCCCTGTCTTCACCCCGATCGCCTTACCGACCTCCCGGTTCATCTCGGATTTCAGGGGCTCGGGATCGGTAAGCCTGAGATCGCTCCAGACCATCTCTTCGCTCTCCGCTATCAGGGGCGGTACCCTGGTACCAACGAGGAATGTCGAGAATTCTATTCCGTCGAGTGCCTGGACAGCCCGTTCTGCCCATTCATCGGTCCGGTCGAATGCATTGCTGCAAATCCAGCACGTCCCGCCAGGTTCCTTAAATGGAAGATTATCACGGATCAGGAGGGCTATCCGGAGCGACCTGCCGCGTGCATCGTCCGACAATCCAAAAGACCGTTTTCCGAAGAACCGGCCGAGGCAATGGTCGCAGATCTCGCCATATGAAAGGATATCTCGTACTGTATCAAGAAGATCAGATTCTGTCAACGGTTCACTTTCAGGGCACTTCATGAGAATTCTCAAGATATTGTTCGGGTTGGTAAAGAATCTATTGACATCTGGCTGGGTAATCCCATATTTTTATCCAGGCGTATTTGGCACTCGTTTCAATTGTTTTTTCTGTGGATTCACTGAAATAATGGGATACCATCTCGGGCAAATGTTGCTTTAATCCGTTAATTTTTAGGATTTTAGTTTTAAAAAATGCAACGATAATCTATTTTTACTATAATTATCCATTTTTAGAAATGGAATCCGACCAATCACCTGGAGAGAAAAATCAGGATAATACAAGGGATTTCGCACTTCAGGATCGGCTCATGAATTCCGTAAAAAAATATGATTTCATCTTCATTTTTCTCTTGATATTTTTTATCTACAATATAACGACCAAACTGGCAATAAATGAAGATACTATTCCTAATGCCCTGTTGCCTTTTTTAATAATTGGCAAGCATACGATCTATTTCGACAGCATAATCCCTCAACTTGCTCAGATGGGAGATACCTACCAGTTTGTGCAGACGCATGGACATTATGCCTCGGTTTTTACTATTGTAACCGGTGTACTGGTTACTCCGATATATTTCCTCCATATTGGCTTCTTGAGTATTTTTCCTCAACATGGGTTCAGTTATTACGCTGTTTTATCCAAATTTTCTGCAACAATTATCACTGCTTTTGCTGGAACAACGGTATATCTCACCAGTAAAATGCTTTTTAAAAGAAAAATAGCGATAATTACCATGGTTATTTTTGCGTTCGGCACGGTGTCCTGGGGGGTCAGCAGCCAGGCATTATGGCAGCATGGAACATCAGAGCTGCTGCTGGCTATTGCCCTTTTTTGTATCATTGCTAATGAATTAAAACCTAAAACAAAATATTTTGTCATTTTGGGGATCGTTTCAGGATTGTTTTTTTTTAACCGGCCCCCGGACTCGCTATTACTTATACCGGTGCTCTATTACCTGTGGTCCAACAGAAAAAATATAATCCCGTTTATTGTTGGGGCCTTAGTGAGTGGTGTCCCGTTCCTTATCTACAACCTGGTTACCCTCACTTCAGCGACCGCCACATCGGGTCCATTGAATACCCTTACCGGTTTCATGAACCCGCTGTCACTTATCGTCCATTTTGCCGGGTATTTTATCTCACCAAACCGTGGATTGTTCATATATAGCCCTATTCTGCTATTCGCAGTATGGGGTTATTATGTCCTGTATAAAACTGATACGGTGTCAAAACAGGTAAAAATGGTATTATTATTGTTCCTGCCCTGTATCATGGGCACGATTCTTATCTACAGCGCCTATACCCCGTGGTTTGGAGGATGGACGTTTGGCCCCCGGTACCTGACAGGGTTCCTGCCGGTGTTGGCAATAGTTACGACATTCGGGATCATGCCGTTCCTCTGGCCAAAAAACCGAACCCACAGCACAAGGATTATTTCAATGATCATCCTCTTTCTTATTCTCATTTCCATCAGTATCGAAGCGATAGGTGCCTGGTGTTACCCCTATGCAGAATGGGATAAAAATGTGGATGATAATAAAGTCTGGAATTGGTCTGACTCACAGATAGCTGGTTCCTATTATGCAGGAATAACAAGTCTTGATAATGTTCAGATATTAATATGGCCGTCCTGTCCCCCGCCGATTGGATATATCCAGGTCTATAGTAATGAAAATCTCCTGCAAATGATATCCCCAGGAAACGCATTCCTTCACTGACGGGTTAACACCCTTTAGAAAAAACGGTATTGTTAAATGAAAACGTATTATTCCATTCCTGCTCTTCTCCGGTCGATCCGGTTTAAGAGGACGGTGATCGTGTGGTCGGCGTGGAGCACCCGGGGCCCGACCGAGTATCTCGGCAGGTCTTTCATCATTTCCTGCTCCCCGGCGGTAAAGTCCATGTGATCAGAGAGAATAAACCCCTCGGGCAGGTCTTCAATGCCGGCAATATCCGCGCCATTCTCATCCAGGACCGCGAACTCATGTTCCTTCATCAGGCGCCCGAGGCCCCCCCGCCTGACAAAGACACCCCTTGTCGATTCCCTGAATTCCTCCGCAGCGGGAATTTCAAGCGCCTTTTTTATCAGGGACCCGGCACTCCGCTCGTCCGGGCTGAGGTACCTGACCTTTTCTCCGGAAATCATGACCGTTTTCGGAGAATCCGTCCCGCCGAGGAGGACCAGGTATATCGTCACATCGCGCCGGAGGTCATGGGACAGGAACAGCGAAGTATTCACGCACCGGCACAGCACGTCCATCCTGCCTGCTCCCCCGGGCATATCGTTGAGGGTAAAATCCCCGGTGGTCTTCGCCAGGTGCCCGATCACGGCAAAAACCGTCATCCGGGCTACCCGCTGAACCGCTTCATCATCCGCTGGAGGTCGAACTTGCCTCCGCCCCCCCGGACGCCTTTCAGAGCACGTTTCATCGTCTTGTAGTATTTGAGGAGTTCCCGCACTTCTTCGGGTGACGCCCCGGCACCGTGGGCAATCCGCTGCACCCTTGAAGAACTAAGGAGTGCCGGGTCGTCCAGCTCGGCACCGGTCATGGAATCCATGATGATCCGGTACCGGCTCATCTTTACCGTGGTAACATCCAGCACGCCTTCAGGAAGCTGCATGTTCCCCATCGGCAGCATGCTCATGATCTGTTTGAGGGGGCCCATTTTATTCAGCGATTCGAGTTGCTTGTACATGTCCCGGAGCGTGAATTTTCCCCTCATCATCGCATTCACGTCAAAGTCGCTCGAGGCGATGGACTCTTCGGCCTTTTCGACAAGTGCTTTCAAATCACCCATGCCGAGGAGCCGCGATATGAACCCGTCGGGGTCGAACCGTTCGAGGTCATCGATCGTCTCTCCGCTGCCGATGAACACGATACCGCTCTGGGTTTCGGATACTGCCGACAGTGCACCGCCGCCTTTTGCCGTCCCGTCCATCTTGGTAATGATCACGCCGTCGATGCTGATCGCTTCGTGGAACCGTCGGGCCTGCTCGCTGGCCTGCTGGCCGAGGGCAGCATCGATCACAAGCCAGCGGTGCGTTGCTTTTGCGATGGCGTTGATATCGATGATCTCCTTGATCAGGTCGTTCTCGAGCGCATGGCGGCCCTGGGTATCGATGATGATAACTTCGACGTGGGACAGGGCAGGCAGGCCTTCGCGCACGATTTTCAAGGCATCGGTCTCTTTCGGGTTGCCGATACAGGGGATATTGATCTTTGCACAGAGTGTCGAGAGCTGTTCATAGGCCCCCGGGCGGAAGGTATCCCCGCAGATCACGCCGACCCGGAGCCCCTTTCGCTGGAAATAGCGTGCGAGCTTTGCCGTTGTCGTGGTCTTTCCGCTCCCCTGGAGCCCTGCCATCAGGATCGTCTGTGAACCGAGCGTGACATCGGTCCCCTTTCCCATCAGCTTTACGAGTTCCTGGTAGACTATCCTGAGCACATGCTCGCGGACTGCCATCCCCTTCGGGAGCTCTTCCTCAAGCGACCGGGTCTTGATGGCGTTCGAGAGGTTCATCACCAGCTTGACATTGACATCCGACTGGAGAAGGGCCCTCTGGAGGTCCTTGACGAGGTCTTCGACTGCCGCCCTGTCCACTACGCTCCTTCCGGCCAGTTTCTTCATCGCATCTTTTAACGAATTTCCCAGCTTGTCAAGCATCAGGATTCCTCCGAAAAGAGTTCCCCGATCACCTGGTCGGGGGAGAACGGGGTGATATCGTCATACCCCTGGCCGGTTCCGAGGAACATCAGGGGTTTTCCTATCGTATGGGCGATGGAGATTGCCGCTCCACCCCGGGGGTCCATATCAGCCTTCGTGAGGACGACGGCATCGGCACCGACCGTCTTCTCGAATTCATCAGCCCTGACAACGGCATCGTTTCCCGCGACCGCTTCGTCGACATAGACGATCAGGTCCGGCTTCATTACCCTTCTGATCTTGTCGAGCTGGTTCATCAGGTTGGCCCGGTTGTGAAACCGCCCCGCGGTATCGGCCAGGACTACGTCTACCTTATGGGCAATGGCATACTGGACCGCATCGAATAATACGGCCGACGGGTCCGCTCCCTGCTGGTGCTGGATGATTTTAATGCCAATCCGTTCTGCATGGACATCGATCTGCTCGATAGCCCCGGCGCGGAACGTGTCCCCTGCACCGATGACAACAGAAAAACCGTTTTTTTTGAGGAAATGCCCGACCTTGGCAACGGTTGTTGTTTTTCCCGTACCGTTTACGCCGGTGAAAAGCACCTTGACGGGGTGTTCATGAGTTTTTATGTACGAGATCAGGTCGAACCCGTTGCCGAGTACGTCCTTCAGTGAGGTCTTTAGAGCTGATAAGACAATCGAGTCAACGGATTCCCCTATTTTTCTTCGCCTGCCAACCAGTTGCTTCTTGAGATGATCCAGTATCTCTTCGGTTACCGGGAATGCGACATCGTTCTCGAGGAGCACGATCTCGAGTTCGTCAATCGCGTCCTTCACGTCTCCCTCGCCGATGATGAGTTCCCGGTCTTTTACAAGGGCTTTTACTTTGTCGACGAGCCCTGCCTGCTGTCCGGACTCTGCTTCCGGATTGACACGCTCTTCCGGAAACGGTCCGGTTTCATCGACAGATTCTGCAGCCGCACCGATATCGTTCCCGAGCCGGGTCCGAACTTCCTTTAACCGGGATTTCAGCGATTCAAACATTACCGGGCCTCCCGGAAGGACCCCTTCAGCGCTGTCCCTGAGACTGCGCCGCCGCCTGGGCCTGTTGGTAGCCGGTCTCGATGCGGCGCGCGATCTCGTTCATCTGGGACCTGATACGGTCGATGGTCTCGGCAACTTTCTTTCCCGAGGCTTCCATCTCTGTTATCCGGTCTTTCAGGTATTCGACCGCATCGGCATT
>Ga0335071_10003544_pt1 | contig 16401 bp, 17 predicted proteins | sample Lox_Sample_15_FD_206724 | JGI IMG/M metagenome (GOLD analysis project Ga0335071, IMG submission 206724) | Soil microbial communities from Loxahatchee National Wildlife Refuge, Florida, United States - Lox_Sample_1.5 | ecosystem: Environmental > Terrestrial > Soil > Wetlands | place: USA... | reverse complement strand
CTCGACCTTTGCGGCTGTAGCACCGCCGGTCGCCACGGTGCCCACCATAGCCATCGTGGCGCCGAACACGGCATTGCGCGCGGCCCCGGCGGCGGAGATCCGCGTCGGCATGGCGGGCCTTGACCACGGCGGAACGATCCTGCGCGCCGACACGGTGATCGCCGTCCCGCTGGCGGCTGCGCGCCCGAGCGGACTTCCGAGCGTCGCATCGGTCGCTGCCCTTCTCCTGCCGCGACTGCAGGCCACGGCATGATCACGCGCCTCTCCGGCGGCCGCATCTTCGACCCCGCCAGCGGCGTCAACGGGGTCATCCGCGACCTGTATGTGGAGGACGGTCGCATCATCGCGGCTCCGGCCAGCGGCACGGCCGATCAGACCTATGAGTTGCGTGGCCGGGCGGTCATGGCCGGCGGAATCGACATCCACAGCCACGTCGCCGGCGGCAAGGTCAATCTGGCCCGGCTCCTGATGGCCGACGATCACCGCGATGTGCGCGCCTTGCATGGCTCGTTGACGCGCTCCGGCAGCGGGGTCGCCACGCCGTCGAGCTTCGTGACCGGCTATCGTTACGCCGGAATGGGCTACACCGCCGCGTTCGAGCCGGCCATGGTGCCGTCCAACGCGCGGTCGACGCATCTCGAAATGGCCGATCTGCCGATCGTCGACAAGGGCACTTACGTGATGCTGGGCAACGACGAGTTCCTGCTCGACCTGCTGGCGCACGGCGCCGATCAGGAGCGGATCAACGACTATGTCGCGTGGATGATGCGGGCGACGGCCGCACTCGGCGTCAAAACCGTCAACCCGGGCGGCATCAGCGCCTTCAAGTTCAACGAACGCAAGCTCGACATCGACGGCGCGATACCGCATCACCGGGTGGCACCCCGCCGCGTGATCCAGGCGTTGACGCGTGCCCTCTCCGAGCTCGGCGTGCCGCACCCGCTGCACGTGCACTGCAACAATCTCGGCATCCCGGGAAACATCGACACCACGCTCGGCACGATCGCGGCGGCCGAAGGCTTTCCGATCCACCTCACTCATGTCCAGTTCCACAGCTACGGCACCGAAGGCGACCGCCATTTCTCGTCGGCGGCAGCGCGCCTCGCCGAAGCGGTCAACGGCAACCCCCACGTTACCATCGACGTGGGTCAGATCATGTTCGGCCAGACCGTCACCGCATCCGGCGACACGATGGCGCAGTATCGCAATCGGACCTTCGCTTCGCCGGACAAGTGGATCGTGATGGACATCGAGTGCGACGGCGGCTGCGGGCTGGTGCCGTTCCGCTATCGCGACAAGAATTTCGTGAATGCGCTGCAATGGACGATCGGGCTGGAGCTGTTCCTGCTCATCAAGGACCCGTGGCGGGTCTTTCTGACGACCGACCATCCGAACGGAGCGCCGTTCACGGCTTATCCGACCTTGATCCGCCTGCTGATGGACCGCGACTTCCGCAACGCGTGCCTGAAGGAAATCCATCCGGCGGCCCAGACTGTGACCACGCTCGGCTCGATCGCCCGCGAATATACGCTGGATGAGATCGCGATCATGACCCGCGCCGCACCGGCTCGTATTCTGGGCCTCGCCGACCGCGGCCACCTGGGGATCGGCGCCGCCGCGGATATCGCGGTCTACGCGGAGGATGCCGATCGCGCAAAGATGTTCACCGCCCCGGAGCATCTGTTCAAGGACGGCGTCGAGGTGGCACGCCGCGGCGAGGTCGTGGCAGCATCCCTCGGCCGCACCCATGTCGTGCAGCCCGAATACGACCGGGCGATCGAAAAGCCGCTCAAGACGTTCTTCGACGATCACATGAGCTTGCGATTCGAGAACTTTCCGCTGTCCGAGCCGGAGCTTGCCGACACAGGCATCGGCCTCGCCGTGCATCCCTGCAAGCCGCGGAGCCGTGCGTGACCCTGAACGGCGTCATGATCGACGATACGTTTGCCGAGGCCTTCGGCATGCGCGCCACGCGCCTTCTTATCACCGCGGACACGCTGCACTGGGCGCGGATCGCGGCCGAGAGCTTTTCCGGTTTTGCGACCTCGGTGATCGGCTGCGGCGTGGAAGCCGGCATCGAGCGCGACTTGTCCGAGGCCGAGACGCCGGACGGGCGGCCCGGCATCGCCCTGCTGGCGTTCGCGGTGTCGCGCGACGCGCTCGGCAAGGCGTTGCGCGACCGGGTCGGTCAGTGCGTTCTGACTTGCCCGGGTACGGCCTGCTTCAGCGGTCTGGTCGCCGATGCGCAGGTTCCGCTGGGGCGGGCGCTGCGCTACTTCGGCGACGGCCAGCAGACCGCGAAGCGGATCGGCGGCCGGCGCTATTGGCGCATTCCGGTCATGGACGGCGAGTTCGTCTGTGACGACCAGGTGGGCGCCCAGCACGCGGTCGGCGGCGGCAACTTCCTCATTCTCGGCCGCTCGCGGGTTGCGGTCCTCGCGGCGGCCGAACGCGCGATCGCGGCGATGCGCCGGGTGCCGGAGGTGGTGATGCCCTTCCCGGGCGGCGTCGTCCGTTCGGGATCGAAGGTCGGCTCGCGGTACAAGTTCCTGCCGGCGTCGACGAACGACGCGTTTTGTCCGACGCTCAAAGGAGCGGTCGACACCGCTCTCGACCCGGATGTCGCGAGTGTGCTCGAGATCGTCATCGACGGGCTGACGGAAACGGCCGTCGCCAAGGCGACCCGCGTGGGCATTCAGGCGGCGTGCGCCGGAGCAGCCGACGGCGGGGTCACACGGATCACCGCCGGGAATTACGGTGGCAAGCTCGGGAAATACAAATTTCACCTGCGCGAGCTGTTGCAATGACGCGCCTCTCGCTCAAAGACGAGCTGCCGGTGCGGCTTTCGGCGGAAGGGCTCGTCCCCGAGCGCCTCTCGGGGGTGCCGGTCGCCGAAATCGAGCGCCTGCCGCTGGCGGTCGGCAACCGGCGCGAACATGTGGGCGACTGGTTTCGCGTGCGCGCCGATGACGATGCGGCGTCCGTGACGTTCGAAGGCCCGTGCGCCCGTCTCGACTGCATCGGCGCCGGCATGACGGCTGGACGGATCGTGGTCCAGGACGATGCCGGCGCGTATCTGGGGCGCGGCATGCGAGGTGGGGAGCTATCGGTGAGCGGGAGCGCCGGGTACGGAGCGGCCACCGACATGCGGGGCGGGACGATCCGCGTTCGCGGCAACGTAGGTGATGCCGTGGCGGGAAGCCTGCCGGGGTCCGCCGCGGGGATGCGCGGCGGCGCCGTCGTGATCGATGGCAATGCCGGCGCCCAGGCAGGGCAGCGCCTGAAGCGCGGCCTCGTCGTGGTTGGCGGCGACGCCGGACCCATCTGCGGCGCCGAGATGATCGCCGGAACAGTCGTGGTCGGCGGAAGCATCGGCGGCAATCCGGGCGTGGCGATGCGGCGCGGCACGATCATCGGCCTCGGCGGTGCCGCCATGATCGGGCCGACCTTCGCCGACTGCGGTGTACACGACCTCGTGATCTTCCGGCTCCTGGCGCGCCATCTTGTTGCACTCGGCCTCGCCGCGCTGGCGTCGCGGCTTGCGCCATTCCGGCGCTGGGCGGGAGACGCTGCCGTGGGCGGCAAGGGCGAAATTCTGGTGCCCCCGTGAAGTGGATGATCGCCATGGTCATGGAACATGCGAGGCTCATTGGCAGTGGAGCGGTCCTCCTGGCGCTGGCCATGGGCGGACCGGCCGCGGCTCAGGCGCCAACGGGGGAACTCGTCGCCCGGACCCAGTTGCGCGTCTGCGCCGATCCGGCCGACCTGCCGTTCTCGGACCAGAAGCTGGAAGGCTTCGAGAACAAGATCGCGGCACTGATGGGGCAGGAGCTGGCGGTGCCGGTCACGTACGCCTGGTTTCCGCAGGTCGTGGGCTTTGTGCGCAACACCCTGGGCGCCGGCCGCTGCGATCTGATCATGGGAACGGTCGCGGGCGACGATCTCGTGCAGACCACCTCGCCGTACTACTTCACGAGTTATACGATCGTGTTCCGCAAGGACAGCGGGCTGACATTCAACGGCTTCGACGATCCGAGGCTGCGCGACCTGCATATTGGCGTGGTCAGCGGAACCCCGCCATCCGATCTCCTGGTGCGTCACGGCCTCATGGCCAATGCGCGGCCCTATCAACTCCAGATCGACACGCGTCTCGGAACCGAGACGCATCAGATGATCCTCGACATCGTCGACAAGAAGATCGATGCGGGCCTGCTGTGGGGGCCGATCGCGGGCTATTACATCCGTCACGACAATCTGCCGCTCACGCTCGTGATGCTGCGCAGCGAGCCGCAATCACCGCGCCTGGAATATCACATCGCGATGGGCGTCCGGCACAACGAGCCCGACTGGCGGCGGCGGGTGAATGCGATCCTGCAGAAGCGCCGGGGCGATATCACGGCGATTCTGCGCGACTACGGCGTTCCGCTGCTCGACGAGCAGGGGAACCCGATCAATCCGTAAGGTGCGCCGATGCGGGCGCTCGTTGCCTGCGGTGTGGCTGTCCTGCTGATCGTCTGCGGCGCTGCGCGGGCCGATGACGGTCCGGTGCCGGAGCCGCCGAGCTACCGGCTCGACAACTATCGGGCCCCCGTGCCGCTGACCGTGTCCGGCGGCACGGCGATCGGGACCGAGGACGCGAAAGCGCTGTGGACGAACCGCCGCGCCGCGTTCATCGATGTGCTTCCCGCACCCCGGCGCCCGGACGGTCTCGCCCCAGGTGCCGTATGGAAGCCGCTGCCGCGACTGCACGTCCCGGGCAGCCTTTGGCTGCCCGATGTCGGCCGCGGCGAGATCAACGAGAGGCTGGACAGCTATTTCCGCGACAACCTCGAGCGCATCACGGGAGGCAGCAAGGCGGCACCGGTCGTGTTCTACTGCCTCGCCGATTGCTGGATGAGCTGGAACGCCGCCCGGCGCGCCGTCTCGTACGGCTATACGCAGGTCTATTGGTACCGCGATGGCACGGACGGCTGGACCAAAGCGCGGCTGCCGACCGAGGCGGGCACGCCGGCGCCCGGCTGGCCCTAGGCGCTCACGACAGTCCCGCGGCCAGGGCGCGCGCGTACGCACCGAGCCGGGAATCGATCTGCCCCGGGATCTCGCACGCATAACGCATGGTCTGCTGCATCTGGGTGTAGGCCTGGGTCGTGAAGGTCCAGCGCTCGATAAGGTCCTTGTGCTCGGGCGCCGGGTTGGTCTGTTCGCCCGGCGGCAGCTCGCCCACCTCGACGCTGAGCTTGTTGACCAGCTCCGACAGATTGCGCTGACGCTCGGCCAAGTCCTTGATGCGGTCGATCACTCCGGTGCGCTGGCCGTTGGTCTCGTCAAGCAAGCCCGCAAAGGCGAGCGTGATGAGCCGTGTCCGGTCGCCCTTCAGGTCGTGCAGGAACGCCTCGATGGCTGCCTGGCCGTCCTTGGTCGAGACGTTGCGAGGGGCGATGCGCTCGACCAGGGCCTCGACCGCCGGCTCGCTGTGCCAGTCGCCGGCATTGTCGAGGCTCGGGCCGCTCCAGATCATCGCCGCGGTCACGTTCTGCACCAGCGGCTGCTGGCACGGCCAGTTCGGATCGGGGCCCGCCGCTGCCGCATCCCCGCATAACGCCACCAATCCCACTAGCCCGAGAAACGCTGATTTCATTCGGCCCCACCCCGGCGGACGATCAGCCCGCGCCCCGGATCGTATCCATAGATCGCCAGCGACATGAAGACGACGAGGGCGGCGACCACCATCGCGGCCGATTCCAGATCGAACTTCTCATAGAGCGCGAAACGCACCAACTCGACCGCATGCGTGAAAGGGTTCGCCCAGCAGAGATAGAAGAGCGTGAGGCTCGCTTCCTTCACGTGCCACAGCGGATAAAGCGCCGAGGAGGCGAAGAACATCGGGAAGATCACGAAGTTCATGACCCCGGCGAAATTCTCGAGCTGGCGGATGGCCGACGAGAGGAACAGGCCGAGGGCGGACAACATCATTCCCGAGAGGATGAGCGCCGGAAACACCGTGAGATATCCTGCCGGCGGCGGCTCGATCCCCCAGACATACGCGATCGCGAGGAACACGTAGGCCTGCAGCACCGAGACGATGACCGCGGCCACCATCTTGGCGGTCAACAGGAACCAGCGGGGCAAGGGACTCACCAGCAAGGTGCGCATGCTGCCCATCTCGCGGTCCCAGACCATCGACAGCGAGCTCTGCATGCCCTGGAACAGCTGGATCATGCCGATCAGGCCGGGTGCTATGTATTCCTCGTACGGGACATAGGTCTCGTACGGGGGAATGATCGACACGCCGAGGACGAAGCGGAACCCGGCGGCGAAGATCAAGAGCCACACCAGCGGGCGGACGAGCGCTGCGATGAACCGCCCGCGCTGATTGAGAAATCGCAGGGCCTCGCGCCAGACGATTCCGGCCAGGCAGCGGTAGTAAGCGGCAGGGCTCATGGGCGCCGGTCCCCCGTCAATGCGTCGAAGGCCTCGCGCATCGATGACGCATTCGCTTTGCGGATCACCTCGGGCACTGGTCCCTCGGCCAGCACCTGCCCGCGATGCAGCACGATCACGCGCGCCGCCGCGTCGACCTCGTCGATCAGGTGCGTCGCCCACAGCACGGCCAGCCCTTCTTCACGGCAGAGCATGCGTACGTGGTCGAGCAGGAACTGGCGGCTCGCGATGTCGAGCCCCACGGTGGGTTCATCGAGGAGCAACAATTTCGGCTCGTGCACCAGGGCGCGGGCGATTTCGACCCGCCGGCGCTGTCCGCCGCTCAAGGTGCGCGCCTTCTCATGCATCCGGTCGGCGAGACCCACGCGCTCGATCTCGCGGGCGATGCGCGTTGCGGCCAGATGCCGCGGCAGGCCGTGCAGGGCGGCGTGATAGAAAAGGTTCTGTGCCACGGTCAGGTCGAGATCGAGGGTCGGCAGCTGGAATACCACTCCGATCCGGCGCAGCGCCTCCGACGGCTTTTCCTTGATCTCCCAGCCGAAGACGCGGACTTGGCCGCTTTTGTGGTCGTAGAGGCGCGTGATCAGCGAGAACAGGGTCGTCTTGCCGGCGCCGTTCAGGCCCAAAAGCACGGTCCGCTCCCCGCGCCGCAGCTCGAACGAGACCTCGCGCAGCGCCTGGCGTTCGCCGAATGCATGACTGAGGCCGGCGACCGCAAGCGGCGCCTCGCGATCCTCCGCCGGAGTTTTCGCGTCAGGCCCTGCTGTCGTGACCTCCAGCATCATGGTTTGACGACGACCCCCCACGGCTGGTCGCCGACGGTCACCGACCGCAGGACGCGCAGGTTCGGCACGTCGATCTCCGAGATGTCGTTGCTGAGACCGTTGGTCGTGAACACGCGTGTCTGGTCGTGATTGAAGGCGAGGTTCCACACCCGCTGCCCGACCAGCAGATATTTCTCAACCTCATAGGTCTTGGCGTCGACGACGGCGACGCGGTTCGCCGGCCCCAGGGCCACGAAGCCGTATTTGCCGTCCCTGGTCAGGACGATCCCGACCGCCTGGATCGCCTCCTTTGGCACGCCGGGGACCGCAAAGGTGATCTTGTGCACGATCTGGTGCGATGAGGCATCGATGATGTTCACCGTACCGCCGATCTCGGAAGAGACCCAGACGAGCTTGCCGTCGGACGTCCACTCGGCATGGCGCGGCCGGCTGTCGACGAGCACGTTCGCCACCACTTTGTGCGTCTCATTGTCGATGAAGTGCGCCATGTTGGTGGTTTCGGACGTATTGACGATCCACTTCCCGTCGGGGCTGATGCCCATGCCCTCCGGCTCCACCCCGACCGGGATCTCGTCCACGACCTGCCGCTGTGCGATGTCGACGATCGACACGAGGCTGTTGTCCTCGTTCGACACGTAAAGGTGCTTGCCGTCCGGGTGGAGGGCGAAGGTCTCGGGATCGGCGCCGCTGGGCAGGGGGGCTTTGAGGGCATACGTGTCGAGGTCGAGCACGTCGATCTGGTCGTCGTCGCTGGCGCAGATATAGAGCTCCGAGTTGTCTTTCGACAGGACGATGCCGCGCGGGCGCTGGCCGACCGGGATCGTCTTCAGGATTTTGAGCGAGTCTGCATCCAAGACGGTGACAGAATTGCCCTTCTCGTTCGAGACGAAGATCGTCTCCGATGCCGCAGGGACGGTCCACAGGACCGCGCACACGAGTCCGGCCGCGGTCGTGGCGATCCGTGCGCTGTTCATTTCATATGGCATTTGCTCTCCGGACGGTCGACGCCGAGCGTGTCGAGCTGCGAGAACTGATGCAGGAAGGCGGCCTGCGGCGACACGGAGATCAGCGCTCGTGAATCGGCGAGCAGGATGGCCTGGCGCATCTGGCCGTCCCAGGGGCGGAAGCTGAGTGGCGTGCCCTTGTAGCCGCCGAGCTCGAATGTGTCGCCGCGCAGGAACGCCGCGATCTTGCCGGCATCGGCCGATTGGGTCCGCGTGGCCGCTTCGCCGACCGCGCGCACCGCGAGCCATGCGGCATAGTCGCGATCGAGCATCCACCGCTTGGCGGCACCCAGGAAGCGGTTCTGCAGCTGGGTCGCACCCCATCCCTGATGCGGCCGCGCCCAGGCCGACGGGATCAGCCCGTGCGTGCCTGCGATCGGCCGCGGCGCATAGGTCGCGTAGCTGAGATAGTCGCCGAACTCGTCGTCGAGATCCGCGACCACCAGGACGTCGTAGTCGATGCCTTGCGTGAAGTTGGCGGCCTGCTGGGTCATCGCGTATTGCCCGGTATCCGCGCGCTTGGCGCCCGGCTTGTACTCCCAGGCCTTCTCCTGCACGAGCTTGGCGTGGAACTTGGCGATCGAGGTCTTGATCGCGCCGGCATAGGCGCGGTCGGCGTCGGTCGGTCCGACCACGAGCAAGACGTTCGGCCAGCGCTTGACCAGCAGATATTGCACCAGCGCATCCGCCAGCATCGCGCGGCTCGGGACGGTGTGCAGGACGTTGGCGCGGCATTTGTCGGCGCGCAGATCGTCGTCGGGTGCCGCCGCATTGAACAAGGTCACGTCGTGCGCTTCGGGGAGGTCGGCAATCGCGAGCAGCTCCGCGTCCGGCAGGTTGACGGCGATGAGCCGGACCCCGGCCCCGGTGAGCTTCTTGAACGCAGCCACGACGTCGCCGCCTTCGGGGACCTCGGACTCTTCGAGGACGAATGTCTGGCCGGTGAAGCGGCCGGTCGTGTTGTCGTCGGCAACCCCCAGGCGGGCACCCGCCACGCCGAGGTCGGCCGGCAGCGGATCGAGGTAAGGCTCGGGCGGCGGGCGCTTCACCACCTCGCCGAGATAGCCGATATGCACCTCGGCCGCCGCATGGTCCTGGGCGTGCAGCGGCGATGCCCCGAGCAGCAGGCACAGGCCCGTGAGAAGCGCTTTGATGGAGATGAGGGCCGCCCGGGCACTCACGTCTTGTCCTCCCGAATCGCCGCGTGGCCGCGACGGTGTTTGATCGCGGACTCATTTGACGACAAATTTGCCATTCCGCCAATGGCCAACCCTGCCAGTCGTCGCGATCCACCCTGTCCCAGGGGCCGCCCGGCAGGCCATAATACCAAGGGCTGACTCTGCAGAGCTTGTAAGGAGCCGGCGGTCCAATGCACGATCGCTGGGCAAAAGAAAGCGATACGGGAGGAAATCGGTCGTGCCGACGATCAGGCTATCTGTCCTCGCGTGTTTGCTGGCGATGCTGGCCGGGCCGGCGGCCGCGGATGCGCCGCTGCGCATCGGTGTGCTGAAGTTCGGCACCGTGAGCTGGGTGATGGATGTCATCGCCCATCATCGCCTGGACGCCGCCGAGGGACTGAGCATCGAGCCGACCGAGTACGCCAGCAACCCCGCAATGCTCGTGGCACTGCAGGCCGGGCGGGTCGACTGCGTGGTGTCGGACTGGCTGTGGGTCTCGCGCCAGCGGGCCGCAGGTGCCGACTGGACGTTCTTTCCGTTCTCGGCCGCGGTCGGCGCATTGATGGCGCCCCGGTCGGGGGCCGTTCACGGTCTTGCGGATCTTCGCCATCGGCGGCTCGGCGTCGCCGGCAGCCCGCTGGACAAGAGCTGGATCATCCTGCGCGCCCTCGCGCAGCAGCAGAATGGGTTCGATCTCGAACGCGAGACCCAGCCGTCGTTTGGCGCCCCACCATTGCTGGAGCAGGAATTCCTGGCTGGGCGGCTCGACGCCGTTCTGACGTTCTGGCAGTTCGCGGCCCGGCTGGAGAGCCGCGGCGCCAGGCCGGTCGTCTCGGTGAGCGACGCCTTGCAGGCCCTAGGCTTCAGCCGCACGATCCCGCTTGTGGGCTACGTGGTCTCCGAGCGCTGGGCGGCAGCTCGCGCGGCTCAGCTTGCCGCGTTCGTCCGGGCGACCCGGGCCGCGAATTCCATGCTCGCGACGTCAGACGGCGAGTGGGAATGGCTTGGGCCGCGAACCGGGGCGCGCGATGCCGCGGACCTTGCAGCCCTGCGGGATGCATTTCGCGCCGGAATCCCGCTCCATTGGGGCGATGCGGAGCGGAAGGGTGCGGAGAAGCTCTACGCCGTGTTCGCCCAGACCGGCGGCGAAACGCTCGTCGGCCAGAGCCCGGACTTGCAGCCCGGCACGTTTCTCGACACGGTGCGGTACTGAATGATTGCGGCACAACGGGCACCGTCCTGGCTCAGTAGCTCTGCGCTCGTGCAGCGCCTCGGCTCGGTCGTCCTGTTCGTCGCGATCTGGCAGGTCGCGGCAAGCGCGATCGACAATCGTCTGCTGCCCACCGCGGCCGCGGTGTTCGCAGCACTGGTGCACGAGTGCGTGGATGGGCCGCTCCTGTTTCATCTTGGCGTGACCCTGGCCCGGGTGGCCGCGGCGTTCGTCGTCGCCATGACGATCGGGTCCCTGATCGGCATCGTGATGGGCCGGTCGCGCACGATCGACATTCTCTTCGACAGCTGGCTCGTGCTGCTGCTCAACCTGCCCGCGCTCGTCATCATCGTGCTGGCGTATGTGTGGTTCGGCCTGACCGAGGTGGCGGCGATCGGCGCCGTCGCGGTCAACAAGATCCCGGCGGTCGCCGTCACTTTGCGCGAGGGGGCGCGTGCGCTCGATCGCCGCTACGCCGAAATGGCCGGCAGCTTCCGCATCGGCCGCTGGCGCACCTTGCGGCACGTGGTGATGCCGCAGCTCTACCCCTATCTATTCGCGGCCGCGCGCTCCGGCCTGGCGCTCGTGTGGAAGATCGTGCTGATCGTCGAACTGCTCGGCCGCAGCGACGGGGTCGGCTTCCAGATACAGGTCTTCTTTCAGCTCTTCGACGTCACCCGAATCCTTGCCTATGCCCTCGCGTTCGCCGCGGTGATCCAGGTCATCGAATGGGTGATGTTCCAGCCGCTGGAGCGGCGCGCCGGACGGTGGCGGGATTGATGCCGGCCCTCTTCGCCGACATTACCGAGAAGCGCTACACGGGGGCGGGGGGCGCACCGGCGCGCGTGGCGCTGTCCGGCCTGTCGCTGAGCGTGGCCGCTGGCGAATTCGTCGCCCTGGTCGGCCCTTCGGGGTGCGGCAAGACCACGTTTCTCAACATCGTGGCTGGGCTCGACCGAAACTTCTCCGGCGCGGTTCAGGTGGCGGCGCATGCCGACGGCACTCCGGCGCGCATCGGCTATGTCTTTCAGGAACCGCGGCTCCTGCCGTGGCGGACCGTCGCGGAGAACATCGCCTTGGTGCTGGAGCCGCAGCAGGGCGCGGTCGTGAACGAGGTCCTCGATGCGGTGGGGCTGGGCGATGCGCACGACCTATATCCGCCCCAGCTGTCCCTCGGCATGAGCCGGCGGGTGGCCATCGCGCGCGCGTTCGCGATACAGCCCGATCTGCTGCTCATGGACGAGCCGTTCGTCTCGCTCGACCACGACACGGTGGAGCAGCTGCGGCACCTCCTGTTGAAGCTCTGGCGGGCGCGGCCGACCACCATACTTTTCGTCACCCACGACCTGCGCGAGGCGCTGGTCCTCGCCGATCGCCTGCTGCTGCTCTCTGCATCGCCCGGCCACGTCGTGGCGGAGGTGCCGGTGCGGCTCCCCCGGGCGCAGCGCGGTAACAGCGCCGAGATCGAGAGCCTGCGCGACGAGATTCTGCGCCATCACCGCGAGCTGATCGGGACCGCCCCGGCGGCGCCGGTCGGTTGAGCGGCAGCTATTTCAGCGTTTCCAGATAGGCGATGACGTTCTGGCGGTCGTCTTCTTTCTTCAGGCCCGGGAAGATCATCTTGGTCCCGGTGACCAGCTTGCGGGGATCTTGCAGGTAGGTGTCGAGCTCCTCGGGCGTCCAGGTTTTGCCGAAGTTCTTCATGGATTCCGAGTAGCTGAACCCCGGCTCCGTGCCGGCCTTGCGCCCGATCACGCCGAACAAGCTGGGCCCGATTTTGTTCTTGCCGGCTTCGTTCGTGTGGCACAGCGCACATTGCTTGAAGACCTGCTGGCCCTTCGTGGCATCCCCCGCCGCAAGCGCCGGCGTCGCCAGCATGGCGGCCATCAATGTCGATATCAGCAGCTCTTTTTTCACCCGTCACTCTCCCGATGAATTCGCGAAAGAACTTCTGCCTAGTGTAGTGCCGGTACGCGGCCCGATATATCCCTACCGACGGCCCGCGGGGCCAATAATGCTTTCGTCTTACGCCGCATGTCGTCCTTCGTCGATGCGGGCCAGCACATGGTCGATGATCGAGCCTGCGATGTCACACGGCGCCACGCTCTGCAATCCCTTCCACGCCGGCATGGAGTTGACCTCCAGAACGAACAACGCGCCGTTCGGATCCTCGATGAGGTCGACCCCGGCATAGTCCGCCTCGACGGCCGCCGCGGCCGCCAGGCTCGGCGCCACGAGACGTTCGATGAGCGGCACCGCCTCGCAGCGGGCGCCGCGGCGGACATTCGTGATCCAGCTCCGTCCGTGCCGCAGCATGGCCGAGACCGCCCGGCCGCCCGCGACCATGACCCGGAAGTCTCGCCATCCTTTATTGCGTCCCACGAAGCGCTGGAGATAGCGCACGCCGGCATAGCCGTCGTCGGGCGGGAGCGGGTCGGCCGGTCCGAACCGGCGCAGCCCGCGGCCCTGTGAGCCGAACAGCGGCTTCTGTACGCGGTCGCCCGGCTGCGTCGCGAGCCAACATTTCGCGAGCGCCAGGTCTTCGCTCGCAAAGGTCGGTGGGGTCGGGATCCCGGCGCGATGGAGCAGGAAGCTCGTCATGGCCTTGTCGACGCAGCGCTCGATCGCGCGCGCGTTATTGATCACAGGTATGCCCAGCGCCTCCAGCGCGTGCAGGATCCCGAGCCGCAACGTGACCTGCTCGAACGTGCCGGCGGCGATCGTGCGCACCAGGGCCGCATCGGGGAGCCGGTCGGCGAAGCCGGGGATCTCGAGGCCCGACCCGCTGCCGCCGACATTGACGGCGCACCGGCGCAGCGAGACGATCTCGGCCGCGATGCCGCGCGCGCGGCACGCCGCAATGAGGCGGCGTGAATGCCAGTCCGGCTGATCGGTGAAAATGGCGATCCGCATCGCGCTCAATCGCCGGACAGCGCGAACGACCGCGCGAGCAGCTCGGGGTCGTGGCGTCCGTGCCGGAAGCTGCGGCCGCTGTCGATCGCCGTCACCGTGACCAGGCCCGGACTGAACAGCAGCGGGTCGATCTGGTAGAAATCACCCTTGTACGCGGCAAACGTCTCGGCAAACGGTTTTCCGTAGTCGCGGCTGGTGTTGCTCGGAAGAGTCTCGGCCAATCGGCGCGCTTCCTCGTTCGGCCCGGTGACGAAGAGCTGCACCGTGCCGCCGTAAAGTATCGCATCGTTGGTGCGCCCCATCGCGGCGACGAAATCCGGCGACGGCGGCGGCAGGGCCGCCGTTCCGAGCCCGTCGACGATCCGGTCCAGCGGGAACTTCAGGCTATGGGCCTTGTGCAACGCCACCTCCAGCGAGCGCGCGGCGATCTGCACCGCACCCGCGAGACTCTGCGTTGGCGTCATGATCACGGTCAAATGATCCGGCGCCACGCCGCAATCGCCGGCGATCCGGCGGAGCAGTGCTGCGGGCGGCGATTTGTCGACCTCGAGCACGAAGACCGCGTCCGCGCATCGGTCGCGGTAGTCCAACTCGGCGAACAGCTCCTCTTTCACCGCGAGGCTTCGGCCGGGACCCGAGCCGAGGGCGAAGAATTTCGGATCGTCGTGCTTGAGGCTCCAGCCGGCATACTGGCTCCCGAGGCAGGCGAGGACCGGATTCGACGTGTGCACCGTGACCTGCCACGGCCACGCACCCGCGCCGGCCGCCAAGCTGACCTGGCCGAGACCGCCCAGGCAGATCTCGGCGATGCGCCGGCCGGCCTCGATCCCGCCTTCGACATCGATGCCTGCGTCGACGAGCGTCGCCCCGGATTCGTCGCGCCGTACCGAGAGGCGCAAGGGCTCGGCGTCGCGTACGAGCGCTGCCACGAGCGGTGCCACCAGACCGTTGATGCTAGGCCAGGGCAGCTTCTTGCGCATGCGGCGCTCCTGTCGTCGAAGGGGAAAGGCGCGCGAGAAGCCGCGCGGCCAGGATCTCGACGCGGTGCCGCGCATGCGCGGCCGTGGTGCCGCCCGCCATGACCGTGCAGATCGGTTCGCCGCGGCCGATGACCGTACCCGGCCTGCCGCGGTCGGTACTCCAGGCTGGCCACGCGAAGCCATCCGGAATCACACAGCGCCGCGGTGCGTAGACGACCTGGGCGGCGCGCGCCGCTGCCGATCCGCCGCGCGGCCTGGGCAACGTGCCGTCGAGTGCTTCGCGATGCAGCCTCCACAGGCTCCATCCATGAATGCCATCGAGCACGTCAAGGCTCGCCCCCGGGCGCGGATTGACCTCCAGGATGTGGAAGCCGCTGCCGTCGATCAGCATGTCGAGGCTGTTGAGGCCGACCAGCCGTGCCGCTCCCGCCACAGCACGGCAGGCCGCAACAACCGCGGACGCCAGTCGCGGCGGCAATCGCACGGGGCCGGCGCAGCCGCCGTAGCGAAAGGGGATGGCTGCCGTTCCCGAGGTCCATTGTTCGGTGAACCCGACGAGGCATGCCGTGCGTCCGTCGGCCACGAACGCTGCCGACACGCTGCGGCCTGTGACGGCCTTCTGATAGTAGGTGCCGGATGGCGGCGGGCGTTTTGGCGTGGCCCGGAGGACGTGTGTGCCGCCCGATCCGCCGGCGCTTTTGCGCAGCCAGCCTGGGCCCGTTGCTGCGTCACGCCGGACTGGCGGATGCGGCAAATCCAGGCGCGCGAGGAGGTCGGCGAAGCGGAACGGATCTTTGACCGCGGCGACGATTTCGGGCGGGTTGCCGAGGATCGGGACGATGCTTGCGGCGTCGGCCAGCAGCGTCGGGTCGTGTTCGAACCCGGCGCCGTAGACGAGCCCCTCGACCTGGTTTCGCAGGCCGCGAAGTGCCGCGAGGAACGGGCCGCGGGAAAATCCGCGGCGGCCGTGGAGCAGGGTGATGCACGTGGTGGCAAGCCGCGCCGTATCGATGTCGGCGAAGCGATCGAGGACGATCGTCCGCATGCCGGCGCGACGGGCCGCCGCCGCGAGCGCACGCCCGGATAATGCCGCGACCAGGACCGGGCGTCCCTTGCGTTCAGGGGTCACTGTGCCAGCTCGAGGGCCATCCGATAGGCATCGCGGAAGTCGAAGCTCAGGGCCTTCTTGGCCTCATGGATACGCTGCAGCATCAGATGCTGCAGCTTGAATTTGACGTTGCCGACCGCGAGTGCTCCGATGCCCACGCCGTTGGTCCCGGGAACAGGTGCTCCGTCCGCCTTGACATCGACACCTTCGAGGCCCAGGGGCGGCACCGCGTTCACGTCGGCGGCGACCTCGAGCGCTCGCGCATGGCGAAGCTCGGCCGCCGACAGGACCTGCACGCCGGCACGGCCGCAGGCCAGCACGACCTCGCAGCGCTCGAGGACGGCGCGCCGCCCAGCCTCGCTGCTGCCGTCAGCGGCGGTCAGCGGATGGCCGAAGCGCTTTCCGAAATCGGCGGCCTTGGCTTCCACGATGCCGCTCTTGTCGTGCGCGACCAGGAGAACCTTGGCCCCCGCATCGGCGGCGATCACGCCGCAAATGCCGCCGACGATGCCCTTGGCGCCAAACACCGCCACGGTGGCGCCGTTCAGGGATGCACCCATGGATTTGAGCCGGCGCTCGACGCAGGCGACCATCGCGGCCGCCGTCGTGAACGCACCGGAGGGATCGGCGAACACGGAGACCTGGAACGGCGGGAACATGGCGCCTTTCGCCGCCGCCAGCATGTCGAAGGCCAGAAGGGCGTCGCGGCCGCCGATGAACAGGCAGGTCTTGGGTGCGTCGCCCGGTGCGCGCGAGAACATGGCGTCCTGCGTCAGCGCGCT
>Ga0335071_10003542_pt1 | contig 16410 bp, 14 predicted proteins | sample Lox_Sample_15_FD_206724 | JGI IMG/M metagenome (GOLD analysis project Ga0335071, IMG submission 206724) | Soil microbial communities from Loxahatchee National Wildlife Refuge, Florida, United States - Lox_Sample_1.5 | ecosystem: Environmental > Terrestrial > Soil > Wetlands | place: USA... | reverse complement strand
CCGGACAATTGAAATGGACCTTGTGGCCCGTAATACTCTCCTGGCCGGACCTTTGGCGATGTCGCTGCATACAGCAGGGGCAAGGCGCCGGCCGCAGCAGAATGCGCCAGCCATCTGCCCACACCGCGATGGATCACGTGGATAAGACTCTTGCTTCCGGGACCTCTCTCAAACAGGGCGGTGCGTGCATAGCCAGGATGGGCTGCTACGCTCGTCAGACGCCATTTACCCGCGTCGCTGCGACGTTGTAGCTCGATCGCAAAGATCAGCATGGCAAGCTTGGACTGCGCATACGCCTTGAGCGAGCTATATCCACGTTCGAGGTGTAAGTCCTCCGGATCGATGTTTGCCCAGCGATGGGACAAACTGCTCACCTGGACGATGCGTGTGTCGCGTCCACGCAGCAGCAACGGCAGGAGCTGCGCCGTGAGGGCAAAATGCCCGAGATAGTTCGTCGCCAGCTGCATCTCGAAGCCGTCCACACTCACCAGACGGCGCGGCAAGGCCATCACGCCTGCGTTGTTCACGAGCAGGTCCACGGGCCTTTCAATCCTCTCGATGCGTTCGACAAAGTCTGTGATCACCGAAAGCTTCGATAGATCGAGGCGTTCATACCGTACCAACGACGCCGGTGCCAGTGGCCGGATCTTCCCGACGGCCCATCGGCCCTGCGACTCATGGCGCCCGGCGACAATCACGTCCGCGCCGGCCTGAGCCAGGGCGACAGCCGATTCGAAGCCCAGTCCGCTTGTTGCGCCAGTTACGATTGCAAGTTTTCCGGCCTGCGAGGGAATGTTCGCCGCAGACCATTTCAGGGGGGATTGTGCTGCGATTATTGCCGTACTCCTTACTGCGTTGTTGTTGACTGAGCAGAAGACCTACTCAGGTGTCTAGGCGGGAAAGATCAACAACCAGTCAATCCTCGCCAGATCAGATTGAAGCCCAACTCGCGACTGTGCGATTCCTGCTCTGGATGGGCAACGATGTACTCGATTGTGGCTTCCGCATGCGCCCTCAGAAGCAAAACAAAAAACTCGACGGACGCACCGCAGAACACGCCGGCTTGAATGACGTCGCGCACCGCGTCAAGAACCTCGACGACCATCTTTCCGGGTTGTTCGTTTTCCTTGAGCAGTCTTCCGGTCGACCGAATCTGCCTCATCACACCAAGCCGTGCTGGCTCAGCCACTCCGAGGTCGATAAATGCATCCCAGATACACTTGAGACGCGTTCTTGCGTCGGCGTTCTGGGGATATTTCGCCAAGCTGCGGTCGAAGTCCCTCCTCATTTCGAGATAAAGCGCATTCAAGAGCTCGTCTTTGCTCGGAAAGTACGTGAAGAGGCTGCCCTCGGCGATTCCAGCCGCTTTCGATATGGCTGAGGTCGGTGTATGCGCAACGCCCCGTTCCGCAATCAGTTGCTTTGCGGCATCCAAAATCGCCTTGCGCCTGCGGTCACTTTTGGGACGGGACATCGAGAGCTCTTAGTTGAGCGCCTACTCACTCATTTTATGATAATTCGATTTTGTAGGCCGAATCAAGGGGTTTCTACCCCATCGATTTACTTGCTCATAACCTGCGCCCCTCCATCGACCTAGGTCACGACAGGCACGTTGGCCACACCGACGGTCCCGAAGACGCGCCGGTAACGCTCCACCTCGGGGCCTGGCCCGAGGGCCTTGGCGTAGTTGTCCGAGAGCTTGACTGCTGGGCGGCCATCCACTTCGCTCAGCTTGCATACCAGGCTCACCGGATCGAAGCGGTCATCGCCATGCGGATTGCAGTTGCGGAAGTCATTTGTCAGGAGTGTGCCCCATCCGGCCGAGAAGCGGATCCGACGATCGGGAATCCAACGGGACTCGTCGAGAAAGTCGCGTGCGTGACGAAAGCTCGAAGCCGCAGCCCCGTTTCGGAGAGTGCCTCCGAAGTAGGCGTGCAAGGCCAGGATCACATCAACGTCAAGCGAATCAGACGCGATCAGACGCTTCTTGCGGGGATCCCGCCCGCGGGACTGGAGCCATGCGATGTATTCGTCTCCGGCGATGAAGGGGTCCTTGCTGTCGATGCGCTGGCCTGTCCAGTCCGCGACCCAATCGGGCGCACCGCGCAGGAACTGGGTGGTGCCGAAGGTGTCAGGTAAGAGAATGAGCAGCTCGCCCTGGTAGGTCTGTTGCCAGAGTTCGAGCAAGCGGTACTGAGCCGACCTGAGCTCGTCGTCGGAGTCCGCGAGCGCAGCAAGAGCCATGGGCAATTCATGCGCGTTGGTGCCGATCGCCTCGAGGTCATGTTTGTACGCGAGATAGGTGTTCGAGCTACCGACAAAGTTTGAGCCGAGCACATCGGCCATCGAAGTGACGACGTATTCCTGCCAGAGAAAGCTGTGGCGACGCCGCGTGCCGAAGTCGCTGAGGTTCAATTCAGGCACGCCGCGCAGGCGTTCCATTTTTTCCCAAAGGCGCGTCTTGGCGCGCGCATAGAGAATGTCGAGCTCGAGTTCGGTGAGGCGTTTCAGGCTGGCGCGGGTCTTCAGCTCATCGATCGCGGACAGAGCGTAGATCTCCCACATCGTCGTTGCGGTCCATGGACCGTCGAATGTGAGCGATATTTGGCCATCCTTTACACAGAGGTCGAAGTCCGAAAGGCAGAAATCGCGGTCGAGCCACTCGAGAAAATCCGGTTCGAACATACCGCGCTTACCGTAGAAGGTGTTGCCGGCGAGCCAGATGAGTTCGGATTTGTGAAAGCGCAGTTTCCGCGTGGACTCGAGCTGTTCGCGGAGCTCGTCGAGGTTCACGAGAAGGCCAAGGGGAACGGCCGAGCTACGATTCGCGAGCGTGAATTTGGCGCGCGTTTTCGGGAAATGCTTCCAGATGAACTGGAGCATCAGGAGTTTGTAGAAATCGGTATCGAGAAGAGAGCGCGTGATCGGATCGAGTTCCCAGTTATGGTCGTGTGCGCGCCTGGCGAGGTTGATGATCACGGTTTCTCTACTCTAAAGCATGGCCGATCCCTTGTTGGGATTCGCGTGGCGTGCGATTCGCAAGGCAGGGCGCCGCTTTGGACGATTCTGAGGTTGTGCTATCTGTCACAAATGTTCCACGTGGAACAATTCGCTCTCTGTGCGCCGTACTTTAGTGCCCTGTTGTGCTGGGATTCGTTGCGAAGAATTTTGAAAGCAGGGATTAGGGATGAGGAGCGTGAGGCGTGCGGCAATGTGTCTACCTGGTTGTCGACAGATCGAGGATGTGCGACGGGGGTGGCGCCATAGTCGACCGCTCCATTGGTAACGAAGGTGGGCCGACAAGTTTGCGCATTTATTGCAGAAGGCGAAGAGGGGGAGAATCGGACCCTGGGGGCTAGGGGGTATTTTTCCCGGCCGTACAGTTACTCCGGAGAGGATTCCTCTGCTCCCCAGCCGGCGATTTTGGAAGACAGCATAGTTCCAGTTTGCGCCGAAGGAACGTAATTTTCTGCAAAGAGACGAACAGAAACTCACGCGAAGGTGATTTCGGTCCAAGGCCGGAATCAGGCTGGGTCGTCCCCTTCGTTTTTTGGGTCTTGTTTTCCAGCCACGATGGTGGGGGAGAACATCGTCAGGCGCGCCATCTCGTGCTGCAACCATGGCTTGGGTTCAAACCTTCCCTGGCTCGCGAAGTAGGTCCCGAGCGAGTCGAGGCGGAAGTGGAGAACGTAGGAGTCAAAGGACCGACGCACGACGCGGCCGCAATCGTGACACAGCAGAAGCTGGTCGCCATCCTGCATGCGCGAAGCGGCGAGGATGAGAGGGGTGAGTCTCAGCTCGGCGGGAGTGACTCGTTGAAGGCCTTCACCTTGTCCGGACGTGCAACCTGCGGGGCATTCATTCTTCATTCCAGGCTCTCTGCAATTCCTGCTGCGCTGTGATGAAACAAGAAGGTCCTACAACGAATGTGGCCCAGGTTCCGGGGCACCTATGGGCGGGAGTCGTTCGGTGCCAAGAAGCATCGATCCGGGAGAAGACCAAGCAGGGCCGGGCTCCGGGCAGTGCGCTCGCGCCGAATGCGAGCGACGCCCTATTGGTGATGAACTTCGCCGACTGAGCGAAACGGAACACCCGGCCCCCTTCGCAAAGACCCCCGCAGGCACATCTCCGTGGTTGCTGCGTCAAGAGTTTGATCCGCTTCAAGCTCTTGTCAGGGGGAGGACAAATGGGCGCGGGTCGACTCGAATCTTGAGTGCTATGATGTGGGCTAAACAGGCAGCCAACAAAGGGACACGTCGTGTCGCTTGCGGGACAAATAGGGACACGCTTATAACCTGCAGACGCGTATGAGCTTACCTCTCGCAAATCCGGCTGATCTCACGGATGCAGCTGAACGAGGAGCACGGCTCGTCGGCTGGAAGGATATCGCTACTTACCTCGGCAAGACCGACCGAACCGTGAAACGCTGGGGCAGAGACCGCGGTCTGCCCGTTCACCGTGTACCCGGGACAGCCAAGACGTCGGTGTACGCCTACGCGAAGGAAGTCGATCGCTGGCTTGAGTCCACCCAGGCAGCAGAAGACGAACCCGAAGACCCGATCAAGAACGATCTTCGCACTTTCCCGGTCCCAGATGGGCCGACGGCGCGGGTTCCGGATCAGCCCCGTCCCGCAACGGACCCGGCAACGGAGGGCGCGTCTCGACCAAGTTCGAAATCCCGTTTGCCTCGCAAGGCTTTGCTGACAGGCATCGCCCTTCTGCTGGCGGCTGTCGCTTTGGATGTCGTTCTACGCCTGCGTGCGATCGACCCGGCGGATGGATGGCATGGCTTTCTTACCCAAGGCCGTGCATCCGGTTCGAGCCTGCACGCGTCGGAGGCCGAGAAGCGTATAGCCGACGACTTCTACCTGCGCGGCCGGTATGAATGGAATCAGCGGACGCCGGAGAGTCTGCATCGCGCACTCGATCTGTTCACGCAGGCCATCGTTCACGATCCGAGCGACGCCCGTGCGTATGCAGGTCTGGCGGACACCTACGATTTGTTGCGAGAGTATTCGAGCGATGCCGACGCCGACGTTTTTCCTCGCGCCATTGCGGCGGCAAAAAAGGCTGTAGCGATCGACGGATCACTGGCTGAGGCACATCGAGCACTGGCCTTCGCTGAGATGTACGGAGAATGGAACTTTGCGTCGGCGGAAGCCGAATTCCGCCGGACAATCCAATTGGATCCGCGTGATCCGCAGGCGCGGCGCTGGTATGCCAACGCGATGGCGATTGCTGGGCGATATCCCGAAGCACTGGCCCAGATGGATAAGGCGGAGGAACTGGATCCGTCGTCGCACACGACGATGGCGGACAAGGGATGGATGCTTTACAACGCAACGCATGCGCAGGAAGGGATCGACCTGTTGAAGGAGGTGGAACGGTCTGCGCCGGATTTCCGTTCTCCACACTCCTACCTGATGCAGATCGCCTTCGACCGCCGCGATTATGCGTCTTTTCTCTCGGAAGGACAACTTACCGCGGAACTGGCCGGTGACAAAGCGCTCGGCGAAATCGTGGCGGCAGCAAAGCTTGGCTACGAGCGAGGCGGGACCCGGGGCTTGCTGCGGGCGCTCTACGAGAAAGAGCGGCTCTACTACTCGGCGGGAAAAGTGCAGCATGTGGGGCTGCTGGCAAAGACATGCCTACTGATGGGAAGGCGGCAGGAGGTTTTTGACCTGATGGAGGAAGCCTACCGCCATCACGACTTCGAGGTGTTCACGATCCTCTCGGATGCGAATCTGCTCACGCTGAAGGGCGATCCACGGTATCAAGCCCTGGTGCGGAAGATCAATTACCCAGTGGGCCTGACGGCAAAGAACCAACCCTGATGGGATTTCTTTCGCTCGCATTGGGCTTCGTCCGCGAGACGGCTGCGACCTAGTCCTGGCCCAAGATCTCGACAACGACCTTGCCGAGAGAACCTGCCTCAACCAAATCAAGGGCCGCATCGATGCCGGCGGTTGAGAAGCGGCGCTCGTTGAGGAGAGGGATGAGTTTTCCCTGCTCGGCAAGAGCCGCTGCCTGCGCGAGGATCTCGCCGTGGTGTGCCCTGCCCTCCCCTGTGAGCAGGGGCAAGAGCGTGAAGACGCCAGAATAGGTGGCCCCACGAAAGGACAGCGGAGCGAGAGCGTGCGTTCCCCAGCCGAGGCAACTGAGCGCGTGGCCGGTGTAGCGCCGCACGGCCTGGAACGAGGCGTCGAGGGTAGGGCCGCCTACGGTGTCGTAGACGATGTCGAAGCCCTTGCCGCCGGTGAAAGCGCGCACATATTCCTCGACGGACATAGCATGGTAGTCGATGGGAGTGGCGCCGTAGCTTTCGACGATGTGCTTCTTATCTGGTGAGACGGTAGCGAAGACATTTGCCCCGAAGGCGTGAGCAATTTGCACGGCGATGTGGCCGACGCCTCCGGCGCCGGCGTGAATCAGCACCTGCTGACCGGCATGGACTCGAGCGCGGTCGAAGAGGCCCTCCCAGGCCGTGATGGTGCTCAAGGGAAGAGCGGCCGCCTGGCGCATGGTGAGATTGCGCGGCTTATGGGCAAGGAGAGCCGCATCGGCAGAGACGAATTCCGCGAGCGTGCCCTGGATGCCGCCGACGCCTCCGACTATGCCGTAGACTTCGTCGCCGGCACGGAAAGCTTTGACGCCAGCGCCAACTTCTTCGACCGTGCCGGCCATGTCGAGACCAAGAACGGCGGGAAACGGCTGTTGAGCATGGCCGGCTTTGCCGGCGCGGATCTTGGTGTCGAGGGGATTGAGACCGGCGGCTGCGATGCGGACAAGAACTTCGCCTGGGAGGGGTGCGGGGCGTGGAACGGCGACCTCGCGCGCTCTGCTGCCAGGGGTTTCGAACTGCCAGATTCTGGATTCCATCTTTCTCCTCATCTATCTCGTCATCTGTCGCCTCATCTATAACGTCAGGGGGCGATTGCTGGAACCGTGGAGAAGAGCGGGATGAATCCCTCGAGCAGAGTGGGGTGGGTGAGGACTGTGTCGCGCAGAGCGGTGTAGGGCAGGCCTGCGCCCATCGCGATCTGGACAGCTTCGTGGTGCATGGCTTCGCTCCTTTTCTCGGCGTTGCGGAGAACGATGGGGACGTGCGGAACAAGAGGGACCGCAGCGGAGATTCCAGGCTGTCAACGATCGCGGGGAATGGGACACGAATGGGCGCGGGTGCGATGGGCTACGCCACGAGGAGATTATGCCACGTGGCGCGAGCTTCGGATGTGAATCGCCACTACTCGGTCTGTTTGGCGAGGAAGCGCTCCATGAACTTGGTGTCGAACTTGCCGGCACGGAAGTCTTCATCGCGGAAGATCGACTGATGGAGCGGGATCGAGGTGTCGATGCCCTGCACGATGAACTGCGAAAGAGCGCGCTCGGTGCGGGCCATGGCTTCTTCGCGGTCGTTGCCGTAGCAGATCAGCTTGGCGATGAGGGAGTCGTAGTAGGGCGGGACGACGCCTTCAGCGTATTGCGCGGTGTCGACGCGGATGCCGTTGCCGCCCGGCACGTTGAATGCGGTGATCTTGCCGGCGGAGGGCGTGAACTTGCGCGGATGCTCGGCGTTGATGCGGCACTCGATGGCGTGTCCGCGGATTTCGAGCTTGGGGGGCAGGATGTCGCTCAGCTTTTCCCCGTCGGCGATGCGGAGCTGCGCCTTCACCAGATCGACCCCGGTGATGGCTTCGGTGACCGGGTGCTCCACCTGAATGCGGGTGTTCATCTCGATGAAGTAGAGCTTGCCGTCTTCGTCCATCAGGAACTCGATGGTGCCCGCGTTCTGGTAGCCGATGTGGGTGAGGCAGCGGATCAGGGTTTGACTGATCTCTTCGCGAAGCTGGGGCGTGACCTGAAGCGACGGGGCTTCTTCGATGAGCTTCTGGTGACGGCGCTGGATGGAGCATTCGCGCTCGAAGAGCGTGGTGACGTTGCCGTGCTCGTCGGCGAGCACCTGGAACTCGATGTGGCGCGGCTGCTCGATGAACTTCTCCATGTAGAGCTCGCCGTTGCCGAAGGCGTTTGCAGCCTCAGTGGAGGCGGCATGAAAGAGATTGGAAAGGTCTTCGGCGGTGCGTACGATGCGCATCCCGCGTCCCCCTCCGCCGGCTTTGGCTTTGAGGATGACGGGGTAACCGATCTGTTTGGCGACCTTCAGCGCGTCGTCTTCATCGGCGAGGACTCCATCGGAACCGGGCAAGATCGGGACCTTGGCTTCTTTCATCGCCTGGCGGGCTTTTTCCTTTTCGCCCATGAGGCGTGTGACTTCGGGCGGGGGTCCGATGAATTTGATATTCGAGGCCCGGCAGACTTCGGCGAAGTTGGCGTTCTCACTCAGCAGACCGTAGCCGGGATGAATGGCGTCGACGTTGGCGATTTCCGCCGCAGAGATGACGGCGGGTACGTTGAGATAGCTGTCGGCGGCGCGAGGCGGACCGATACAGATGGCTTCGTCGGCAAAGCGGACGTGGAGCGAGTTGCGGTCGGCCTCGCTGTAAACAGCGACGGTGCGGATGCCCATTTCGCGACAGGCATTGATGACGCGCAGCGCAATTTCGCCGCGATTGGCGATCATGACTTTACGAAGCATAGAGGAGCTAGTTCACCCGGATGGAAAACAGGGGCTGGCCGAACTCGATCGGCTGGCCATTGGAGACGAGGCATTTGACGATCTCGCCCGAGGCATCGGCTTCGATCTCGTTCATCAGCTTCATGGCCTCGACGATGCAGACGACCTGCCCCTTCTGAACGTGGTCGCCGGGCGAGACGAAGGATGGGGCTCCGGGAGAGGGCGACCCGTAGAACGTGCCGACGATCGGCGATTTGACAACGTGCAGATCTTCGGCGGGCGGGGGAACGGGCGCAGGCACGGCGGGGAGGGCAACATGGGCAGGCGCCACTTGCGGCGCGGGCGTTGCAACCGGAGCAGCCGGAGCGGTTGCCCAGGCACGCGTCAGGTCGGAGAGCGCAGGAGCGGGCTGGCTGAATTTGAGGCGGAGTTTGAGATCGCCGCGGTCGACGTCGAACTCTGCAACGCCGTGCTGCTTCAGGAACTCGATCAGCTCTTTCAGGTCCTGGATATCTTCTGGTTTCATTCGTTCCTTGTCTCTTGCTGCACTGGCAAGATCGTCGTTCAAAGTCTGTTTAAAGCTCGATGAGGGCCTTTGGCGCCGGGGTCAGCACTTCTCCACCGGATCGGGCAACAGCCACCATATCCTCGATGCGAATGCCGAACTGGCCCGGCAGATAGACACCCGGTTCAATGGTGATGACCATGCCGGGCTGGAGAAGGCTCGTCTGCCCTGCCCCGATGCGCGGCGATTCATGTATCTCCAAACCGACTCCGTGCCCGGTGGAATGAGAAAACGCCTCGGCGAGACCAGCCTTACGAAGGACGGAACGAGCCGCTTCGTCGACATCGCTACAGCGTGCTCCGCCGCTGACTGCCGCGACGGCCGATTCCTGGGCTTCGAGCACTGCGTGATAGGTCGCGCGCTCCTTGGCACCGGGTTTTCCCAAGTGCACGGTACGCGTCATATCGGAGCAGTAACCCTCCCGGATTATACCGAAGTCCAGAGTCACGAAGCCTCTGCGGGGGAGCGGGGCGATCGAAGCGCGGCCGTGCGGGAGGGCCGAGCGGGGACCGGAGGCGACGATGGTCTCGAAAGACATGCCCTCGGCGCCGAGCCGTCGCGCCTGATACTCGAGTTCCGCGGCGACTTCAAACTCCGCCAGGCCGGGCCGCATAAAGGTCAGCAGATGGTCGAAGAGCCGGCAACCGAGCAGCGCCGCCTGGCTTATGATTTCGAGTTCGTCTTCATCCTTGATCCAGCGCAGGGGTTCGACAAGAGGTGCGGCAAGCGGCACCAGAAAGGCTCGGCGAAGATGCGAAGGAAGAGCGGTCCGAATACGCGTGAGGTCGGCGACCGTGGTGTGGGTGGGGTCGAATCCAACGAATTGGACCCCGCTTTGCGCGGCAAGCCAGACGGCAGCGTTGTTTGCCGGAGGCCCGGAAACGATATGCACTTTGGCGGCAGCGACTTCTTCTGCGGCTTGAGCCGTATAGCGGCCATCGGTGAACAGGCGCGCGACGCGGCGCGAGATTGCCAGCGCGGCGCTTGACCCGGTAAACCCGCAGAGATAGCGGACGTCAGGAAGGTGGGTGATGAGGAGCCCATGCAGACCCGCGCGAGTGATGCGGCGGCGCACAAGGCCGATGCGGCGGTTATAGTCCACCGGTTAGTTGTATCACGCGCCAGGCGTCCGTTTTCGAACACTCGTTTTCGGTTCCGGACGAACTGAACGGGAGGAATTTCGTACTGTCTGTCTAAGTGCTTACCTATGTGTTACGCGCCGTAACGGCGAGTTGGCCCCAGAGATGCTAGTTCACAAGCGCTCTACGCCGCGTCGGGAGGACAGGGATGAGGGTGTTTCTTCAGGATCTGGGGTATGCCTTACGCCAGCTGCGCAAAACGCCAGGATTCGCGATCACAGTGTTGCTTACGCTGGCATTGGGGATCGGAGCCAATGCCGCCATCTTCACGCTGGTGAATGCGGTGCTGCTGCGCAACCTGCCGGTGGCGGACCCGAAGACGCTGGTGCGGATCGGTCACACCGATGACTGCTGCGTGAACGGCGGAGTGCACGACAACGGCGACTATTCCCTGTTTTCGACCGAAGCCTATTACCTGTTCAGGAAGAACCTGCCCGAATTCGAAGATCTGGCCGCGATGGAATCGGGCTACGCGTGGCGGCCGGTCACGGTGCGGCGCGAGGGACCGTCGACGGTGGCGCAGTCGGCGATGGGGACGTTTGTCTCGGCAAACTACTTCCGGGTCTTCGGGCTGACTCCAGCAGCGGGGCGATTCTTCGTCGATGGGGACGACCAGAAGGGCGCTCCGGTCACCGCAGTGATGAGCTACGAGGCATGGCAGCAGGACTATGCCGGCGATCGTTCCGTGGTGGGCAGCACGTTCTGGATCAACACGAAGCCGGTAACGGTGATCGGTGTGGCGCCCAAGGGGTTTTATGGCGACAGGATCTCGAGCCGTCCGCCGAAGTATTATCTGCCGCTGGAGTCGATGGATCTGGTGATCGGCGCGCCGTATCTGCACGATCCGGAAGTGTCCTGGGCGTACGTGATCGGGCGGATCAAGCCCGGCGTTTCTTTGCCGGCTTTGCAGCAGAAGATCAGCTCGATGCTGCGGCAGCACTTTGCGACGCTGAAGATGTTTCAAGGCGAACGCAATAAGAAGCCGTTGTCTCTTGTGCATGTGGTGCTGACCCCGGGCGGAGCGGGCGTGCAGGCCTTACAGGACCAGTACAAGGATCATCTCAAGCTGCTGACGTGGATTGCGGCGCTGGTGCTGCTGGTGGCATGCGCCAACATCGCGAACCTTCTGCTGGTGCGGGGCATGGGCAGGCGGGCGGAGATGTCGATTCGGACTGCGTTGGGCGCACAGCGCAGCCGAATCTTGCGCCAACTTTTGACGGAGAGCGTGCTGCTGGCCGGATGTGGTGGCGTGCTCGGCTTGGGGATCTCGTTTGTGGGGGCGCACATGTTATTGCTGCTCGCGTTTCCGGGCGAGCAGGGAGTGCCGATCAACGCCGCGCCGTCTCCGCTGGTGATCGCCTTTGCCTTCGGGCTCTCGCTGGTAACGGGCGTCCTGTTCGGCATTGCGCCGGCCTGGCTGGCGGCCAGCGCACAACCCGCCGACGCGTTGCGGTCGAATGCCCGCACAACCGCGCAGGGCGCTTCCCTGCTGCAGCGTGGACTGGTGGTGATGCAGGCTGCCCTGTCGCTGGTGCTGCTGGTGGCGGCCGGGCTGTTCTCGCAGAGTCTGAACAAGCTCGAAAGCACGGATATGAAGCTTGATCCAACGAATCGCTACATCATTCACATCAATCCGCAGGCGGCGGGTTATGCCACGACGCAAGTGGAGAGCGTCTATCGCACGATTGAAGACCGCTTTCATGCCCTGCCCGGTGTTGTGAAGGTTGCGCTGTCAACCTACACACCGATGGAGGACAACAACTGGAGTATGGGCGTGAAGGTCCAGGGCGAGCCTTTTCTCGAAAAGGGGGCTTCGTGGGTCAAGGGCACGCCGGAGTACTTCGACGCCGTGGGCACACATGTTGTCGCGGGTCGCGGATTCACGGCGCAGGACACGCTGAATGCGCCACCGGTCGCGGTGGTGAACCAGGAGTTTGCGAAGCAGTTCTTCGGCAAGCGCAATCCGATCGGACATCGCTTTGGGTACCCGGGGCCGGGCGATGATGGCGCGTGGGAAATCGTTGGGGTTGTGGAGGACACGACGTACACGAGCGTGTACTGGAAGAATCACGCGATGTACTTCGTTCCGCTGACGCAGCGTCCCACGGTCGCCAAGCCTGACCCGGTCGAGAAGGACATATCGATGTACGCGGGGGCCATGGTGATCCAGACGGCGCGGCCGGTTCCGGACATGGAGAAACTGGCGGGGCAAACGCTGGCATCGATCAACCCGAACCTGACGATTGTGAAGTTCCAGACTTTCGAGCAGCAGATCGATGGGCAGTTCACCGAGGAGCGGATGATCGCGCGTCTGACGTCGCTGTTTGGCGCGCTGGCTCTTCTGCTCGCGGCGTTGGGGCTGTATGGTGTGACCGCGTATTCGGTGGTGCGGCGCACGCCGGAGATCGGCATCCGTATGGCACTGGGAGCAGAGCGCAGCCGGGTGATCGGAATGGTGATGCGGGGAGCGATGATCCAGGCGGGGATCGGCCTGGTGCTTGGCGCGCCGGTGGCGATGCTCTGCGTGCGCTATGTGAAGTCGCAGCTGTATGAGATCACGAGCGTGAATCTGCCGGTGATGGTGGGAGCGATCGGGACATTGGCGATTGCGGCAGCGATTGCGGGAATGATCCCGGCGCGGCGAGCTGCATCGATCGATCCGGTGAAGGCGTTGCGGATTGAGTGAGGAAGCAAGAAGATCAGATGTCGGTGGCCCAGTCTTCAAGACCCACCAAACCAATTGCCTGTTGAAATGCTGCGTCGTGGCTCACGAGGACCGCTCCCACGGCAATAGCGTGGACTGCGATCTGCGTGTCAAGCGGGCCGAGCGGTTTGCCGGCGGCCTCCTGCCTGGCGCGAAACGCGCCGTAGGCAAAGGCTTCGTCTCGACTCCATGCGCGCACCTGCAAGCGATCAAGGAAGGTGCGGAGAGCATTCCGGCGTCGATCGCTACTGCCAATCCGTGCGAGGCCATACCACAGTTCAGCTTCGGTAAGCGAAGAGATGCAGGCTGCTTCATCGGCGCCTAAATTCGACAGACGACTGCGCGCGGCGGGAGACTTGCCCTTGACGATATAGCTGACCGTGTTGGTGTCAAGCATGTAGAGCCGAGTCACAGAGGTTCGCGAACCTCAGCCTGGCCTTGCTCGCGGCGCTCCATGAACTCAGCGGGAAACTCCGCGGAATCCAGAGCCACAAAAACTTCCTGCCACGTGGAAGGAGATTGCGAAAGAATCAGGTCCCCGGTTTGCAGGTCCCGGTGCACATAGACCTCATCTGCCGTGAATCGGAATTCTGCCGGAATGCGAACCGCCTGGCTGCGACCCGACATGAAGACGCGAGCTTTGCGGACCGATGACATTGCGCCCTCCTTTGGTATATATCATGCTATATATCCGACTGCAAGGAAAGGGCACACGCTCAATTCGGGAGCAAATCATAGACTCCGCAGGCGTTACATCGCCGGCCGGACGGGCTTCTTGGCTGCCGGATCGATCTCTGGATTGGCAGCCTGGAGATCGGATTGGCGGTCCATCCACTCATCGAGGCGCGAGCGTTTGAAACGCCAGCGGTTGCCCAGCTTGAAGGCCGGAACAAAACCCTCGGAGGCGTACTTGTAGAGCGTGTCGGGAGAGATACCAAGGTAGTCCGAGGCCTGGCGGATATCCATGACCTCGCGGACTTCAGGAACAAGCAGATTGGAGCGGGCAGCAGCGTTGCGCATACAAGACTCTCCCTGCGAGGTGGGCGCAGAGTGGAATTTCCGGCAGGCACGGACCGGTACTCCTGTATATAGCGCGGTTTCACCTGCGGCTTCAAGGTTTTTCCGGAAGTTAAGGGAAATTTACGGGCTTTTGGGTCAGGGGACGTTGATCCCACCAAGGGCGGGGAGCGGGTTTACGCTGCCGGTTGGGGTCGGCAAACCCACGCGGCCCAAGAAGTTGGGTCGTTGAACCGGATGGTGCGGGCGCTCTCGGGGGTTCGCCGGGGACCCTGTGGAAAACCGGGCCAGAAAAGCGAAGGCCCCGCTTCCTATGGGATGGCGGGGCCTTCGCTTTCAATCCGGCTAGGCTCAGTCAAAGTTCTGGTCTTCCCGGCGGTGGAGAGTCGGCCGGTCGTCGCCGTTCGAGCCCGAACCAGCCTGGGTGTTGCCGTTGTCGTCCGGAGCGTTGCTGGCGCGGCGGAGCGAGGGCTTCTTGCCGTCCTTGTTGTCGAGGAGGCGGCGCTTGTTCTCAATGCGGGCCAGGCGGGCCTTCACATCGTCGAACTCCGATGTGGTGACCGTGTACTCGTCCTTGGCGGGCAGGATGCGGGCGATCTCCTCCTGGGAGTGCAGGATGCGATCGGGGGTCTGGGGATGGTCAGAAAACGCCTTGGAGACCAGGCCGGGTTTGCGCTTCTCGAGAGCCTGGACTTTCTCAAAGAAGGTGATGAAGGCCTGGGGGTCGTAGCCGGCGCGGTACATGTACTGAACGCCGAGGTAGTCGGCCTGAGCTTCGAACTCGCGGGAGAACATCAGAAAGGTCATGGGGACGGCAAGCTGCGCGGCTTCGTAGATGCCATAGCCGGTCCAGGTGTAGCCGGTGAGCATGATCAGCGGAATCGTGCCGAGCTGCGCGTAGTTCATGCGGGTCATCTCACGGGCAGCGTGATGCGCGCAAACGTGCGCGATCTCGTGGGCCATGACGCCCGCCAGTTCGGCTTCTTCGTCGGCATTGAGGATGAGGCCCGAGTTGACATAGAAGAAGCCGCCCGGCAAGGCCATGGCGTTGATCTCGTCGGAGTCGATGACCTTGATGGTGAAGGGCACCTTGCAATCGGAGTTCTTGACGATGTTCTGGCCGACGCGGTTGACGTATTCGGTCACCACCGGATCGGTGATCATGCGGGTGCTCTTTTCGATCTCGTCGGCGTAGGTCTTACCCATCTTGATTTCGCTGTCGGTGGAGTACCAGTTGCCGAGGCCGCGGCCGCCGATGTCGCGATTGCCCACGGCGCTGACGTCCTCAACGCTGCCGGGCTTGACCTTGATCATGTCGCCGCCCACGGGGACAACCTTTTCGGGGTCGACGTCCTTTGCGGCTATGTCACCGCTGACCGGGGTGGTTCCAGGCTCGGGATCGTTCTTCGCGTCTTTGTCCTTCTTTTTGTCCTTTTTGGACTCCTGCGTGGTTTGCGGAGGAGGGGGCGGCGTGTCGCCGGCGACGGGCGTGGTTCCCGGGGCGGGCTGGGCGGCCGGCGTGCTGGCTGGAGCTGTTCCCTGCTGCGGCGAGGAGGTATTGGACGTAGCTGAGGTGTCGCTCGGCTGCGCTGCGGGAGTGGTGGGCGTGTTTTGAGCGCACAGTGCGCCTGCCATGGCCAATGCCAGCGATGCCAGCACTCCTGCTCTGATCCCGTTCAGCGAGGTTTTCATGGGTGGATCCTCCGGCCCAAACCAGCGTAGCGGCACGAATCCTCCGCTTCGCTCGACCTATTAGACGTTAGTATCCGTCCAGACGGCAGCACAGAGGAAGTGAAAATCGAACGTTGTTGTCAGCAGAATGTAACCGCGGATACACCCAGGGGCCTGGCCTGCAAAGGACGCGCACTCCCATGTACTTGGAGCGGCTTATCCGGTGAATTAGAGTGGTGAACACGTGGGAACCAGCGGAGGGTTTGTGCGTCGAGGCTTCGTGATTGTCGCCCTGCTTGGAGTGTATGGATCGATGCAGGTTGCGGCCCAGGCCCCCCCGAAGAAGGGCCCGCCGAGGAGTCCTCTCGGCGCCATTCTGGCTCCGAAAGAGCATGCGCGGCCGCTTCCGGCCGACACGCCTCATATCCCCGATGTAACGGTGGATGCAACGAACCTCGGGTCGCCTGTTGTTCTGGACAAGAACTGGCGGGTCGGGGTGACGGCGAATCCCGACGCTGCCAAGCCCGATTTCGACGACACGGCATGGCAGGTCCGCGATGCGACCGAATCCATCAGCGATGTTCCGGACCAGGACCACCCGGAGGGGGTCAGTGAGAAAGATTGGGAGGAAGATGCGCCGCACCCCGCCGGCCACCAGAGGCCCTATGTCTGGTTTCGGGCCCATGTGAAGCTGGCACCCGGGCACGGACCGGTGGCGCTGCTGATTGAACTTCCGGTT
>Ga0335071_10003541_pt1 | contig 16412 bp, 17 predicted proteins | sample Lox_Sample_15_FD_206724 | JGI IMG/M metagenome (GOLD analysis project Ga0335071, IMG submission 206724) | Soil microbial communities from Loxahatchee National Wildlife Refuge, Florida, United States - Lox_Sample_1.5 | ecosystem: Environmental > Terrestrial > Soil > Wetlands | place: USA... | reverse complement strand
GTCAGCTATCCGGCCGCGCGCCTCTCCGATAAGATCGGTAGAAAAAAGATACTGGTGCTGGGGTATCTTTTTTATGGGCTGGTATACTTAGGGTTCGCTCAGGCTAAGCCCGGGTTTAACCTCTGGTTATTATTCGGCTTGTACGGTCTGTATATCGGCTTTACAGAAGGGGTAGAGAAGGCCCTACTAACCGATATTTCCCCGCTAGATTTACGCGCTACCACCATCGGGCTGCACGCTACCCTGGTAGGCATCGGGCTTCTGCCTGCTTCATTATTTGCCGGGTTTTTATGGAAGTTTTTTGGCGCAAGTGCCCCTTTTTATTTCGGGGGCTTTATGGGGATTTTGGCGAGCCTGGGTTTCTGGGTGGTCTTAAAAGAACTCTAAGCACTACTCTTTAGGCTCAGGATGTACCGTAATATCAGCATTGGGTACGAATTCCTTGATTACACGCTCTATTTCTTCCGTAAGGCTATGCACCTTTCGCAGCGTTAAATTGCCATTAACATTTATATGGAGGTCGATAAAACATTGGTGGCCCAGCGAGCGCACCCGTACATTATGACAGTCTATTATGTTCGGTAGGACTTTTACCGTAGCTATGATTTTTTCATCGAGCCCGGGTGGCGCCGAGTCTAAAAGAGCCTGAATAGTGCGATTACCCAGCTTTATGCTGATCTTAACTACTATTAACGCAACAATTATAGCGGCAACAGCATCCGAGTAGTGTAAAAATTCATAACCCTTGAACCATTCGCTTATTTTTACGCAGAAAAGGCCCAGGATAACAACGGCAGAACTCCATATATCCGTGCTGAAGTGCAAGGCATCGGCTTCTAGCGCCTGACTATTAAATTTTCTAGCTGCACGATAGAGCATACGCGACCGGGAAAGATCAATAGCGATTGAAATGAACATAACGATGAATGACCAGATGTTGACTTCGATTTCAAGCCTTCCCGAGGATATGCGCCGAATAGCCGCGGAGATAATCCAGAAACACGTAATTAATAAAAGTGCTGTCTCGAAAAACGCAGAAATATTCTCTGCCTTGCCGTGGCCATAGGGGTGTTCGCGGTCCGCAGGCTTGGAGGATTTATTTATCGCAAATACGGTAATCAGCGCTGCGAGTAAATCCAGCCCTGAATGCAATGCCTCAGCTAATATGCCGAGGCTGCCCGTAATAATACCTACGACAACCTTAAAAACAGTAAGGCCTAAAGCGGCTACAGCCGAACTTGCCGCAGCCCACTGTTTTTCGTTTGAAAAAGCAGTATTTGAATTACTTTTTAGGTTGAGCATATAAATTTATTCCGTAATATTTTTTACCGCGCTTCCAGTATATTTATTATACATTGCTTATTGAGAAATTCAAATAAAATAGCCAGAGTTGTTGAGTGAATGCCGATTATGTGATAAAGTAAGGACCATGCTAAAAAGAATAAGCCTTCTCTTAATCATCCTTTTCCTAAAAGCCAACCTCCTCTTGGCCAGCGATGAGCAAGCCGGGCCGGGGGTTTCGCTTTTAAAGCCTTTCCAGAAGGAAGACAGGGTGTTCATACTTGCTCCCCACCCGGATGATGAGGCGATTGCCTGCGCAGGGATCATCCAGCAGGCGCTTAAGGCAGGCGCAAAGGTTAAAGTGGTGTACCTTACCAATGGCGACCATAATCAGTTTGCCTTTATCGTCTATGAAAAGAGGATCACCCTTAGAAAGGGCGAGTTCATCCATATGGGCGAGGTGAGGAGGCAGGAAGCGATTAAAGCGATGGGGACCCTGGGCCTGACTGAAGGTGACCTTGTTTTCCTCGGCTATCCTGATTTCGGGACCTTTACCATCTTCAACCGGCATTGGGAAGAGTCAAGGCCTTTTAAAAGCTTTCTCACCAGGATATCGGCGGTCCCTTATAAAGAGAACATCTCCTTTGGCTCTCCCTATAAAGGAGAGAGTATACTCAGGGATTTAGAGGGCGTGCTCTTAGGTTTTAAACCTAATGAGATTTTCGTCTCTCACCCCGCGGATGTAAATGCGGACCATAAGGCCCTCTATCTTTTTCTGCAGGTTGCCCTGCGTGACCTAAGCGGCTCTCTGCCGGCTCTTCAAGTTCACCCCTACCTGGTGCACTGCGCAGGCTGGCCCCTGCCGCGCCACTACCATCCGGAATTAGCCCTTACGCCTCCCGGGCAATTTTTGGCGGATACGCAGATTAACTGGTCTGAAAATGAACTTACCTCGGTTGAACTGGCCAAGAAACGCCAGGCGATACTCTGCTATAAAAGCCAGACCCAATCCAGCGCTTTTTACCTCCTTTCTTTTGCCAGGAAGAATGAACTTTTCGGGGATTATCCCCTTTTTTCTCTTGAGAGGCAGGCATCCTTGAAAGAAAAGACAGTTTCTTTCTCTGGCTTCTCGGATATGTTCAAGGATTCAGAGATAGATATGCTGGGTTTGGAAAACCTGATGAAGGAGGACGGGCAGGTCAGCTACGCGGTAGTGGATAATGCCCTTCTTATACGCCTGGAGAAGAAGAGGACGTTAAGCCGTTCTTTTAGCGTGATATTTTATCTTTTCGGGTACAGCCAGAAAACGCCCTTTTCCAAAATGCCCAAGCTGCGTATTTATACCAGGAATACCAAATTCCGTGTTTTTGACGGGGAGAAGAGGATAAAAACGGAAGAAATCGTCCTGAACATCCATTCTAACATCCTCTTTTTGAAAATACCCTTGCAACTCTTAGGCGATCCGGAGTTTATCCTAAGCGCCATTAAGGCGCATGCCGGGATTCTCCCCATTACGGCTACGGGTTTTAGGAGGATAGAGATCAGGTAGGCAGGTTCATTTGGCTTGACAAATCCTTTTTTTGAGCTATCATTACTTATAATCTAGCCTTATTGCTAAAGCCTATACTTATAAGTATAGGCTTTAAAGCAAGCGGGGGAACTAGGTCAGCCCTAGCCTGACAGCTAACCCCGTAAGCTAAATTCTGTTTTACTTTATTCTATCCCCGCATATTTTTATACAGAGGCCCCCGTATTTAAAGAAAGCCCGGACTTTATAAGAAAGGTGAAGGTATGTTGACACAAAAACTTTTATCGCTGGCTCTGGTAGGGACCGAATGGATCATCTGGTTGCTTCTGCTCTTGTCGATCTTCTCGTTAGCCGTAATCCTTGAGAAGTTTTGGGTCTTGCGCCGGAAACGCGGCAATTCCGAGAGCTTAAGGCAAAAGATATCGGGTGTTCTTAAAAAGAAAGATCATAAGGCGATAGAGGATACGTTGCGAGAGGAACGTTCGTCTTCGGCAGAAGTCGCGCTTAAGGTCATACGCAACATCAAAGAAAGCGGTATTGATTTTGAAGACAGCCTTTCGATAGCGCTTTCGGAAGAGAAGGTGATCCTGGAGAGCCGCATTGCGATCCTGGGTACTTTAGGCAGCAACGCGCCCTTTGTCGGCCTCTTTGGCACGGTACTGGGTATAATTCATGCCTTTCACATCCTGGCATTGAATGCCAAGGGCGGACCTGCCATAGTGATGGCGGGTATCTCAGAGGCGCTCGTCGCCACCGCCTTAGGGTTATTTGTGGCTATCCCCGCAGTTGCCGCCTACAACTATTTTGTGCGTTACATAAAGAAGATCATGGTCGAATCGGAGAATTTCGCTAGGCTCCTGGTGGTTGTCTACTCGAATTCAGGCGCCATAAACAAGGGTTAACTATATGGCAGGCCGCGCTCTTCAGAAGGATAGCGGTGATGAGATATTATCCGAGATTAATGTTATCCCGCTTGTGGATATAAGCCTGGTTTTGCTTATAATCTTTATGGTAACGGCTAATTACATCGTGACCTCTTCCTTTACCGTTGACATCGCCCAGGCATCTAACGCCAAGGTAACGCAACAATCCGATGTAGTCACAATAAGCATCTCCCGCGAAGGCCCGGTGTATCTGGAAAATGAACTTGTTACGACATCAGAATTAAAAAAGCGGATGCAGAGTAAATACGGGAATAACCCCGATATCTCTGTCATGCTTTCCGTAGATAAGAATGTAAATTTCAAAAATGTTGTCTATATTCTCGACTGCTTGAGCGAGCTGGGGATTACCAGGCTTAACATCGCCACGGTAAAAGAATGAAAATCCGGGAGCGTCTTTTTGAAGCAGGAGACTTACAGCTATATTAAGATTCTCGGTGTGGTAATTTTTATACCGTTTGCCGTAGGTATCGGTCCTTTGCTCGGGTTTTTCACAGGGTTATACCTGGTTAAGAAATTCTCCCTGGGGCCATATGTTATCTTCATTTGCATAACCTTGGGGTTCTTATCGGGCGTATTTGAAACTATCAGGATAATAAAGTTTATCTTCAGAGAAACCAAGAAATGAACGCAGATATTTTATATTCCCTCTTAATTATCGCCGGACTGGTTTCGGTCTCCGCCATTGCCTGCCGCAGGGGCGCGCTTGTCCCGGGGAGGATGCAGAATGCAGCCGAGCTCCTCTTTGGCGGTATAGATGACTTCATCTGCGGGATCCTGGGGCCTAAAGGAAGGAGATATACCCCTTTTATCGGCACCCTGTTTATTTATATCCTGTGCATGAATTTAGCCGGACTGGTGCCGTTTATGAAATCACCTACTTCCAACTGGTCCACGACATTAGCCTTGGCGCTCTGTGTCTTTGCCTACGTCCAGTACAGCGCGGTCAGAGAACTGGGGTTTCTTGGCTACCTGGACCATCTTTTTGGCAGGCCCCGGGGGATTGTGGCATTCTCCGTATTTATCCCGATACTGATGTTTTTTATACATATCGTTTCCGAATTAATCAGGCCTATAAGCCTCTCGCTTCGTCTGCGCAGTAATATCTGGGGAGAGGATATGCTCATCGGCGTATTATCGGGCTTCGGCATAAAGGCCGTACCTTTGATCGTCTTCAGCATGGGGATAATTATCATCGGGGCGGTGGTGCAGGCGGTAGTATTCAGCCTGCTTACCACAATATATTTTGCGCTTGTTTTGACACACGAGGAATAAACACCTTGCCCTATTGGAGGGCAAGTCTCCGCTTACTGCGGAAGGAGGATGAGATGGACTACAAAACAGTATTGTCTTTTGCATTACCTTTTACTGTGATGGTCGTAGGCTTCGGTGCGGCGCTTGGTCTTGGCAGGGCGGTTGCTGCCGCTATGGACGCCACTGGAAGGCAACCCGAGGCAGCAACAAAGATACTCGTCAATTTAGCCACCGGCTGCGCTTTTATCGAAGCCCTGGCAATTTACGCGCTGGTCTTTGCTTTTGTCATGGCCGGGAAAATTTAAAGGTTAGAAATGGAACTGCTTAAGCTCCTAAGTGCCAACGAACTGGTAGCGCACGCCCTCAGCTTTCTTCTGCTGCTTTTGCTCATGCGCATCTTTGTCTGGAAGAGGGTCTTTCAAATGCTCGATAAAAGAAAAGAGAAAATCGCCTCCGGCTTATCCAGGATAGAAAAAGATAAGGAAGAGGCCGCAGGGATAAAGGCGGAATATGAGGCGCGCCTGAGGCTTGTGGATATCGAGGCGCAGAAACTAATAGAGGCTGCTTCCCAGGAGGGAAAAAGGATAACCGAAGAAGTGAGACAGAAGGCCAGGGAAGAAGCGCATGAAATAGTAGAGAATGCGCGCAAGGCAGTGAAATTTGAGCTGGAGAAGGCCAGGAAGGAGCTTAGGGATGAGCTGGTGGATATCACGATAAAGGCCGCGGAAAATTTAATCGAAGAAAAGCTTACCGTAGAGCATGATAGAAAACTCGTAGAAGACTTTCTGCAGAAGATCGAGGGTGTGGAATGATAAAAAACAGGGCCCTTGCTTCCAGATACGCGCGCGCCTTTATAGAATATTGCTCAGGGACTATCGGCACGGAAGAGGCGCTTTCGGCTCTTAAGAAGGTAAGGCAATTTTTAGACGAGAATGAGCAACTGCGGGAGGCCCTGGAGAACCCGGCAATTGCCTATTCCGATAAATACGGTATTGTAGAAGAGGTCTTTGCCGAAGAATTTACTCCAGAAATAAGATATTTCCTCAAGACCCTGGTGGAAAACGGCCGGTTCGCTTATATCTCTGATATAATCGAATTCGCGCGCATAAAATATGCGCACGGAGGCAGAGAAGAGGCCTTGATAAAGACTTCATATCTCTTGGATTTAGAGCTGATAAAACAGATTCAAGATGCCCTCCAGAAGAAGTTCGGGAAAGAGTTCAAATTTTATGTAGAGCTGGACGGCAGCCTACTCGGCGGAGTCCAGGTAATAATCGGGAACACCGTAATTGACGGGTCGGTACGTAAGCGCCTGGACGACCTTAAGCAAAAACTGGTAAATACACAGGTAAACTAAATGGCACTAAGGCCGGAAGAAGTCACCGGGATCATTAAGAAACAGCTGGAAAAATATAAGGCCAGGCTGCGTCAGGAATCCACGGGCACCGTTGTGCAGGTCGGGGATGCCATCGCCAGGATCTACGGCCTTGATGACGTGATGATGGGGGAGATCATCCAGTTCTCAGAGAATGTTTACGGGATGGCGCTTAATCTTGAAGAAGATACCGTGGGAGCGGTTATTTTCGGTACGGATAATCCGGACAGGCTGATAAAGGAAGGGGATACAGTTAAAAGGACCGGCGAGATTGTGCAGGTCCCAGTGGGCGCAAGCCTGATGGGGAGGGTCGTGAATGCCCTGGGCAGGCCGGTAGACGGGAAAGGCAGTATTAACACCGAGAAGAAGAGGCCCATAGAGTCGGGTGCACCCAACGTAGTTGAGCGGCAGCCGGTAAACGAGCCGCTGGAAACGGGAATTAAGGCGATTGATTCCATGATCCCTATAGGCAGGGGCCAACGAGAGTTAGTCATCGGAGACCGCCAGACCGGGAAGACCGCTATTCTCCTGGATACGATTATAAACCAGAAAGGCAAGGGGGTTTACTGTATCTACTGCGCGATAGGGCAAAAATTATCCAGCATCGTGAGTGTGGCCAAAACGCTGGAGAAATACGGGGCAATGGAATACACTACCATAGTCAGCGCTTCCTCCCGTGCCTCGGCATCATTACAGTATTTAGCCCCGTATTCGGCCACCGCCATGGCTGAGGAGGTTATGTATTCCGGGAAGGCAGCTTTAGTGGTATACGATGACCTCTCTAAGCATGCCCAGGCCTACCGTCAGTTATCTCTTCTCCTGCGGCGTCCTCCGGGTAGAGAGGCTTATCCGGGGGATGTATTTTATCTGCACTCGCGCCTCCTGGAAAGAGCAGCTAAATTGAACGATAACTTAGGAGGCGGGTCTTTAACCGCAATTCCTATTATTGAGACCCAGGGAGGAGATATCACCAGTTATATCCCTACTAACGTTATCTCTATTACCGATGGGCAGATTTATTTAGAGAACGATCTCTTTAACGCGGGGATCAGGCCGGCGATAAATGTCGGGTTATCCGTATCAAGGGTCGGAGGGAAAGCGCAAAATAAGGCCATGCGGCAGGTGGCGCCGAAGCTAAGGCTTGACCTGGCGCAATACCGGGAATTGGTTGCCTTCTCCCAATTTGGCACGGAACTGGATAAGACTACGCAATCGCAGCTGGTGCGGGGGGAGCGGATGGTGGAGATATTGAAACAGGTTCAATATGAGCCCCTCCCCGTAACCCGGCAGGTAATCATCATTTTTGCCGGGGCGCACGGGCATCTGGATGAGATTGCGGTTTCGCAAGTCAAAAGATTTGAGAAAGAGCTTTACGCTTATTTGACTAAAGCTTACCCGGAGATCGAAAAAGAGATAGAATCCAAGAGGGAATTAAGCCCTGAGCTCGAGGATAAATTAAATAAGGCGATTGCAGAGTTAAAACTTAAATTCAAGTAGCTTAATTATGCCCGAGTCGTTGAAGCAGATTAAAAGCAGGATCCGCAGTATTCAGAGCACCAAGAAGGTCACTAATGCCATGCAGATGGTATCTGCGGTTAAGTTAAACCGCACGGATAAGGCCCTGGTCAGTTTAAGGTCATACCTTGCGGGGATGGAGTCGGTATTAACCGACCTGGTCAATTCCAGGGAAGAGATAAATAACCCTTATTTCAGGGGTAAGGGCCTTGAGGAGAAGAGTATTCTATTGTGCGTAATTACATCCGATTCGGGGCTTTGCGGGTTATATAATAATAATGTTTTGCGCCAGGCGGAAGATTTTTTACAAAATCAAGGCGGTAAGGATATCCGTCTGATCCTGATAGGCAAAAAAAGCGCCGGTTATTTCAGGGCTAAAGGGCTTACGATACTGCATACTTACGCCGGGCTTAACGGGATATACAACCCGCTTGTCAGTGATGAGATAGCCGCGATCCTGGCTAATTTATTCTCAGCCGGAGAGGCCGATGCGGTTTATATCGCTTCCTCCTATTTTAAAAATGCCTTTATCCAGAATGCGGGAGTGCGTAAGCTCCTTAATATTGAAATACAGAAAGGTCCCAGGACGGAATTTATCATGGAGCAGCCCTTCGATGAGCTTTTGACAAAAGCCGCCACAAGATATATCATTACCAAGATGCGCATGGTATTGCTTGAGGCTTTTTGCTGTGAACATGCCGCCAGGAGCCTGGCGATGAAGTTGGCTACGGATAACGCCCAGGAACTGTTGGAGGCCCTGACCCTGGTAAGGAACAAGATACGCCAGGCAAATATAACTCAGGAGATGATGGAGATTATCTCTTCTACCGAGGCATTGCGAGGTTAAAAATGGGATTCGGAGAGGTTATTCAAGTCGTCGGGCCCAGCGTTGACTTAAGGTTTGCGGAGAATGAAGTCCCGCAATTGCTCAGCGCCATCAAGATCGAAGATAAGACAAGAAATATCGATTTAACCCTGGAAGTCGCCCAGGAGATAGGTAATAACACGGTGCGCTGCATTGCCCTGGGGTCTACCGAAGGATTGGCGCGCGGGATGAAGGCTTACGATACAGGTTTACCGATAAGCGTGCCTATAGGCGGTCAGGTCTTAGGAAGGATATTCAATCTTTTGGGAGAGCCGATTGACGGTAAAGGGCCTGTCTCCCAGCCGCAGGTACGCGGTCCCATACACCGCATCTCCCCGAATTTTGAAGAACAGCTGCCTATATCGGAGATGCTGGAGACCGGGCTTAAAGTCATAGACTTATTGGCGCCTATACCCAAAGGAGGGAAGGTTGGGCTTTTCGGCGGGGCAGGAGTAGGCAAGACAGTTATAGTCATGGAGCTCATCCGGACAATTGCCACGGAGCACGGCGGAGTCTCCGTCTTTGCCGGAGTAGGTGAACGCACCCGCGAAGGAAATGAGTTATGGCGGGAATTGACCCAGTCGGGAGTAATCAAGAACAGCGCCCTGGTCTTTGGCCAGATGAATGAGCCTCCGGGCGCGCGACTTAGGGTGGGGCTTTCCGCCCTGACCATGGCAGAGTATTTCCGCGATGAAGAGAGGAAGGATGTCCTGGTTTTTATCGATAATATCTTCAGGTATATCCAGGCAGGCTCGGAGGTTTCAACGCTTCTCGGCCGTATGCCTTCGGCAGTCGGATACCAGCCTAACCTGGCTACGGAGATAGCGCAGCTTGAAGAACGTATCGCCTCCACCAGGAATGGCTCTATGACTTCAATTCAGGCAGTATATGTACCGGCAGATGACCTGACTGACCCGGCACCGGCAGCAATATTTGTGCACCTGGACGCGAAGATAGTCCTCTCGCGCCAGATCGCAGAATTAGGTATTTATCCGGCGGTTGATCCGCTGGATTCCACTTCGCGCATATTGGACCCGCGCTTAGTCGGCGCAGGGCATTACGATGCCGCTTTAGGTGCGCAGAAGGTCTTGCAGCGATATAAGGACTTGCGCGATATTATTTCGATATTAGGGATCGATGAGCTTTCCGATGAAGATAAATTGATCGTGGGGCGGGCCAGGAAATTGCAAAGGTTCTTTTCGCAGCCGTTCTTTGTGGCGGAGAATTTCACGGGTATCAAGGGGAAATATGTCAAGGTAGAGGATACTGTAAAAGGGACAAAAATGATCGTAGAGGGCTCCCTTGACCATATTCCGGAGCAGGCCTTTTACATGGTGGGCAATATCGAAGAGGCCTTAGAGAAAAGCAAACTTTTAAAGGCATAAGATGGCGCCTTTATTTAAGTTAAGCATTTATACTCCCGGGGAAACAATTTTTGATGCTCAGGTTTCATCATTATGCATTCCTGAGGAATCCGGATATCTGGGAGTATTAGCCCACCATGCCCCGTTGATTTCAACCCTTAAGCCCGGGAAGATCAGCTTTAAAGATGAAAAGGGCATTTTAAAGACCATTCCTTTGGCAGGCAAAGGGATATTTGAAATAGCAAATAATCGGGTGATTATTTTGTTGGATTAGAAGCTACTTGAGTCCAGGACTAAAGACACAACTACCTGTAAAGTTGTGAAGGTCCTTAAAAACGTGAGGAGAAAGAAAAATGTTTGGCACGATTCAGGCAACTTTGTTTGAGATTGTTTCTATCTGGGGAGTTCTCTTTATCGCTATCTTAGGTCTGGGCTACGCCTTTCTCTTGAAAACCCAGATCATGAAAAAGGATAAGGGCAGCAAAGAGATGCAGGATGTCTGGGGCGCGATACGCCTGGGCGCAGATGCCTATCTTAGCCGTCAGTTGAAAAGCATCCTTCCTTTGATCTTTGCGCTTACCGTGGTTTTGTTTTTATCGGTTTATGTAATACCTCCGAGCGAAGAAGCGCTTCAGCGTTTTAGCACCATGAACCCGGATATGGTCAGGTTCATTGTCGGCCTCGGCCGCGCCGCAGCATTTGTGATGGGAGCATTCTTTTCGCTGATGGTAGGGCAATTCGGAATGCGTATGGCGGTTGAGGGTAATGTCCGCGTAGCCAGTGCTTCGCGCAGGAGTTTTGCGGAGGCATTAAAAATCGCATATCGCACTGGGACCATAACCGGGATGCTTACCGACGGGTTAGGCCTATTAGGCGGGACGATAATATTCATTGTTTTTGGCATTGCCTCTCCGGATGTTCTGCTGGGGTTCGGATTCGGCGGGACGCTCCTGGCCTTATTCATGCGTGTGGGAGGCGGAATTTATACCAAGGCAGCGGATGTAGGGGCAGACCTTGTAGGGAAGGTTGAGAAGAATATCCCGGAAGATGATCCCAGAAACGCGGCAGTCATTGCTGACCTCGTAGGCGATAACGTCGGAGATTGCGCTGGTATGGCTGCGGATATTTTCGAGTCTTACGAAGTGACCATTGTTTCGGGCCTTATCTTGGGCCTGAGCCTGGTTGCCATGACCGGCCAGATTAAATGGATACTCTTTCCGCTGCTGGTGCGCGGCATAGGCGTGCTTTCATCGATCATCGGGACATATTTGGTAAGGGGCGGTAAAGACGAAAAAACCGATGCCTTTGCCAGCATCAACCGCGGATTCTATTCTTCGGCGGCAATTTCCATGGCGGCATTTTTATTGCTGGCGCATTTTTATATGCACGAATGGAGGGCGTTCTTTTCGGTTGGCGTAGGCATATTGTTAGCCATAATAATTGATGAGATAACCAAGTATTTTACGCATACGCATCATTCTCCGGTTAAGGAGATCGCCAGTAGTTCAAAAACCGGTGCCGCTACTTTGATATTAAGAGGCCTGGCCATAGGTTTTGAATCTTCGGCCTGGCAGTTTGTTGTTATCGCCGCAACCATATTAGCTGCAATTGTTATTTACTGGGGGCAACCCGTGATTTTTGTACTATACGGCGTAGCCATGACCGGTATAGGGATGCTTACTTTGACCGGGAATAATGTAGCCATGGATTCCTTCGGCCCCATTGCCGATAATGCGAATGGTATCGGAGAGATGGCGCACCTGGAGCCAAAGGCCCGCCAGATCATGGCTGACCTTGATGCCGTCGGCAATACAACCAAAGCCATCACTAAGGGTGTTGCCATCGGCTCAGCGGTGATAGCCGCGGTATCGCTCTTCGGTTCATTTCTTACCGACGTGACAAGGGTCCAGGCGCAGATGAACGTAGCCCAGAATCTGCGTTTGCTTGTGACAGGGATACGCGTTTCAGAGCCGATTGTTTTTATCGGCTTGCTCATCGGTGGGGCGGTCCCCTGCCTGTTTTCCGCATTGATGATTAATGCCGTGGCGCGTGCGGCAGGCCTGATCGTCGAAGAAGTGCGCCGGCAGTTTCATATCCCCGGGCTTATGGAGGGTAAAGTCAAACCCGATTATAAGAAAGCCGTTGATATCTGTACTGTAGCCGCGCAGAAGGAATTGGTCGGGTTGGCGCTTATAGCCATTATCAGCCCGATATTAATCGGGCTGGTGCTTAAGGTGGAGGCCCTCGGCGGATTCTTGGCGGGCGTGATTCTTTCCGGCCAGTTGCTGGCGGTATTTATGGCCACGGCAGGAGGAGCCTGGGATAATGCCAAGAAGACCATTGAAGACGGGTTGTACGGCGGCAAAGGCTCGGAGGCGCACAGGGCATCGGTTGTCGGGGATACCGTCGGAGACCCCCTTAAGGATACCGCAGGCCCGGCATTAAATCCGATGATAAAAGTCATTAACCTCGTTTCCTTGTTATCAGCTCCGATACTGATCCATCTTCATCGGGCTGATACGGGGGTTATTGTTGGAATAGCTGTTTGTCTGTTCCTGATATCCGGCGCCATTCTCTACTCCAAACATGGCCGCTTAAGTTTTCGTAAATTGGAAGGGAGCAGTATTTAATTATTTATGGGTATAAAGGATATTAAGGATTTTGTGATCGGGAAAGCCCGGGATATTAATGATCCTGGGCTCTTCCATAAAATTTCCCTGATTGCCTTTTTTGCCTGGATCGGCTTAGGGGCAGACGGATTATCTTCGTCGTGCTATGGGCCCGAGGAGGCATTCAGGGCGCTGGGCCCGCACACCTATCTGGGGGTATTTATCGCCATTGCTACGGCCATCACTATCTTTGTGATTGCTGCCAGCTATTCTCAGATAGTGGAGCTTTTTCCTTCGGGCGGCGGCGGCTACATTGTGGCGAGCAAGCTTTTGTCTCCTATGGCAGGGATGTTTTCTGGCTGCGCCCTGCTCATTGACTATGTCCTGACAATCTCCCTATCGGTTGCCAGCGGCGCAGATGCCTTATTCAGTTTCTTGCCGCAAGGTATATACCACTACAAGCTTTACTTTGCCGCAATAATCATCCTGATTTTAATTGTGCTGAATCTGCGCGGCGTCAAAGAATCGGTTGTCCCGCTCATCCCGATTTTCCTGACTTTTTTGATTACGCACTCCATTATTATTCTTTATGCCTTATTTTCGCATAGCGCAGGGCTACATGGCCTCGCCGGGGCAACCATAACGGAAGTTCAGAAGACCAGACTTGAGTTGGGATGGTTCGGCATGCTTTTGCTCCTGGTACGCGCCTACAGTATGGGCGCGGGGACTTATACTGGGATAGAGGCGGTTAGTAACGGCATACCGATCTTACGCGAGCCAAAAGTGGGTACCGCAAAGAAAACGATGCGCTACATGTCGTTATCGCTGGCTTTTACTGCCGGCGGCCTGATGCTTGGCTACATACTTTATAATGCCGGGCATCATCCGGGAAAAACTATGAATGCCGTGCTTATCGGGAATATTACCAGCACCTGGCACCAGCCATTCGGATACGCCTTTCTTTTGATCACGCTTATATCGGAGGCAGTCCTTCTTTTCGTGGCCGCCCAGACAGGATTCTTAGACGGTCCGCGGGTAATGGCGAATATGGCGGTGGACAGGTGGTTTCCTTTTCAATTCGCCTTGTTAAGCGAACGCTTTGTAGTAAAAAACGGAATCTTCCTTATGGGTATTGCCTCCTTGATCATCGTAATTTTGAGTAAGGGCTCGGTAAAATTCATGGTTATCCTCTACAGCATTAACGTTTTTATTACTTTTTTACTTTCTCAACTGGGGATGGTGCGGCATTGGTGGAGGGTGCGCAATAACGAGAAAAAATGGGCTGGTAAAATTATTATTAACGGCATCGGGCTGGTATTGACCGCAATAATACTGGTTTCGGTAGTCTTGATCAAATTCCACGAGGGGGGCTGGCTGACTATTTTTGTTACCGTTTCGCTTGCGGCAATAGCGATATTTATCAAGAGGTATTATTTTCGTACCCGCACATTACTCTCCCGTTTAGACAGGTTAGAGCATGTAAACGAAATCACCCAGAACCATAAGCATGCGGATAATTCAGAAAAGCAAAGAGCCGAGCCGATATACGATCCTCAAGCAAAAACCGCAGTTATCCTGGTCAATGGTTTTAATGGCATGGGGCTGCATACGCTTTTTAACGTTATCCGCCTCTTCGGGAACCAATTCAAGAATTATCTTTTTGTGGAAGCGGGTATGGTAGATGCGGCGCATTTTAAGGGGGCTGAAGAACTGGATAACCTTAAGGCACACGTCGACGCAGAGCTTGCCCGCTATGTTTCATTTATGCGTTCGCAGGGTTACTACGCCAAAGGGTTCGGGACGGTTGGGACGGACGTGGCCGAGGAGATAAGCCAGGTCGCTTATGAAATATTCAAAGAATACCCGAAGAGCATATTCTTCGGCGGACAGATAGTCTTCCCGGAAGATACGATCCTAAACAGGCTTTTATACAACCATACGGTATTCGCGGTGCAGAGAAGGCTGCATCATGAGGGGATACCCTTGATCATCATGCCTACGAGGGTTGATCGCGAAGATAATTAAATAAGCCAGAGAGAAGAGATGGATTTATTTCAAAAACTGATCGACTTAGTCCTCCACCTTGACACCCACGTGAGCGTGTTAATCCAGCAGTGCGGTTCGTGGACATACTTCATAATCTTTGGGGTTATCTTTGCTGAGACCGGGTTTGTGGTAACGCCGTTACTGCCGGGAGACTCGCTTCTTTTTGTGCTGGGGACATTTGCGGCCCGGGGGGCATTCAGTCCTTTTATCCTGGCCGCACTCCTGATCCTGGCAGCGGTTCTTGGCGATAGCGCCAATTATGCCATAGGGAAATATTTGGGGAATCGCCTGGTGCACGCCAAGCGCGCCATTCTCAAGAAAGAGCATCTGGATAGGACTCATCGTTTCTATCAAAAGTACGGGGGAAAGACGATTATCCTGGCCAGATTTGTGCCGATAGTCCGGACCTTCGCGCCGTTTGTAGCCGGCATAGGGTGCATGAACTATCTCAAATTCTTTATCTACAACGTAACGGGAGGGATATTGTGGGTGTCAATCTTTCTCTTCGGAGGATTTTATTTCGGGAATATTACTGTGGTGAAAGAGCATTTTTCTTTAGTCACTTTATTGATTGTAGGCATTTCAATAATGCCGGCAATAATTGAGTTTTTTAGGGCAAGAACAAAAAAATAGAAGAATAAATGAAAGATCGCGGAGCCAGCCGGTTAAAAAACGATACCCTTTTATCCATCAAAAACCGCCGCAGCGTAAGGGTATTCCTGGATAAACCTGTAAGCGAAGAGGACCTTAAAATTATCCTTCTCGCGGCTAACCAGGCTCCCTCAGCCCATAATCAGCAGTCTTGGCGGTTTATTGTTTTAAGAGGGGAGAAGAAAAACGCTTTAGTTGACCTTATCTGCCGCCGGGCGGGTAATTTTCCTAAGCCCTCCTCCGTGCTGCTTCGTCTGGCATCACGCAGCATTGCATCCAGCCCGGTTGTAATTGCCGTAGCCAACAGCGGAGAGCTCATCGCAAGGGGGACGGAGCTGTTTAAGGTAGAGAGGAACGCGGGGAATGATTTTTTCAGGATCATGGAAATACAAAGTTCTGCCGCCGCAGTGCAGAATTTGTTGATCGCGGCGACATCCCTGGGGCTATCCACGGTATGGCTTGGCGTCCTTGTGCTCATTAAAAATGATATCTTAAGATTCCTTGGGGAGCCGGAAGGAGAGTTTATGGCGGTGGTCCCTGTCGGCTACTCCGCCAGGGAGGTAAACGCCGGCCCCAAGAAGCAGCCGTTGGAGATGGTGGTAAGGTACCTTTGATTGCCCGGTAGTTAAAAAGAAGAGCGTGAATCTAAAACTTATGCTAAAATAACAAGATGGCAAACCCAGGCTCATTATTAGCGATTATCTTGGTGCCTCTTGCAGGCGCATTTATCCTGCCTCTGGCGGGGAGGGTATCCGCTTCCCTTCGCAATGCCCTTTCCTTTGTCTTTATCTGCACATCGTTAGTTCTCTCGATAACGTTTATACCTCTCTGCGCGAAGGGCGGGAGTCTCCGGTTTGATCTAGCATTTCCTCTGGGATTCAATTTCACACTTTACGCCGATGCCTTAGCCGTATTTATGGCCGTTGTCTCTTCGTTAATCAGCGCGATTATCATTTTTTATTCTTTCGGTTACATCAGCCATT
>Ga0335071_10003540_pt1 | contig 16412 bp, 19 predicted proteins | sample Lox_Sample_15_FD_206724 | JGI IMG/M metagenome (GOLD analysis project Ga0335071, IMG submission 206724) | Soil microbial communities from Loxahatchee National Wildlife Refuge, Florida, United States - Lox_Sample_1.5 | ecosystem: Environmental > Terrestrial > Soil > Wetlands | place: USA... | reverse complement strand
TTTTGCATTCTTGCGAAAGCGCGTGAGCCTCGACCAGGATTGGCGCGTGCAGGAGACCCTGGCAAAGGCCTTCGACCAATATTGCAAGGACAACGGCTACGAAAAGTCGCTGCCTGTGATCAAGGACTGGCTGGGGGACCCCCATCCCAACGTGCGGCGGGCGGTGACGGAAGGCCTGCGGATCTGGACGGGCAGGGATTATTTCCGGGAGCGACCGGGGGTCGCGATCAACCTTTTGAGCAAATTGAAAGCCGACGAAAGCGAATATGTCCGCAAGTCGGTGGGGAACGCCCTGCGCGATATCAGCCGCAAGCACAGGGATTTGATCGCCGCCGAAGTGGCGAAGTGGGACCGATCCGACAAACGGGTCCTGCAGACCCACAAGCTTGCGAGCAAATTCCTGAAATAGTTTCCTAGCTTTGCAACCGTTATGATATACTGAACTCATCGTCAGCAGGGTTTGGTGATTCTCTTCTGAGGTCGTCTCACACCTGGTTTTGTCTGCTTATCAAGCGGGCGTTTGGTAGGAAAAGGCCTACCCAAAATAGGAGAAAAATGGAATCCAAGTTATACGTCGGCAATCTGTCATACTCGACCACGGAAGATGATCTACGGACCCTCTTCATGCAAGCAGGCACCGTCACCTCAGTGGCATTAATCAAGGACCGCGATAGCGGCCGGTCAAAGGGCTTTGCGTTCGTGGAGATGAGCAACCAGGTGGAGGCGGAAAAGGCCATCAGCATGTTCAACGGTTATCAAATGAGCGAGCGGGAGCTGAAAGTCAACATGGCCCGCCCGCGCGAGGAGCGAGGCGGCTTCGGCAATCGCAGCGGAGGACATCGTCCGCAACGCGGAGGCGGCAAGCGCTATTAGAATTCCCTGCCAGAGTCAAAACCTTTCGGAGTGTGTATGCCATGTCTTTGCGTACACACTCCATTCTTTTGAGGTGTTGCGATGATCGATCATTCCCACCCGCAAAGCAAGGAAGAGCTGATGTACGAGATCGAGCACGAATGGAATTTGCTGCTCGAAGTGGTCGTAAAACTATCCCCCGAACAAATGACGACGCCCGATTCGGGCGGCTGGTCGCCGAAGGACAACCTGGCGCACCTTTCGGCATGGATGAACGTCATGCGAAGGGCCTACCTGGGTGGAGAACCGCCACATGCCGTGCTGGGCATCGACGAACAGAAATTCAAGGGATTGGATGAAGACGGGGAGAATGCCGTCCTCTTTGAACTCAACCGCCGGCGCCCGACCGATGACATCCTCAATGAACTGAGGATCGTTCACAGCGAGGCCATCAAGACGCTCGAAGCGATGGAGTTCGAGGACCTGATGAAGCCGTTCAGGAGCAACGATCCGGAACAACGGCGGGTGATCGAGGTGGTGCTCGGCAACACCTCGGAGCATTTCAAAGAGCATCGGGTCACCATCGAACGCGCCTTGAAACCATGACCGCCGATTCAGAAAAAGACATCCAGTCCCTGAAAGCCATCGGGCGGATCTGCGCCGAGGTTCTGCGAAAGATGATGTCTGCGGTTCGACCGGGCATGACGACCCGCGAACTGGACGAAATCGGGCACAGCCTGCTTGAAGCGGAAGGCGCGCATTCCGCGCCGATCGTCACCTACAACTATCCCGGCACGACCTGCATCAGCGTATCACCAGTGATTGCGCACGGCATTCCCGGCAAATACATTTTGAAGGCGGGCGATCTGATCCACATTGACGTCTCTGCAGAGTTGGACGGCTATTATGCAGATACCGGCGCGTCGCTGTGGGTCTCCAAGCGCAGCGCCGAGGTCCATAAACTGCTGGAAGCCACCCGGGCGACATTGAACAAGGCCGTGAGTGTCGCACGCGCCGGGGCCCCATTGAACGGAATCGGCCGAACGGTCCAGCAGGAAGCCAGAAAGCGCGGCTTCCATGTCATTTACGAACTGACCGGTCACGGAATCGGGCGCGGCCTGCATGAAGAGCCGAACGAGATCTTCAATTTCTACAATCCGCGTGACCATCGCATCCTGAAAGACAGGCAGGTGATTGCGATCGAACCGTTCCTGACGACGGGACAGGGGCGCATCAAACAGGAGGGCGACGGCTGGTCCCTGAGCACAGCCGACAACGCCATCGCGGCCCAGTTCGAACATACCCTGATCGTGACCCAGAACGAACCGATCATCCTGACGCTCTAACGTGAACCTGCATTTATTTTCCAGCCCCGGCGAACGGGATGATATCCGTTACATCATCGAAGCGGCGCGGCCCGTTCTGTCCGGCAAACCCGATGCGACAGTGGCGTACATCCCAATGGCCTCCCTGTACGGAGAGCGGGGGTTGGAGCTGACTCAAAAATATTTCGGCGATCTGGCGCAGGTGGAGATGCTCAACACCGAAATGATGGAGCTCCCGGAAATGGAAGCGATCCTGCGGCGTGCAGCACTGGCCTATATTCCCGGCGGCAACACATTTTTGCTCAATCACCGATTACATGTCAGCCGCCTGATGCCCTATCTATCCAAAAAGATACAAGCCGGTCTGCCGGTGGCGGCCTTCAGCGCCGGGACGGTCTTGTGCGGACCGAACATCCTGACTGCAAATGATCTCAACTCGGTGGAGACGCCGCATTTCAACGGGCTGAACGTGACGCCCTTCAATTTCAATGTGCATTACGCGGGGGATTTGGAAAGGGACAACTGGCTGATGGATTATCACGTCTTCCACGACAACCCGGTGATCATCCTGGCCGATGGGGCATATGTCAAAATCGAGGGGCGAAAAATGCAGCTGGTCTGCGGCGAGGCCTGGGTGCTACGCAAGGGAAGGGAGAAAGAAAAAATCAAGCCCGGGGCAGCAATCACCCAATAAATTCCAACATCCCTCATCCCGAATTTAATCCTTGAGCGAGCCACGCTCCTCTTTATCCTCGCCGGGGACACAAGGCCCGGCCTCAGTTCATGCAAGCCCTATGGGCCAATGAGCGTGGCACTTTGCGTCACATCGTTGTATCAACGCGCAGCACCCCGTGGGCCAGTCCGGTTTTGACGGACATTTCTTAAGTTCGGGGGCAATCAGGATGGTGTCATTCATCCTCTCCACCGCCCGTCTGCGACCCAAGGTCAGGCAGGGTGGATTGGATCTCGTCGGGCGATTGGCCCGCTTCGAGGCGGTCCACGACATCATCGAATTCCGGCGGCATCTCTTCGCCGACTTCCTTTTTCATCCTGCGCATCATCCTGCCCATGGCGCGGGGATCGTCCTGCATGCCTTCCAGGGCAGAGGGGTCCATCAGGCTTTCCATGCGGCTCTCTTCGGATCTTGCGAGACGCACCTTCGTCATTCTCCGGCGAACCCGGTCGCTGCCGCAGTGGGTGCACAGGACGGGCTTTTTGCCGTATTCACTGAATGTCAGGAAAATTTCAAAGCGCTCGTTGCAATTCAGACAAATAAAATCGTAGGCGGGCATGGAATAATTTTACTGCAATCCCGGCGGATGTCTTTGGTACAATATCTTCATGACCTCCGACAATGAATTCGAGCGACCAGGCCGCGAACCTCTATTGATCGTCATTTCCGGCCCATCCGGTGCCGGAAAAGACGCGGTCGTGCAGCGCATGAAGGAACGCGGGCTGCCCTTCCATTTCGTGGTCACGGCCACCACGCGTCCCCGGCGTCCCAATGAAGTGGACGGCAGGGACTACTTTTTCGTCTCGAAGGAGGAATTTGCACGCATGATCGAGCAAGACGAATTGTTCGAATATGCGGTCGTCTATGGCGATTACAAGGGCAACGCCAAGCAACAAGTACGGGAAGCCCTGGCCAGCGGGAACGATGTGGTCATGCGTCTGGACGTACAGGGGGCGGAAACCGTCCGCAAACTTGTACCGGAGGCATTGTTGATCTTCATCACCACCGACAGCGAAGAGGAACTGGTCAACCGTCTCAAGCAACGGAAAACCGAAACGGACGACTCGCTCGCCATCCGCATTGCCACGGCGCGCAAAGAACTTCAACGCATGGAAGCGTTCGACTATGTGATCGTCAACCACGACTTCCTGCTCGATCACACGGTGGACATCGTGCGAGCCATCATCGACTCAGAACATCATCGCGTCAAGCATCGAAAGGTTAAGCTGTGAATCAAACCCCTTCTTCTTCGGACCTTCCATCGACCCCGCCTCCACAGAGCGTGCGCGTGGTCCTGCCTTCCAGGCGTCCCTATGTGACGTATTCGCTCATGGGGATTACGATCGGATTCTATCTTTTGCAACTTTTCAGCGGGGAGAGCCCCTATGGCATGGATTGGGTGACCTATTTTGGGGCAAAGATCAATGTATGACGCCCGTTTTATTACACGCTTCGATCCCGCATATTCTCTTTAATATGTATGCACTCTACGTGATCGGCGTCGGACTGGAACTTCATTTTGGACATTGGCGGTACTTCCTGCTCTACATGATCGGCGGGTTCACCGGAAACGTGCTATCGTTCCTATTTTCGAGCGGATACTCGGTCGGCGCATCCACGGCGATCTTCGGACTGATCGGTGCAGAGGGGGTCTTCCTCTACCAAAACCGACAGTTGTTTAGCAGGCGCTTCGGGAGCGCCATCGGAAATGTAATCTTCATCGTTGTCCTCAACCTGGTGATTGACGTTTTTCCCGGCAGCGGCATAGACTATTGGGGCCATATCGGTGGATTGTTGGGCGGGTTGATATTCACATGGTTTGCAGGTCCCCGCCTGGGGGTGGAGGCCGTCTATGAGGGCCTGTCCATGCCGGGAATGGCGCCAGCAGCGCGCCTGGTCGATCAACGGGAATCGCGTGAAGTCGTAACGGGCACGGCGATCGTACTCCTGATCTTTGGAGCACTGGCGGTGTACGGGATGATCCATCCGATCGTCCCATGAGGCTTGATCTCTAAAAAAAACGGACGGGCGATTATTGCCCGTCCGGTTCCATATTTGCATTTAGATTAGAGATTTTTTGCGCTGCGTGGATCGAAGGCGTCCCTTAAGCCATCCCCCATCAAATTAATGCACAAGATCGTGAAGACAATGAACAGGCTGGGGAAGACCCACATCCACCATACGCCCCTCAATATGAAGGACTGAGCCTGGTCCATCATATTGCCCCAAGTGGCGGTCGGGGGTTGGACGCCCAAGCCCAGGAACGAGACATACGCTTCGAGGAGGATGGCGTTGGCCAACCCCAGGGTGGCAGCGACAATGATGGGGCCCAAGGTGTTCGGCACCAGATGGCCAAAAAAGATACGTGAGGTGCTGGCGCCCAGTGCCCTGGAGGCAGAGATGTAATCCAGCTCCTTCAAGGAAAGGACATTGGCACGCACGATACGCGCCAGGTACATCCAGGAAGTCACCCCGATAACCAATATCACGATACCCACACTTCCGCTGAACGTGCGGCCCAGCACATTAAAGGTGGGAATATCCTTGCCGAGGAATTTTGCGAGAACAATGAGCAGGAAGAGGGAAGGGATCGCCAACATGGCTTCGGTGAAGCGCATGAGCACGGCATCAATCCAGCCGCCGAAATAAGCAGCCAAACCGCCGATCAAGGTGCCCAGTGAAACCTCGAGGGCCACGGCCAGAACACCAATGAAGAGTGAAATTTGTCCGCCATAGATGATGCGGTTGAACACATCGCGTCCGGTGCTGTCAGTCCCGAAGATATGCCCGGCTCCAGGTGCAGTCAGACGGTTATACAGATCGCCCAGGTTCGCCGCCGATTCCGGTATAAAGATCGAACCAATGATCACGAAGAAGAGCAGCAAGATGATCCCGGTGGCACCAATCAAAGCCAGGCGATGTTTGCGGAATCTCCGCCACGCCAGTTGACCGGGCGTCAAAGTAAGGCCGGTCGACTCGGCGCTTTTAAGATCCAGGGTAGGAACGGAAGCAGTTTCAGTGTTCATAGTATCAACTCAACCGAATACGGGGATCGACCAGTGTGTACGCCACATCGACGACGATCGTAAAGAACACAACAGCCGCTGAAGTCAGGAGGAGCACACCAAGGACCACCGGATAGTCACCACGTTGGGCATACTCCCAGAACAAGCGTCCCATGCCGGGCCAGGCAAAAACGGATTCAGTCACGAGGGCCCCTCCCAACAGGAAGGGAATATCCAAGCCGACCACGGTAACGAAGGGCAAAACAGCGTTTCGCAGAGCATGCCTGAATAGGACAGTCCGTTTGCTCAGGCCTTTGGCGTGTGCGGTGCGGACGTAGTCCATGCCGAGAACTTCCAGAATGCTGGAGCGCAAATAGCGGGAATAACCGGCAGTCTGAATCGCCACCAGGCAGAAAACCGGCAAGATAAGATGGGTGGCCAACTGTAGAGGATTGGTCGGATCCCAGATATCTGCGCCGGTGGGAAGATAGGGCAAACCCCAGGCCTTGAACTGCACCGCAAAAATTTGAATCGATCCCAACGCAATGAAAAATATAGGCATGGAGTAGCCGATAAAGGAGAAGGAGGTGATCAGGTTGTCTGTTAATGAATACTGCCTGACGGCCGCCACCAAACCCAAAATCAAGGCAAGGGCAATGGTGAAAATTTCCGCTGTCACCATCAGAACGAGAGTCATCGGCAATCGCTGCTGAATCATCAAGAGCACGGGTTGGTGAGAGAAAAACGAGGAGCCCAGATCTCCCTGCAGGGCCAAACCGAGCCATTTAACGTACTGGATAGGTATCGGTTGGTCCAGGCCCAACCTCACCCGAATCGCCTCACGGTCGGCTGCGGTCATATTCGGCCTGTTGGCATATTCCGCCATGGGGTCCGATGAAAGACGCGTCAACACGAAACACAACATTGTAATAATGAACAAGATCAAAAAAGCCTGTGCAAGCCTACGCACTATATAAGACCACATCGCCTGCTCCTTTCTCTCAAAATAACGATATTAGCACACACAAATCAAGTTGGTTCAAAAACCATAATTTGTTGGAGGCGGACAACCCACACGCCAGCCTCCAACAAACCCGGAACCTTTGGAAAGTGACCCGCAAAGAAGATTCCTACACATTTGCGGGTCACATAAAGTTATCAGAAGATCATTAAGGGTTACTTAACATCCCATTGAGTAATGCCATAACCCCAGTAGCTGTTGGCGCCCATCTTGGGGAGAACCAGGCGATCCGTATAGCCGGATACGTTGGCGCGTGCATACAGGGGGATGAACAGGACATTGTTGTACTGATATTCCTGAATGGCATTATAGGCGGCCTTGCGGGTCGCGGGGTCAGCCGAGGCAATGCCGGCAGCAATCAACTTATCCATCTGGCCGGTCTGATCACAGTAGTGATAGTTGTTCTGGCCACTCTGGTTGGCATTGCTGGGTACGCCTGAGCATGAGAAGGAGTAACCAGGATCCGGATCGGGATAGAAGCCGGTGGTGTAGATGGCCATATTGAAGTTCTTGCCGGTCATCAGGTCAGCGCCCGAGCTGTAATCGCCGAAGAACGTGCCGGCGGGCAGAGGATTCGGCTTGACTTCGACACCGATCTTCTGATACATGTCATGCAGGGCGTTCATTGTATCAACGCGGACCTGTTTATTGGTCGTCTCGATCATGATCGACAATTTGACCGGTTGACCGCCGCAGGTGCCGGCGCGGATGCCATCGGAACCCTTGGCATAACCAGCCGCGTCCAGCAATGAATTGGCCTGAGTCGGGTCATATGGATAGGGTGTCAGCTTGGTGTCATACCAGGGCGAATTGGGCCACAAGGAGGCAGGCACACTGACGGCGCCGTAGAGCAGGGTCTTGGCAATCGTTTCGCGGTCAGTAGCAAGCATGAAAGCTTTACGGACATTCACGTCCTGGAACGGGCAGAAGCCAGCCACATCACTATTGCCGATCACATTGCCACTGGCATCCTTGATCGCGCTGTTGGTAATGCCGAGGTTGAAGAACAGGTGCTCAAAACTGGGGGTCTGACCCACAAGTGCATGAACCTTGGGCTCCAAGGCTTTAATGGTCGGGATATCCGATTCGGTGAAGTCCGGATTAAAGTCCACGTCACCGGTCTTCAACGCCGCCAAAGCGGTCTCAGGATCCGGGACAAACTTGATATCGACTTCGCCGATTTTGGGCTTGTCGCCGTACCAATTGGGATTGGGGACCAAAGCCATGTGATCGCCAGCCACCCAGGCTTTAATCATGTAGGGGCCTGCAACCACGGTCGGGCTATGGATCTCAGGGTCCTTCTCCAAACCGGTCTTGCCTTGTAGAACATGTTGGGGCAGAAGTCCGCCTGCGATTCCCTGGGCTCCCACCGCGAAGAGTTGATACCAAGGTGCATAGAGCGATTTAAAGTGAACGACAGCCGTTGTATCATCAGGCGTATCGATAGCGGTGATTAAATCCCAACCCGCGCGGCTGACGGGGGCATTCTTTTGATCTTCCTGGGATTGCCAGGTGAAAGCCACATCCTTCGAGGTGAGCGGCTGTCCATCGGACCATTTGAGGCCGGGTTTGAGATGGAAGGTGATGGTCAAGCCATCAGCCGAAACGCCGCCATTGGCGGCTGAGGGAACCTCTTTAGCCAATTCAGCAACCAGCTGGTCGCTCTCGTCAAATGTCAAAAGGTTGGCGTCCACAATTTGATCGAGCCAAGCGGAATAGGTCATGTTGCTGTATAGAAGCCTAACGTTATCAGGCTCCTGGGAGTAGGAAATGGTGACTTTCTTGGTAGAAGCCGCTCCTCCGGCACTGCCACCACCACACGCCGATAGAACCATGCTAGCGAGAACAAGCACAGCGAGCAGAACGTACACTTTACGATTCATAATTTCTCCTCCTACAGAGAATTTTAGGATTTGGCAGGTTTATAGCCTACCACATTGGATTCGACCAACAAACGATGCTCAACAGTTATAGATTGCGTGAGATACAAATCTCACCTCCTTCCGAGTTTTTTTGAGTAACATCGATTATACAGCAAAATACAATCATCAATATACAGGAATCGGCATTCCGTATCCGTTCAATTGGACCGTGGACGGATCCCGCGGCCAAAGGCCGGGAACCTTCGTTCCACACTTCGGGCATTGACCGGATACGGTTATGTGGTACTCACGAATAACATAGCCAGATCGTTGAATCAATTTCGCATTGCAATACGGACAAAATGTGTCTTCATATGCCTCGACGTGTCCCGGCAGATTGCCTGCGTACACATAATGCAGGCCGGCTTCGCGTCCGATCTCGGCGGCGCGCAGAAGCGTCCGTGAAGGCGTGTTATCCGGGCCGGTCATTTTATAGTCTTTATGGAAAGCAGTGACGTGCCAGGGAATATCGTTGGAAATGCCTGCGATAAATCGTGCGGCATCCCACAATTCTTCATTTGAATCATTGAAGCCGGGTATAGTCAAGGTCACCACCTCAACCCATAAGCCGAGATCATGCGCACGCTTGATGCCATCCAGTGTATGCTGCAACACTCCGCCGAGTTTGCGATAATTCCTGTCGCTCATGGATTTCAAGTCCACCTTATAGGCGTCAAGACAGGGGCGAAGATATTCCATGACTTCGGGCGTATTATTCCCATTGGAAACATATGCGCACATCAAGCCTGCCGCTTTGGCCGCCTTGAAAATTGCAACTGCCCATTCGCTGGTAATCAATGGCTCGTTATAGGAAGAGACCACCACCGAGGCGCGGGTGCGCCGTGCAAGGTTTACCATTTCCGACGGGGATACTTTGCGGATGTAATTGAGGGATTCATCGGCAGCCGGGTCCCGCATTGCCTGTGAGGTCAGCCAATTTTGACAATACCCGCAGTGGTAATCACAACCCAGCATCCCGAACGTCAAGGCGTTCGCGCCGGGCATCACATGAAAGAAGGGTTTCTTTTCGATTGGGTCAGATTGCAAAGCGGCGACATACCCCCATGGCACGCGTAATGTTCCAGACTGGTTGAAGCGCACCTGACAAATCCCGCGCTTGCCTTCGCGAATTAAACAACGATGCCCACAAGCAAAACACCGCACGGATCTGTCGGACAGGCGTTCATAGAGAGTCCCTTCGACTGTCAATTCGTCCAGTGTATTTGCCAATGTGGACATCCACATCTCCTACAACAATAAACCGATAAGACTCACCAAATGGCTCAATACCGTATATTCATAATGGTCTGAACTACCGAACCATTATAATCCCATCCAGGTTAAGGGACACCACTCACGCCAGCGGTCAACCCGAACATCGAGCTAGCGAACAATCAAGACCGGGCATGGAGCGTGGCTGACCACTTTATGACTGGTGCTTCCAAGGACCAATTCAGCAATAGTGCTCATGCCGCGTGAGCCCATCACAATCACGGTACTGCCGCGCGTTCTGGCCACATTGATGATCGCCTCGGCCGGTGAACCTTCGATCAGCTCGGTGTGGATTTCACCTGGAATGTTTCCAACCGCCTCCTGCGCCTTCTTGAGAATTGCGTTAGCCTCCTTTATACGGGCATCAATTGCTTGTTGCAGATTGGGCTCGCCTAAATATGGAGGAACGCTATCAAAAGCCACCACAATACGCAGGATATCCGATTTCATAGCCCGCGCCAAATCGCCTGCCTCCTTTGCAGAATGGATGGAATGATCAGAACCATCCACAGCAAGAAGAACATTTTCAAACATGCCAGCTCCTTTCTGTCAGCACTAAATCAAGTATACAATCTCACCACTTGCGCTTAAATTGAGATTATCCCGCCCGTCCGGCCCCGACAAGCTTGCAACCCAAAGGGTGCCAGGAGTTGCCAGCAATGACACCTAGGCTGCTTCACTTATCCGCATCAAGGCTTGTCTCAATTGTTCCACTTCTTCCACTGTATTGTAATGCACGGCGCCAACACGCACCATACCGCCGCTGTCCTCGAGCCCGAGCCGCTCGGTAACATTTAGAGCGTAATAATTTCCATCCCAAACATATATGTTTTGCGCAGCCAGTTTCTCGGCGACTTCGCGTGGATGAAGATTCTTTAATCGAAACGAATAAGTCGCCACCCGTTCATCGAGGCGATTTATATCCGTGAGGCCGAAGACCGTCAATCCCGGGATTGATTGCAAAGCGGAAAGAAGTGCCCGGCTCATTTCCAGCTCATGGGCGTGAATAATCGCCATGGCCTTTTTTAATTCAAGGCGGCGGCCGGAATAATTCGACAGTGTTTCATCATCGCCAAACTCTCTGCCGATCCATTCAAAGTATTCAACTGCGCCCAAGACACCGCTAATGCCTTCATGGTTTTGAGTGCCGGTCTCGAATTTACCGGGCAATTTATTTGTCGCGGGGCGGACTTTATATGCAAATAATTCTTCGAGCAGTTGGCGCTTTCCAAAAAGAATTCCGGCGTGTGGACCAAAAAACTTATAAGCCGAGGACACCAAAAAATCGCAATCGAGTTTTTGAACGTCAATCGGGCCATGGGGTGCGTATTGAACCGCGTCAACGTAGACCAATGAACCTGAATCATGCGCCATCTTTATGATTTTTTCAACCGGATTGATCGTGCCAAGCGCGTTCGATGCGTATCCAACTGCAACAAGACGGGGTTTGCGCTCCAATGCCGCCTGAAGCTGATCCAGTTTGAGCGTTCCATCTTCCACATCGAAGTCAACCCAGTTGACCTTGACACCCCGGTCTTGTGCAGCAAGCACCCACGGCGTAACATTTGCATCGTGATCCAGGCGGGTGACCATGATTTCATCGCCTTGCTTCCATTCGCGCGAAACCGAACGGCTGATATGCAATGTCAGCGAGGTCATGTTGGGGCCAAATATAATTTCGTCTGCACTGGAAGCGGCATAAAAATCCGCCATTGCCTGATGTGCCTCATGCAGGATCGCGTCGGAGGCAATGCTGGTCGCGAAGGCACCTTCATGGTTGGCATTATATTCCAACAAATACTTGTTGATGCGATCCAAGGAGGATTTGGCAATCTGAGTCCCACCGGGATTATCAAAAAATACCGCTGGCCGGTTCAGCGACGGAAATTGACTGCGGATTGCAGGAATGTCGAGTATCATGCGGGATTCTCCAGTCTCAGTTCTCACTTCGTCTTTGGTTCATAATCGCACGAGCTTCTGATCGGGCATTTAGGGCAATCCGGTTTGCGCGCATGGCAGACTTCGCGCCCCAAGCGGATCAAATTCAAGTGTGCGGCATAATATGTTTCGGGCGGGAATAATTTTTCGAGATGCGGATGTGCCTGTTCAACGGTCATCGTCTGGGGGCGCAAGCCAAGGCGGCCACTAACGCGATAAATATGTGTATCCACCGGAAAGGCTGCTCGCCCCAACGAGAACAACAAAACAATTGCGGCAGTCTTTGGTCCGACGCCGTTGAATTTCATCAGCCAAGTACGTGATTCCTCAAGCGGCAAGTCCTTTAGGAATCGCAAATCCAAATTGCCGCGTTCCTTTGTGATTTCGCGCAAAACATTTTGGATACGCGGACCTTTTTGATTCGCCAAGCCCGCCGGTCGAATGGCGTTTATGATCTCAGTGGTTTTTGCATCGCGGACGGATTCCCAGGTTGGGAATTTTGTGCGCAAGGCGTGAAAGGCGCGATCACGATTCGTGTCGTTAGTGTTTTGCGAAAGGATGGTCGAGACCAATTCATCGATGGGCGGCAACGGGTTGCGCCAAGTGGGGTTACCAAAGGCTTCCAAAAGTTTCTCATGGATTTTAACTGGGCGCTTGGACAGGTCAGGCATAGGTGAATTATATTCGGAATGCAACAATCTTGATATTTAAGTGTGGCACACTTAATAAAGCCGAGAGATTCAACAGCTTGACATTGCTCTAGTTTATACTATACTTCCAACAGGATAAATTGGAAAAATAAGATTTATGAAATTAACAACACGCAGTGAATATGCGCTTCTAGCGCTCGTCTATCTAGCCCGCCATGAAAATGAGGGTTATGTTTCCATTGAGACGATTGCCAAGGCTCAAGAAATTCCGCCCAAATTCCTCGAGCAGCTAATGCTGGCCTTAAAACGCGCTCACTTTCTCCATAGTGTCAAAGGACAGCATGGAGGGTATGCATTGGCGAAGGAACCCGGCCAGGTTACATTGGCAGAAGTGATCCGCCTCTTCGATGGCGCTCTTGCGCCCACCGAGTCTGTAAGTGAGAATTTTTATGAGCACACACCGATTGAAAAAGAAAAGAAGCTGGTCAAGGTTTTCAAAGATATCCGCGATTACACATCTCAGAAACTCGAAAAAACCACAATTGCAGATGTAATGAAATAACACGTTACATTAACGAGCGGCATTGGAAATGGGGGAGTTGGTCCGACTGAAGCAATTGTCAATTATTTCCATGTCCAATATCATAATTCAACAACTGAATATTGACAAATTCAAGGATTACGCTATAATTCCTATTTAGTTAGTCATATAAACTATGAAATTATCCTTATCCAGCGAATATGCCCTGCTTGCATTAATCCATATTGCAAGAAAACCAAATTCAGGGATGACACCCTCAGAAATCGGTGGTCAAGCGCAGATTCCTGCCGAGGCCCTGCACGCATTGGCGACTGTGCTTCTCGACGCCAAGTATTTGCGCTGCGCCAATGGAAAGCTCCGGCTCGCAAAGCCTGCCGATCAAGTCAGCATTGCAGAAATTATCCGCCTTTTTGATGGCGCACTTGCCCCGCTTGAGCCGGTCAGTGAAAGAGGATATGAGACCGCACCCATGGAACAGGAGCCGAAATTGACCGGCTTATTCGGCGGGCTTCAGGAACATATTCTTGACAAACTGGAAAGGACCACCCTGATTGATTTGGTTTAATTTTTTTTAACTTGAAATACTACTAACTCTATAGGCTAAATTCATATATCCATCATCCATCCAACCATAAGGAGAAAAAATGATCGATACCATCACCATCCTGGGCGGGAAAAGCCGCTCAGGCATCCCAGAGCCCGTGGAACGCATCGACCTGAAAATGGGCGATGTAGTCAGCATCGTAGGACCGACCGGATCGGGCAAGACCACCCTTATCAACGATCTCGAACTGTTTGCAGATGCCAACACCCAAACGGGACGGCGCGTGTTGATCAACGGCGAGCGCCCTCCGCTGGAATACCGGGATAACCCGGCCATGAATCCGATTGCGCTCATCACGCAGCACACAACTTTCCTGTCCGATTTGCCGGTGGAGGATTTTCTGACGGCACATGCCGGCATCCGCGCCGTGAAAAAGGACCAGATGGACGAGATGATCCAAAAGACGCTGGATTTCGCCAATCAGCTGACCGGCGAACCGATCGTGCTCTACAGCCGCATGACCGAGTTATCCGGCGGTCAGACGCGCGCCCTGTTGATTGCCGACGCCACCATCATCTGCAACACCCCGATCGTCCTGCTCGACGAGGTGGAGAACGCCGGGATCAACCGCACGCGTGCCATGGAATTACTGAGGCAATATCGCAAGATCTTCATCTTCGTGACACACGATCCGCGCATTGCCCTGCTCTCCGACTATCGCATTGTGATGCAGGGCGGCTCCGTCATCAAGGTCCTTTACACCAACGAAGAGGAGCGTACATTCTCCCACAAGGTCAGCAAGCTCGACGATCTGCTCTCCGCCATGCGCGACAAGATCCGCTTTGGCGAACGGCTTACCACTCACGAACTGGAGGGATTGTCATGAAACTCGCCATCTGCGCCGGCCCGGCCACAACGGGTAAAACTTCCGTCCTGCGTCACATGATCCGCAAATTACAGGCCACAGGCGACCACGTAGCTTTCTTGAAAGTCGACGTTCAATTTGCCGAAGAAGATGAAATATTCGCAAAAGAATTTGGCATACCGACCCGTAAAATCTACTCGGGCGAATTATGTCCGGATCACTGCAATGTCATGGTACTCGGCGATGCTTTGCAATGGGCAGAAAAGTCCGGGGCAAATATTCTGCTCGTGGAGACTGCCGGCCTGTGCCTGCGCTGTTCCCCTTATGTGGACGGCGGACTGGGCATGATCGTGATCGAGGCCACCAGCGGCACAAATCTGCCGCTCAAGATCGGCCCGATGCTTTCACTTGCCGATGTAGCAGTTGTTACCAAGATCGACCGCGTCTCGCAGGCCGAGCGCGAAGTCTTCCGCTCGCGCATTCAGGATGTAGCGCCCAACGTCAAGGTCCGAGAAGTGAACGCCTTGTATGGAATTGGCATTGACCCCCTGGTGGACTTCCTGCACAACCAGCCCGACACCTGGGACAAGATGCTCCTGCGCGGCAATCCGCCGGTGGGCACGTGCACCATCTGCGTCGGCAAGAAGGAAATCGGCTGGCAGGCCCACTTTGGAGTTGTGCGTTCTCTGGAGAACCAGAACTTCTATCGAGGAGAATGATATGAACCAAATTTACTTCGATCATTCCGCCACCACTCCGCTTGACCCGCGAGTAGTAGAAGCCATATTACCGCTCTATGAAGAATACTTTGGCAACCCATCGAGTTTGCATTGGGCAGGGCAGCAAGCCAAGCAGGCCATGGATAAGGGCCGGCAGCAAGTGGCCGACCTGTTCCATGCCAGCCCGGAGGAGATCATCTTTACGGGCAGCGGCACGGAAGCCGACAACATGGCATTGATCGGTGTAGCCAGCCGATACAAGCCGCAAGATTGCCACCTTATCACTTCTTCATTTGAGCACCCGGCAATCCTTGAGACGTGCAAGTATTTGGAAAAGCTGGGCTATCCGGTCAGCTACCTACCGGTCACGCCCGAAGGCATCGTGGAACCCGAATTTCTAAAGCAGGCATTCCGACCCAATACCCGTCTGGTGTCGGTCATGGCGGCGAACAACGTGGTCGGCACACTTCAACCGGTCGCCGAGTTGGCAAAGATCACCAAAGCACACGGGGCGCTGTTCCATACCGATGCCGTCCAGGCCGCCGGGAAAATTCCCTTGCAGGCGGATACCATACCGTTCGACCTTCTTTCGCTTTCGGCGCACAAACTGCATGGACCGAAAGGCATCGGCGTGTTGTACATCCGCAAAGGCGTCACCCTCGAGCCGCTCGTGCATGGCGGAGGACAGGAGCGCAACATCCGTTCGGCGACGGAAAATGTCGCAGCGATTGCGGGGCTAGGGAAAGCGGCTGAAATTGCCGGGGCCGAAATGAACGAGGAGGCAACACGCCTCGTCAAGCTGCGCGATCGAATCATCGAGGGGGTGACGAATCAAATCCAGAACGCGTACCTCATCGGTCATCGCTACAAGCGCCTGCCGGGCCACATATGTCTTGGCTTTGCCGGCCAGGAGGGCGAAGCCATCCACTTGATGCTGGCGTTGAACGAAGAAGGCATTGCCATATCGACCGGCAGCGCCTGCAGTTCGCACCATGCCGGACAGCCTTCCTATATCCTGATGGCCA
>Ga0335071_10003539_pt1 | contig 16419 bp, 17 predicted proteins | sample Lox_Sample_15_FD_206724 | JGI IMG/M metagenome (GOLD analysis project Ga0335071, IMG submission 206724) | Soil microbial communities from Loxahatchee National Wildlife Refuge, Florida, United States - Lox_Sample_1.5 | ecosystem: Environmental > Terrestrial > Soil > Wetlands | place: USA... | reverse complement strand
GGTGTGCTCCGCCCCCGCAGTGCCCTCTCCTTCTCGTCCAGCTGCACGGCCAGCTGTAGCGCCTGGCGCTGGACCTCGCCGTCGTGCGCCTGCAGGATGGCGATCGTCTCGTTCACCTGCGTGGTCTCGGCGGTGTGGCGCGCCTCGAGGTACCCGGTCAGCATCGCCTGGACGTAGTCGTATGCAAGCTCGGGGTCGGTCCAGACGAAGCTGATGCTGATGGTCCCGTCGCCGTTGTTGCTCAACCACAGCCGGTGCTCGATGCCGTCGACGATGGAGCGGAGCTGGGCCTCGGGGTCGACGGGCTCGTTCGGCGGCGGAGGGAAGAGGCGCGACATGACCCAGGCGCGTGCCCGGGAGATGGGGGCCTGGGCCGCGAGGTGGCGGCGGACGAAGTCGGTCTTGCGGCACAGGGCCACGAGGTTGTCGCGGCGGAGAAGAGCCGCCTGGATCGGGGAATCCCAGTCGCGGTTCAGGGCGGGGTTCGTGAGCGGCCCGATGGCCGAGGGCCCTTCGACGAGGAGGGTGGCGTCCACCCGGTAGCGGTTGGGGATGACCCGGGCCAGCGCGGCCGCGGAGGCCACCACCGCCAGGAAGCATGCGAGGAAGAGCAGCTTGTGGCGGCCGGCGGACTTGAGCACGAAGACGACGTAGTCGCGCGCGACCTTGAGTTCGAACGCCGACCCGTCGTCCACGAGCGTGCCGTAGAAGGGACCCGCGGTGAACCGGCGGTCGTTCATTCGATCACCACCTCTGGGGCACGAAGAGCGTGTGGACGAAACCGACGTACAGCGCGTAGCAGAAGCTGAATCCCACGAAGAAGAAGAAGAGCCACCGGGCGGCGGCCACGGCATTGCGCCGGCGCGCAGCGGCGAGCGGCGCGAGGAGCGTCACGAGCACGACCGACATGAGCAACAGCGACTTCATCCCGTTTCCCGCGAGTATTAGCACAGCGCGAACTCTCGCCATGTCCCGAGCGGTGGGTATGAGGACCACCCCTTGCGGGAACGGAGTTCCGAGATCGACGCCACGCTCGGGGGACAAGGAGTAAGGCGGAGCGTCGCATCGGGGCGCGAAAGGGACGCGCGCACGCCACGAGTGAGTCCTGGCGCGTATGTCGGCCAAAAACCCACGGCGTCTCCGACCCTTAGGTGGCTGGCCAACGCTCGGGCGCGCGCGGCAAAACATGGGCTGCGTGATCGAGTGACACGGGATCATGTGACACCGATCCGTGGGGCTTGGTGGAGGGTCTCGGCCGTCCGCCCAAATGAAAAAGGAACCACAATGCATTCTCGTCTTCGCATCTCCCTCCCGCTCGCTGCGATCGTGGCGATATCCGCCTGTAGCGCCGCCACCACGCAGGATGCCGGCCCCGGCGGTGGGGGGGCACAGCAAGTGGCCGTCACCATCTCGCCGAGCAGCACGGAGGTCCGCCCGAGCGGAACGGCCCAGTTCGACTCCACGGTGACCGGCAGCGCCGATACCTCCGTGGTCTGGGCGGTGGTGGAAGCGGCGGGCGGAAGCGTGACCGACACCGGCCTCTACACCGCGCCGGGCTCCACCGGTACGTTCCACGTCAAGGTGTCGAGCCAGGCCGCGCCGGCATCGTCCGCCGTCGCCACCGTCACCGTCACCGCTGCTCCTGCCGTGCAGGTGACCCTCTCCCCCGGAACCGTCACGGTCGCTGCCGGCGGTTCCCAGACCTTCACCGCCACCGTCGCCAACGCCACGGACACCCGCGTGACCTGGTCGGTGTCGGAGGCGACCGGGTGCGGGTCGGTCACCCAGGCTGGCGTGTACACCGCGCCGGGCGCAGCAGCCACCTGCCACGTGGTGGCCACGAGCGTCGCCGATCCCACCCGGAGCGCCACCGCCACCGTCACCGTGTCGGCGCCGCCTCCGCCCGTGACCTTGACCCTCTCGCCGGCCTCCGGCGCGGTCGACGCCTGCAAGACGCTCACCTTCGCGGCGACCGTCACGGGCGCGTCCGACACCTCGGTGAACTGGTCGGTGTCCGAGGGCGCCACCGGCGGCACCATCACGAGCGCCGGGGTCTACACGGCGCCGTCCACGGCGGGTACCTACCACGTGGTGGCCGCCAGTCGAGCCTCGCCCAGCACGACCAAGACGGCGACCGTGACGGTCTCGGATCACGTCCTGAGCGTTTCGGTGAGCCCGGCCACGGCGACCGTCACCGCGGGCGGGACCGCCCAGTTCAGTGCCACCGTGACCACGAGCTGCGGCACCTTCGCCGCCACGGTGGCGGCGAACTGAAGGGGGAGCCGCCGGGCGAGTGGGCCCGGGGAGGATCGCCGCCTCCCGGCGCCGATCCTCCCCGCTCAGCGGAGCAGCACCGTTCCGGTGATCTTCTCGCGGCCGATGAGCTCCACCGTTCGCCTCACGTCGGGTAGCCGCGACCATCCCAACCGCAGGCAGACGATGACTGCGTCCGCCTCCCGAGCGGCCGGGATGCCGAGCGGTTCGCGGACGACCGGAGGGATGGAGATGATGAGTCGCGCCGGCGGCAAGCGCATGATGGCCTCGGTCTGCGGTCCTTCCGGCACGACCACCGGATCCCCCTCGACCGCGGGCCTCGCCTCCACCACGGGGCCGACCGCTGTGCGCTGCGCGTCCAGGTGCTGCTGCAGATCGGCGAGGGCGAGCGCGGAGCCGTACTCGAGCCGGTCGACCGAGATGGCGGTCACCGGGCCGAAGCTCAGGTGCTGCGCGACGTTGGCCAGCAAACGGGCGAGCGGTGCGGCCGAGGACTCCGCATCCGCCGGGACGAGCACCAGCGACTTCCACTCCCACCTGGAGAGGGACATCCAGAGCTCCAGGACGTCGCGGGCGTCGGCTCCCGGGCCCTCCAGGCTCTGGTCGTGGGATTGCTTCGAGTGGCTCATCGCCTCGCCTTCCGCAACCGCGTCCGTAGGATGCCGGAACTGCACGAAGGGTCAAGCCGGCAAGGGCGGTCTTTGCCGCGCGACGCAGGCGGGATGTTTCCGGCCGTTCACTCGCTCGCTCGCCACGTGAGGGGAGCCATGACGAGGGTCAGCCGGACGAAGGCGCCGGTCTCCAGGAAGGACGGGGCGGAGGGGGCGCGTTGCCAGGCGGCGTAGGCACCGAGCTCGGTTCCGATGACACGGGTCGCCGCCCAGTTGCCGCGCAGCTCCACCTCGCCCCGGCGCGACTGTCCCCCCGAGGTCTGCCATCCCAGGGCGGCGCCGGCCCGGCCGGACAGGGCCAGGCTGGGGCGGATGGCCCACCCCAATGTGGCTGAGCCCTGCAGCTGCTGCGTGACCTCACCGGTGACCCGATCGATATCGGCCCATAGTCGCGCGACCGCCTGGCCGTTCGTCGTCTTGGTCAGCGATTGCACGTCGAGCCCGAGCTCGCCAGCGGGGCGGAACCGACTCCGCGGCTCGGCGGATCCGGTCTCCCCTGGCTGGTTGGCGTAGAGCCACATGGCTCCGGCGCCACCGTGGACCTCCACCGCCGGCGTCGCCTGGTGCCGCCAGCCGGCTACGGCGACGGCGAAGCCGGCCGTGGACTGCGGCCCGACCGCCGCGCCCTGGTCGAACCGGCTCAGCTCGCCGGACAGGTTCAGCCCGATCCGGTCCTGGGGAGTCACCGCATACCGGTAACCGGCGCCGGCGGTGGCGGTGCGCTCGAAGGGCAGGTAGCTGCGCGAGGCTTGATTGGCTCCGCCGCCCACCGAGGCGCCGGCATCGAGATCGAGCCCGCTGCGCTTGGAAGGAGCCGATCGCAGCGCCAGCGAGAGGCCGGCCCGCTCCACGTCGATCTCCTGCCGGGTGGCGATCGTGTCCGGGATGCTCCCCGCCGGCAAGTTGGGGCGCAGGTTCTCGGTGATGAGGTCCGTGCGTCCGATCCCGCCGGTGGCGGTGGCGGCCAGGCTCCACACCGAGCTCGGTGCGAGGCTCGCCGTCAGCCGCGCGTCGTGCATCACCTCCCGCTGCACGTGGGGGCCGATGTCCGTGAGCGTCAGGCGCGGCTGATACCCTGCGTCGATTCCCAGCCGACCGGTTCGCGCATCGAGTGAGAGTTGCGGCAGGAAGGCCACGTCCGTCTCGACCACCGCCGGCTGGCCCACCGGCTCGGTCCGGCGCGTCGTACCCTGCGTGCCGACGCTCGCGTCGACGCGGAGGTCCGCGCTGAGGGCGCAGGCCAGCACCAGTACGACAGTGCTCCCCACGGACTACTCCACCACCACGACGTCGTCGGGCCACAGACGGAAGATGGCGGCGGGCTTCTCGGCGCGCACGAGGGCGGCGTAACGGAAGCGGATACGAACCGGCTTGCCGTCGGGAGACGAATTGCGGAGCACGAAGATGGCGTCCCGGTGCGCATAGTCCGAGAGCCCGCCGGCGCTGGCGAGGGCGGCCAGCACCCCCGCCCCCCGGTCGAGGTCGTACTGGCCGGGCTTCGCGACCTCGCCCAGCACCGAGACCTTGAGGGCGCTGAACTCCTCGACCGTGACGGTCACCACCGGGTTCACCACGTACGTCTTCAGCATGACCTGGAGGCGCCGAGAGAGCTCGGAGGGGGTCGTCCCGGCCACGTCGACGTCCTGCAGGAAGGGCACGGAGATCCTGCCGTCATCGCGGACGCGTGCATGGGCATTCGACATCGATTCCTGGTTCCACACGCGGATGCCCACCACATCCCCGCGCCGGATCCGGTACTCGGATTCCGGAGTTGCCACTGGGTACTGCTCGATGGGGATGAATTCTCCGTGGGTAGCGCACGAAAGCGTCAGCGCCGCGAAGGCGAGAGAAACCACGGCGCGCGTCCGCCGGCGCCCGCGCAACGAGCTGGATCGATGGGTGTCGTTCATGCGTCCTCGCGTGCAATCGTCGCGGGTGCCCCGGCGCGTCGATGAAGGCATACTTAGTGTAGAGGATACCAGGAAGCCGCGGCGCGCGAATGCGTTTCTCGCCGCGCCCCGGGCGCTCTCATGGCGAGCCGATCGGGTGACGCCAGACGCTGAGGTAGATGAGGCAGGGTACCTCGCCGTCGGTGGTGTACCCGATACGGCCGCTCAGTTCCTCGGCAAGGGAGTCCATCTCCATCCACCGGGGGTCGTTGTGGTCCGGGTCGCCGATGATCGCGTGGCCGATCTCGTGCACCAGCACGGTCTGTTCCACGCAGGAGAGGGTGCCGAGCGACGGATCCCGGGTGGTGAGGCGGATCTCGCCATCGTAGCAGCCCAGCGCCTCCCGGCCGTCGCAGGAGACCGTCGGCGAATCGGTGAACACGATCTTCACGCCGCGGAGATCGTCCCAAGTCCCCCCCCAGTAGTCGAGCGCCGCCTGGATCGTGCTGTGGAGGCGGCCCTGGAAGTCGGCCTGCTCGGTGAACGGCGCGTCACTCTCCATGGTCGCCGTCGCCGTCGCTGGGGATCGCGCGTCGGACGGCTGAGAGGACCCGCACGCGCACGCCACCAGCACGGCCCCGACCAGCGAAATGCTCCGGCGGTCCATCCTGCTCCTCCCGTCGGGTCACAAAATAGGAGTACGCCGGAAGCCTGCGTAGCGGTGGGGGCAACGTCACCGCGGCCGGGGACAGGCTTCGGGTGCATCGGGCACCCACTCCTTAAGTCGGGGCAGCGATCGCCGAAGGGAGCCTGCCCGACGGAGCATCGCCGCTCCCCGGGGGTTCGCGCGCCCGGCGTCCTTCTCCCCTCTACGGAGGCGCGTATACGCGCCCGCCGGGCGGCTGGCCCATCGGCCGTGCATGGAGGCCGCGGTTCGGTGACACTGGCTCAAGGGACATGGTCCTGAACCAAGTGGGGTCGCGACGGAAGGATTGGCCGGGACGACGGGTTCATGGCTGAGTGGTCGGGCCGGGTGCATCGTGGCCCTCGAGAAGCTGTCCGGTGCAAAGGGGGGCCGCGGGCCCGACAGGGAATGGCCGACGAGATCGCCGAAGCAACGTTGGGTGGGCGGAGCGCAACTGCGCGTGTCCATCGCCACCCACTGGCGAAACGGGCAGGCACGGCCGCGCGGGGAGGTTCACCGCGGCCGTGATTGGGCCGCTGAGCACGGGCCCTCGTCCGCAATCGGATTGCCAGGTGGCAGCGTCGGCCTGCACGGGCCGTGCACGACGCCTCCGTCACGAGCGGGACGTCACGGTCCCGCCACCGCCGCCGGGCGGCGCAGTGCCCTGGTGGTGCCGGTACCCCTTCGCCGTTGGTGAAGGTGGCGATCTCGCCGCACCCAGGCGGTGACGGTCGCCGGTGTCCCGTCCTTCGCCGCCACCGTCCGGCGCTGCGTCGCTCGTGCGGTGCTACACTTTCCACGGTCTGCGCAAGCAACATGCTGCTCTTCGTCCGGAGACCACCGGTCGGGTCTCGCGGTCGTGCCAGTCGCCTGGAGAAGCTCGGGTGAAGCCATGACGAGCGCATGCCTCGGGGCAGGTCGCAGCTGGCCGCGAGCGCGCCAGTCCGCCTTCAGGCGTAGCCTTGCTCGGCGGTCTCTCCGCGCCGGCGAGGGCGTTGGCGGGCGCTGCTCGGGTCGCCAAACGGTTGCGAGCCCCCGCGCCGGGTCTTGCCCTTGCGTTCCCTTCGACTCCTTCACCCCGCCGGACGATCCTCCCCGATCGCCCGCGGCGTCCCACGGGCCCGGGACGCGGGCGCGCCGCAGTCGCAGTAGGGGGCTCACCTGGCCGGGGCGCCGCCCGTCGCGCCACCTCGCTCTCGCCGCTCCGCGAGCACAGCACCGAGCGTGAACCTCCTGTGCCATGCCTGCGTGACCAGCCAGCGCTTCACCCCCACGGTTGAACACGTTTGGCACCTGCAACGCGGTCGGCGTTGCTGTAATACTGGCGGCCACTTCTTCAGCGCTGGGGGACACCGCCGCGATGCTGCGACACACCGCGAGACCGACCGAGGCGGTCGCCCGATTCCTCGACCTGCTCGCGCTCAGCGTGGCGCTTCCGCTCTCGTTCGGCCTGTACCGGCGCACCGCCCCGCTGGCCCGTGCTGGGCTGGCCGAGTTCGATCGCTACTGGCTGCCCCTGCTCGTCACGGTGTTGGCCTGGGGGGCGGCGGCCTGGGCCTACCGCGTCTACGATTCGCGGCCGCACTCACTGCGCGACGAGTTCATGCGCATCGCGCGGGCCATGGTGCTGGTTGCGTTCGCGGTGTTCGCCGTCATCTTCTTCGCGCAGCTCCAGTGGGTCTCCCGCCTGCTCACCGGCCTGTACTTCGTGACGGCGCTGGCGCTCATCTGTGCCAACCGGGTGGTGCTGCGGTGGCTGGCGAGCGCAGCCGGTGCCAGCCCCGGCTCGCCCCGCTACTACGCGGTGGTGGGCTCGGGCGATCTCGCGGCGGAGATCATCGCCAAGCTGCATTTGCACCCGGAGTGGGCGATGCGGTTGGCTGGCTTCGTGCTCGAGGAGGGCGCCAGGCCCGCCGATCCCAACTGCGTTGTCCTGGGGCGGGTAGCGCAACTCGGGAAGATCCTCGAGGAGCATGTGCTCGACGACGTGGTCTTCGCCGTTCCCCGGGAGCGGCTGCACGCCATCGAGGACGCGGTCAAGGTCTGCGAGGAGCAGGGGGTAGGGGTGATGATCGCCCTCGACGTCCTGCGCTTCGGGAACGCCCGGATGTCGGTCGGCGATCTGAACGGCCTGCCCATGCTGGCCCTCACCCGCACGCCCTCGGACGAGCTGGCCCTGGCGGCCAAGCGGCTCTTCGACGTGGTGACGAGTTCCATCGTCCTGCTCCTCCTCTCGCCGGTGTTGCTGGCGGTGGCGGCGGCCATCAAGCTGGACTCCCCCGGGCCGATCTTCTTCCGCCAGAAGCGGGTGGGATTGCAGGGCCGCGTCTTCGGCATCTTCAAGTTCCGGAGCATGTACGTGAACGCCGAGGCGCGGCTGGATTCGCTGCGCGCCCACAACGAGATGAGCGGGCCGGTGTTCAAGATGCGAAACGACCCCCGCATCACCCGGGTCGGCCGGTTCATCCGCCGCACCTCGCTGGACGAGTTTCCCCAGTTCTGGAACGTGTTGCGGGGCGAGATGAGCGTGGTGGGCCCCCGGCCCCCGCTCCCCTCCGAGGTCCGCCAGTACAAGCGCTGGCAGCGCCGTCGCCTCTCGGTGAAGCCGGGCATCACCTGCCTGTGGCAGATCAGTGGCCGGAACAACGTCGACTTCGATCGCTGGATGGAGCTGGACCTCGAGTACATCGACCAGTGGTCGCTCTGGAACGACATCCAGATCTGCCTCAAGACCATCCCTGCGGTGCTGGGGACGCGCGGCGCCCGGTAGTCCCACGCGCCGGTCCTTCGTCGGCGTCGCTCACCCCATCCCCGCGGCGAGCCGCGGCACCTTGAAGGCCGCGAGCTCGTCATAGAGGGCGTCGTACCCGAGCCGCATCTGGGCGAGGTCGAACTCGTGTTCCACCCGCCGCCGCCCGCGCTCGCCCATCCGTCTCGCCCGGGCCGCGTCCGAGAGCGCCTGGTCCATGCGCCGTGCCAGGGCGCCGGGGGACCCGGGAGGAACCAGGTAGCCGTTGACTCCGTCCGCCACCAGCTCCGGGCTCCCCCCCACCGCCGTGGCCACCACCGGGAGCCTCGAGGCCATGGCCTCGAGGATGGCGTTGGACAGGCCCTCGGCGTGGCTGGCCGAGACCGCCAGCTGGGCGCGGGCGAGGAGCGATGGACCATCGCGCCGGAACCCGAGGAAGTGGACCCGGGAAGCCAACCCGAGATCCCGGGTCAGCCGCTCGAGGAGCGGCCGGCGCACGCCGTCGCCGACGAGGACCAGCCGTGCGGAGGGCCGGGTGCGGATGAGCTCGCGAAAGGCGACGAGAAGGTCGGTCTGGCCCTTCACGGGATGGTGCATGTTGGCGACGCACACCACCCAGGCGCCGGGCGGGGGCGCATCGGCCGGCGCCTCCCGCGCCCGCAGGTCCAGCGCCGCCAGGTCGACGCCGTTGCGGACCACCGCCACGCGATCGGGCTCGACCCCGTCCCGCACCACCAGGTCGCGGACGCAGAGGGCGTTGACCAGCACTCGGTCCGCGGCCAGGCAGGCGAGCCGTGTGAGCGGCCGGCGATAGCCCACGAGATGGTGGCCGAGATCGACCCGGGTGGCGATGAGGGGTACCCCGGCGGCCCGGGCGGCCAGCAGCCCGAGCGCGTTGGTGTACACGTCCTGGGCGTGGACCAGGGCGATGCGTTCGGTCCGGATGAAACGGGCCATCCGCGCCACCTGGAGCGCGACCCTCGGCCTGAGCATCTTCCGGCCGATGTCGAAGACCACCGGGCGGATGCCGGCCGCCGCCAGGTCCAAGAGGTGCTCGCCCTCGAGGTGCAGGCACCCGACCACCGGCACGAACCGGCTCCGGTCCATGGTCCGGACGTTGAGGACCGTCTGCCCCTCCTGGCCGCCGATGAGGAAACGGTTCTGCAGGACCAGGATGCGGGGAGCGGTCACGGGAGCGCCTCTGCCCGCGCCCTGGCAGCCAGGGCGGCGAAGGTGCGGTCGAGCGCCTCGGTCATGGACACCCGCGGATGCCAGCCCAGGACCTGGCGGGCCCGTCGGTTCGAGAACCGTTGCGGTCGCCACAGGCTATCGACCTTGTACGGCGTGAGCACCGGCGGGAGGTGCCCCCGGGTCCGGGCGCTGTACCAGGCGTTGGCCCGGGCCAGGAGGCGGAGGGCGGGGAGGGGGATTGGCACGGTCCGGAGCGGCTCCACCTCCCGTCGGTAGCGCCTGAGGAGGGCCCGGCTGGTGGGAAGGTCGTCGTCCACGAGGCACACCGCGCTCTGGGCGGCGGCCGGGACGAGCCCGGCCAGCGCCACGCCTTCGGCGCAGTTCTCCACGTAGGTGAGCGGGACGGGGCAGCCGCCGCCGAGGTGCAGGAACAGGCCGGGAAGCCGGAGCCCGATGCGGGATCCGAGCAGGTCCTGTCCGGGCCCGAACACGAATCCAGGCCGGACCACGGCCAGAGGGAGGCCGCGCTCCTGGCACAGACGCCAGGCCAGCGCTTCCTGCCGGTGCTTGGCGAAGGCGTAGCCGTCGCGCGCTTCCGGGTGGGGCTCGAGAGGCGTGGCCTCGTCCACGAGGGTACCGCGCCTCAGCCCGGCCACCCCCAGGACGGCGAAGGACGAGACGAGCACGGCCCGTCCGACGGCGGCCTGGGCGGCGGCGCGGAGCACGTGCTCGGTGGGAAGGACGGTGCCGGCGACCAGGGCGGCGGGCGCGCCGCGCTTGGCCGCGGCGGCGTGGTAGACGACCCGGACGCCGGCCAGGGCCGCCGCCAGGCCTTCGGGGTCGTCGAGGCGGCAGGGGACCACCTGCACTCGCGGGCCCAGGGCCTCGAGCCGCACCAGGCGCTGCGGATCGGTGCCCGGCCGTACCAGGCAGCGGACCCGCTCGACTCCCAGGCCGAGGAGGCTCTTGACGACCTCCCCGCCCAGGAACCCGGTCGCGCCGGTGACCGCCATCACGCCGCACGCTCCTCGGCGGCCCGGCAGCGCTCGAAGACCCGGTCCAGCACCTCGGCTGCGGGGAGCATCTGGGCGACCGGCTCGGGCGGGGGCGCCTCACCCCGGGCTGCCCGATGGAAGGCCCGGAACAGCGCGCGCATGCCCTCGAAGTAGTGCAGGCGCGCCCGGAGGAGATCGCCGGCACGCCGGAGCGCCTCGCCGGTGGCGGCCCGAGCCTCGCGGCGGGCCCAGTCCACCTTCTGGAACGGGCCGGGCAGGGGCGAGCCCTCGGTGACTCGCACCGTGCGGGCCTCCAGGGAGGCGGCGGCAGCGCGCCGGGTCCCGTAGAGCTCGAGCGACAGCTGCACCGGCCGGATCCGGCAGGAGAAGAAGATGGCGGCGGTGGCCCGTGGTCCCTCCAAGAGGACCCGGAGCTCGTCGTGGAACCGGTCACGGGCATCACCGTGGCGCTCGGGACGAAGCCTTCGGCCCTGGGCCACCACCACCGGCGCCGGCCCCACGAACGGCAGGACCAACGAGAGCGGGTGGGGCAGGTTGTTGTGGGCGAGGCCGCCCGGGAGACGGTGGACCCAGTGGTCGGGGTCGGAGAGGGCCAGGGCTCCGAAAGGGCCGGCCAGGTCGTAGCCCATCACCGCCTGGGCGTGGACCACCTCGCCGAGCACGCCGTTGTCCACGAGCTCCCGCAGGCGGCGCACGGCGGGATCGAAGAGGAGGTTGTGTCCGGGGCAGACGAGTAGCCCTCGTTCCCGAGCGACATCGGAGAGCACGGCCGCCTCGCGCGCATCGAGGGTGGCCGGCTTCTCGACGTACACGTGGGCGCCGTGCTCCAGGGCGCGAACCGCCACGGCCAGGTGTGTCTGGGGCGGCGTGGTGACGTGGACCACGTCGGGGTGATAGGTGGCCAGGGCCTCGGCGAGGTCGGCGTGCGCTGCGGGAACGGCAAGGCGCGCAGCCGCCTGCTCGGCCATGGCGGGGGAGGCGTCGCACACCGCCACCACCTCGGCGCCGGCTCTCCGGGCTTCCTGGACATGGGCGTCGCAGATCTGGCCGCAGCCGACCACCAGCACCCGGGTGGTCGCCTTCCCCCCCGGCGACATGGTTAGAGCCTCGCTACGGGAGGGCTGGGCCGCCAGCGCCGAGGCGGGGCCGGTCGGAAGGTGTGGGCCCGATAGATGTCGAACAGCGCCTGGAAGGCGTCGGCCGGCGGCGTCGGTGGCGGCCGATGCTCGAGGGTCACGGCCTCGGCCAGGCGTGCCGTGAGGGCGGGCAGGTCGCCGGGGGGAAAGGTGAGGCACCCTGGCGGACGGTGGCCGACCCGGCTCGCCACGACCACGCAGCCGGCTGCCAGGGCTTCGCGAACGGAGAGCGCATCTCCATCCGCGAGGGTGGGGCGGGCGAAGACGTCGACCTGGGCCAGAAGCGCCAAGGCGGCCCCGTGGCCGATCTCGCCCATGCCGAGCTGGCCGGGACCGGACCAGGCGGGGGCGTCGGTGCCGGCCCCGAAGACCACCAGCCCGGCGCGCGGGAACCGCTCCCGGAGGAGGCGAAATGCGGCGGCGAGGAGCTCGGCCCCGTAGACTGGCTCCGGGGCGAGCGCTGCGGCGAGGAGCGGGGCGTGAGCGGCGCGAAAGGGCCCGAGCGCGGGGGGTGGGTCCCCCGGTTCGAGCAGCTCCGGCGAGAAGGCCGGCAGGACCACCACCCGCGGGTGCAAGACGCCCGCCCGGGCCAGCGCTGCGGCGATCTCCTCGTTCACGGCCACAACCGTTCCAAAGCCAGCGCAGGCGGCTTTGGCGAGCGTCCGGTGGGCGAAGGCGGCGCGAAGGAACGACGGGGCCGAGCCGGAGTGCAGGGTGAGCACGCCGGGCGGGGCGGCAGGCCGCCGAGCGTGGCCCGCGGCGAACGCCACGAGCCAGCTCTTCCGGTTGGCACCGCTCGTGTGCAGGTGGACGAGCCGTTCCTCGGCGGCGGCGGCCAAGAGCCCCCGCGCGTATCGCAGCGGTCCGCGCGCCGGGCGCAACCCCGGCCCGGCATGGTCGCCGCGGCCGATGTCCAAGACCAGCACGTCCGCTCCTCGGCGGCGGAGGGCGGCGGCCAGGGCCGCCACGTGTACCGCCACGCCACCGTAGGGTCGTGGCCAGTTCCCCACCAGCGCGACGCGCATCAGCTGGCCGCCCGCTCCGGCTGGGAGGCCGGCTGGCTGGTTTGCTCGGGCAATGGGTCGGGCCTGGCTCCGGCGACGGGATGTGAGAGGCCGAGCGTGGAGAAGACGTCCTCCAGGTTGCAGGTGGCCACCGCCCGGTTGAACCCGACCGGCCCGCGAGTGGTGTTTTCCCAGAGCACCTTGCGCTTCAGGGCGAAGGCATCGCCCCCGCGCCGGTTCTCCTCGTCCTCGATGGTGACCGCCCCCTCGAACCCCGCCCGGCGCACCAGCTCGCGGACGGCCGGCGAGTGCTGGCCGTTGGGGTAAGCGAAGTGGCGAGGCCGGATGCCCAGCTGGGTGGCCAGCGCGTCACGGCAGCCCTCCACCTCCCGCCGGGCTTCCGCCAGGGCGAGATTGGTGAGGGCGGTGTGGTTCATCGTATGCCCCCCGAGCTCGACTCCCACCGCCTGCATGGCCCGGAGCGCCTCCCAGGACACCACCCGGGTGCCGGGGGGCAGGTCGCGCTCGTCAAGGCCCAGCCGTTCCTCGAGGGCATCGGCCAGGGCCAACAGCCGGCCGTGTGGGAGCCGGTCGATGAGCCGGTCCAGGGTGGCGGCCGGGCCTGGCTCGGCGCACCCGGAGAGGAGGGGCTGGAGCGGGTCGGGGAGGCCGACGCGGGTGTAGGGGATGCCTCGGGTGTGCAGCTGGCGCAGGGCGGCGTAGAGCCGATCGTGGGGGAGCCGCCGGCTCGTACCCACGTATCCAGTGGGAACGAACGCGGTCGCCGAGATGTGCAGGCGTTCCAGCACGGGCAGGGCCTGCTCGGCCGTCTCCGCGTACCCGTCATCGAAGGTGACTGCGGCCACGTCGGCCCCCCGCGACGGTCCACCCTCGGTGAGGAGGTGGCGGGCGTCCTCCAGCGGGACGATGTCGTGGGTGCGGGCCACGTGCTCGAGCTGGCGTCGCAGCCCGTCGCTCGAGACGAGCAACGAGGGCAGGCCTTCGCGGGCGGCGGCCTCGTAGTCGGCGGTGACCCGGTGGTACGAGAGGATGAGCACCCGTCGCCCGCCGGCGTGGAGCCGACGGAGGATCTTCACGGCGTGGTGCACACCCGCTGCGGTCAGCGCGAGGGCGGCCGCGGCCTTGACAGAGCGCCGCAGGATCCAGCTCGCGCTCGAATCTGCCCGCTCCGGCATGGTCCCCCCGCGCCATCAGTGAACGGGCTTTCTCAGCATCGCGTCCACCGACAGATCTTGAGGCGAAGGTGTGCACCTCGAGGGCGCGGGAGGGCCTGGGCACCCAGCGAGGATCGCGCAATGGGGGTCGGTCAACTCCGCCTGGGAGTGATCCGCTCGCGATCGGCGCGAGGGCGGCGAACGGGGAGGCGGAGCTTCTCGGCGCGCGGGAGTCGCTTCAGCGCCGCCTCGCGGCGGAGTGCCGCGCCCCGGTCGCGGGCGCCTTCGAAGTAGTGGAGCGCCACCGGCAGGCGCGCGCGGGTGTAGCGGGCACCGCGACCGGCCTGGTGCTGTTCGAGGCGGCGGCCGAGATCGTTGGTCGCGCCGGTATAGAGGGTGCCGTCGGCGCAGCGGAGAACGTACACCGACCAGGCTGCCGCACCCTTCCCGCCGGGGACTCGACCCGGGGCCATTACGGGGGGCGGCCGGTCACCGGCCGCGCTGGGATCCCCGCCGCTGCTGCGCGACGAAGGGATTGGTGGGCCGGCCCATGATCCCGCGCGGGCCGGCAGGGGCCGTGGTCGGGGCGGGGGTGCCCTCGGGGCCGTGTGGATGGGCCTCGTCGGGCGCCGGGGCGGCCACCTTGCGGTAAACGGGTCTTCCGTCCTTCTTCCTTTTCTTGCTCACGGGCATGCGTCCGGACCTCCGCAGGTGTAGGCAGGTTGGAAGACAAGCCTAGCACCGTGTCCGGGAGCGGTCTTCTCCAAGGTGCGGCGAGCGCCGGGCGAGATCGGACCGGGAGCAGGACTCCGGGAGTGGGGGGCAAGGCCGAGGGATGGTGACCGGATTGGTCACACCGTCATCGGCGCGGACACGTACGAGCGCGTGCTATGGGCCCGCGGGAGCCTGGAAACCGCAGCTCGGTCAGGGAATGCGCCGGATTCTGGGGTCGGCACGCCGCGTGCTACCGCTCGGGTCGTCACGTCACCACGAGGAGAACGGACCCCATGAACACGACCCATCTGGCCCTCGCACTGGCCATCGTACTCGCTGGCTCGACCGCGCGGGCTGCCGACAAGGCGCCCGCCGGAAAGGCCCGCACAGTCGAGGTGACCCTCACCGAACAGGGGCTGTCGCCAGCCGAGGTGAAACTCACCAAGGGCGAGCCGGTGCACATGGGCCTGACCCGCAAGACCGACCACACCTGCATGACCGAGGTGGTCATCGCCGACGTGGGGGTGAAGGCGGCGCTGCCGCTCGGCAAGACGGTTTGGGTCGACTTCACGCCGAATAAGACCGGCTCGCTTCGCGTGCTGTGCGGGATGGGGATGGAGTTCGGCAAGCTGGTCGTGAACTGACGCGGCCGGCCCGGGGCGGCACGGCTTTGCTAAGCTCGTGGCCCAATGTCCGCCCCCACCGACCCGCTCTGGATCCGCCCCGTCACCCCGGCCGACGCCGAGGCGGTGCTCGGGCTGTGGCGGCTGGTGTTCCCGGAGTACGGCGACCCCGCCCACCCCCAGCGGGATGCGGCGGAATCGATTGGTCGCAAGCTCGCCTTTGGGGATGGCCTGTTCTTTCTGGCCGAGCGGGGCAGGAGGGTGGTGGGGACGGCCATGGCCGGCTACGACGGCCATCGAGGCTGGCTCTACTCGGTGGGGGTGCATCCGGAGGCCCGTCGGGGCGGGGTCGGACGCGGGCTGGTGGAGGAGGCGGAGCGGGCGTTGGCGGCCCTGGGTTGCCCGAAGGTGAACCTGCACGTCTTCGCCTCGAACGGCGCCGGGCAGGAATTCTGGCGGCGTCTCGGCTACCGGACCGATCCGGTCGTGGCCATGGGCAAGAGGCTCTAGCGCGCCATGGCCCGCGCCGGCCGCTCCGCCGCGCCGAGTCCCAGAGATCGGATCACCGCTCCGGCCAGGTTCCGCCCGAGGACGCGTTCCATGGTGGGGAGCATTCCCGGGCTGGTCAGGTTCCAGTCGGTGACCTGGCCGGCGATGGTGTCCACGGCGGCGAGCCGTACCCCTTCGGCACGGAACGCCTCGCCGACCGCGACCGCCAGCCGCTGCTCGGCCAGCGTGAGGTCGCAAGCGAGGCAAGAGGAACCCTTGTCCATGTCGATGAGGAAGGTTCCCTGCACCGGCCGCTTCTTGACGTGGGCGAGCAGCTGGCCGTCGACGAACCAGAGGCGCTTCTCGCCGTCGTGGATCTCGGGGAGAAAGCGCTGGAGGAGCACGGGCTGCTGGAGGCCGCCGGAGAGGAGCTCGACCGCTCGGCGCGCCCGCTCCAGGCCATCGGGGGTGGACCAGTCGAGGAGCTGTACGCCACGGCTCTGGGCCCCTCCGAGCGGCTTGAGCACCGTCCGCCCCTCGGCGCGGCCGAAGGCACGCAGGCACTCCCAGGAGGAGGACACGATGGTGGGTGGGAGGAGCCGGGCGAGGCGGAAGGGCCCGATCTTGTCGCTGCAGCGGATGAGCGCCTCGGCCGGGTTCACCAGCTCGGGGCCACCGCGGCCGGCGCAGCAGGCGAGGAGCTGCAGGTGTTCCAGGTAGCGTCGGTCGACGGGCGGGTCGACGCGGTAAAGGACGAGGTCGAAGGAGGAGAGGGGAAGGGCGCGCGTCGGATCGAGCGTCCA
>Ga0335071_10003538_pt1 | contig 16424 bp, 8 predicted proteins | sample Lox_Sample_15_FD_206724 | JGI IMG/M metagenome (GOLD analysis project Ga0335071, IMG submission 206724) | Soil microbial communities from Loxahatchee National Wildlife Refuge, Florida, United States - Lox_Sample_1.5 | ecosystem: Environmental > Terrestrial > Soil > Wetlands | place: USA: Florida... | reverse complement strand
GCTGAAACCACCGTGCTATTTCCGACAATCATCGTGGTAGGGGGCAATTGCGTCATCTCAACTGAAATCAGTGGTGTTTGGGAAACCGTTGCGGCGGTGCTGCCGCATCCCGCCATACCGCAAGCAATCGCAAGGGTGCAAAATAACGCGAGAAGAAGGCGAATTTTCCCGCCCGGCTGGCAGTCGCCACCCGTTTCACATTCGTTCCAACTGACTGCAGAACAACCTACGCAGGCTCGCGGCTGCAAGTGAGAGTGGCGCCGATGTGGATGGTTCATACGTGACTTAATGCCTTTCATGGAATGGAATAGCCTGCGCCGCGGACGGACCATCTCGGTCTGGGTCTTTGCGGGAACCCGCTCCTGACGTAGGTGATCACTCTGCCGCTGTTACAGTCTGAATGAGATTCATGCTAATGAGCTTCTGTAAACCAGGGAACAATACTAGGTGACGAAGTCTTTACAATCGGTTCCTAAGGCTTCCCGCCCCATGCGTTTCACGGATGCAACCGCCGAAGGACAGGCGATTCTCGGCTCACGGAGGGAGCAACCAGTTTGGTCAGTTTCTTTCAGAGACATGCGTGACGACAAATCCACCGGCCGAAATTGAAGGAGACAAGGCACCCAGGCGGTCACGCCATTCCGGCGAAAGCCAGCGAGGGTCTGCAATGATCCAATAGTCCTCCGGCATCTTCACCCACGGGCGTGGGTCCAGATTCGACGCATTCATGGAATGTTTCACAACGTTCTCCGGCAGATAAAGGCCCCAGATGTCATAGTCATAGTTAGCCAGAACAGTTGCGCCCGGTGGGATGGTCTTGGTCGCGAGCGCAAGGACCTCTCGCACCCGATCTGAGTGCATCTGCTCTTCCTCACCGGCACGAGCGCTAGCGGCAGGCCATCCGGAAGCCGGAATCGCTAGCAACAAGTACACACCGCTCACCGCCGCAAGCGCCGCGAAGTGTGCTCTCGCCTTGGCCTGCGTGATCCATTGTTGGGAAATCAAAGCGAGCAATACCCAAGTCAGGACGACGAAATGAGACACGTACGTTGGGTTTTTAAACCGATTCAGCATTCCCTGGGCAAAAAACCCGAGAACAAGCCAGCTGAACACCTGGATGTGTATGTTGGATCGACCGCTCAATTCCAGAATCAACACTCCGATGACGATCGCGACGAAGAGCAGGAGGACGATGTGGCTTCCTTGTGCTCCTCTCGTAAGTACAACGCCCAGGCTAGCGGCTTCCCCAAAGTCCTTGGCCCTGCGAAAGAGGGCATTGAAGCACCACGCACCGTAGCTCAAAACATATCCGCCGCGAAATATTCCTCCGGGCCACAGCAGCGTCATCGTGGCAAGCAGCGCGGCGGCGGGGACCGCAAGAAGATCCAATGTGGACTTAATACCGGCTCGAATTGCTCGCCAAGCCAGAAGCAGCGCAAACGCGGCGAAGATCACTACCGATAGCTCGCACGCGGCGACCGCAAAGCCAAGAGCCACTCCAGTCGCGACTCCCCATGCGCGTTTCCGATGCTCCAGATATTGAGCGAATGCGAATCCTGATGCGACCAGAGCGGCCAGAAATGGCGCATGGGGCGCTACGGTTGAACTCGCATAGACTACCGCCGGACTCAAGGCCGCCAAGACCGCTGTTGCAAGGGCGAGAAGCAAGTGTACGCTGGCGAGTCGGAGCCCGATGAAGACAGCTGCGATAGCGGCCGCCCCGGCAACAGCCATCATCAGGCGGTAGGTTCTGTTGTCCGCGCCGAATTGCGACGCAATAGCGGCACCATATAAACCGGGCGCGACGTGCCAATGCCGCTTAGGCGCTGCATCGTCCTGCTGTTCCAGGAAATCATAGAAATGTATTCGTGCTTCCGGGTGCTGTCTTATGATTCTGAGAGAGCCCCACAGGCCAGCGCTGCCGGTGTCAAGATATGACTCCGCGAAGCCGTTTTTTCCCACTCGAACGTAATCCGCGGCATCGCTGGAGAACAGCATATCCGTGCAGTAATGCGAAAAGTAGCCGAAACTAGTGAGTGCTATCAGGATGCCGACCAGGACGGTTGTGGAGAGTTGGTTACGCGAGGTTCGAAGTTTATCCGGCAATTCAAGGCGGGACGTCATTTTGTCGACCTTTGACTCTCCTTCATCCAAGTTCAATGCAATCCGTGAGTTTGAAGAGCAGGCGTTCGGCGTGGACCACAGCGACGGGGTAATCCCGAAGGCCTGCCATTCAGGCTTGACTGCTAGAACCCAGCCTCTTGAGCCGCAATCCTCTAATCTATTGTGGCAGTATTATTTGCGTGTGAGGCCGCTGTTAGCCTGGCGTGAATTATCGCCATCGAATTGAAGACCAAGAAGATGCTACACCCTTATAGCGACACGGCCACCCGCATCGATCCGATTCAGCAGTATGGGAATGTGATTCTGTTCAAAATACTCGTCGCAGGCCTTCCGGGACCCTTGCCAATGTCCGTAATCGTCAATAATAAACACACCCGCCCGAATTAAACGGGGAAAGAGATGAACCAGTTCATGGCGTGTGGATTCATACCAGTCCGTGTCCAAGCGGAGTAACGCTATCGATTCCGGCGCGGAAGCTGGAATAGTGTCCTCGACGCGCCCCTCAATGAAATGAAGTTTTTCCCTGGGATAACCCGTTGCAAAAAGCACGTTTTTGACTTGCTCGAGTGCGGCGTCGCACCAGGTGCCGTTCGATTTAGCCCAAACCTCCGAAGCTTGCTTCCCGGAATAGTCGACATCCAAGGTTCCCGGCTCTGTCATGCCCCGAAAGGTGTCGAATAAATACAGGTCGCGGCTCACGTCCTGCATTTGCAGGAGAGTCCGCGCCGCTGCCGCCATGCTGCCCCCCTTCCACACGCCACATTCAACGATGGCTCCGGGGATGCTAGCCTTGGTCAGATAGCGCAGCGCCTGAATGAGCACATAGATTCTCTCAGGACTTGTCATCGTTAACGGGCGCACAGCGTCGAAGATCTCTCTTTCCTCACTGAGGAAATCAACGGGAGGGAACCGAACGACATCAAGTCCAAATGAGCGCAAAAACTCGTGGATCTTATCCTTGATCATCAATCGTTGCCTTTTAACTTGGGCCATGTGAGGCGGATTCCGGTGATGCCCTCCGCCGTTTCGGCCTCATCGCATTTCTCTTAGGTCTTCGGGCTTTGAAGTATCCACAGCTCTATCACACCCGGCGACTACTTGTCGTAGCCATTAAGCCCTATTTCATACTTATGCTGTGGTTCTCGCCGGCTCCCTTGAGCAACTCGGGATGCAGCTGCTTTTTGATCCAACCTGAAAGCCCGGCGGTTTGCCACGACTTAAGGAGATCCTGAGCACTTTGATACTTCACGACGGTAGCCCCCTCAGGCACGGAACTCGAGATTCGCGCCTGTGCTTTTGCGGGAGTGATGGGATCGTTCGAAATCTGCTGGATCCGCACATTCGCTGTCTTCAGCTTGGGGAGATAGGTGATGGGGTCAAGCGAGACCAGGGGCTGCAGGAATTCCTTGCCTTGGTCCTTCGTCCGCTCCTCAGGTGACAGAAGAGCCGAACTAGCGAACCAGTCGGGCCAATCACCCCAAGGATCCAGGACGTCAACCGTTGTAATTCTGGCGTCGGCAGAAGCCGCCAGAATAGCGATGGTTCCGCCCGAGCCGAGCCCGAACATGCCCACTCGACTCATATCGATGTCGCCTCTGAGTGCGAGGAAATCCAAAATGAGTTGCACGTCGTGGGTCGAACTCCCCAGAGCCTCAGGCAACTCGCTCACAAACCATTTGGTCAGCGCGTGATTCCTAAACCGATAGTCGGTCAACGCACTGACGAAGCCCACGGCGGCATAACCATCAGCTGTGGCGCGTTGGCACCATCCATTGTCCCGAAAGCGCTCGTCAGTATCACTGAAGCTGTAGAGATAGAGCACAACCGGCGGCTTCTCCAGGACCTTCCCGGATACCTTGGGGCGAATCAACCATACATCAAACGGGTCCGCCTCGCGCCATTGCACACGGACCAACTCCCGAACAAATTCGGGGCGCTCGTCAGTGCTCACCACAACCGAGGGGCGCGGCTCGAGCCCGGTCTTGATGTCGGCGGGTGCGCCCCAGTTCTCCGTGGAAACAGGCAGGTTGATATTCCCTATTTTCCCTACATCCTCCGGCGTCTGGGCCGGTTTGCTGCTCGAGGCCGCGGCGCCCGGCGCCTGCTGTGCGGAGGCCGGGATCGACGATGAAGCGACGGCAGTCAAGAGCAAAAAACCAATGCAACGACCACGCATGAATTTCCCTTTCGATTCTAAAGTCCGTTCAGTATTGCACATCACACAGCGCGTCGGATCGTGCGAACGCCTCGGCCACGGCAGCGCCTGGAGTTTCGTGGGAAACAAGCGGGGGACAAACCGAAACATCCGGCTTGTCCCCGCACAAAACCAAGAACCTGAGAACGGCTCTTAGAAGGTGAGGTTGAGTTTTCCTGTGGTGCTGCCGAAGTCATGGCAGAAGTCGGCGTTGTTCGAGAGCAACAGGGTCGAACCGCCAACGTCGCCGCCGGACTCAGCCGCGCCGCCGGCGCAGAGCGTCTGCGTACCGAGGCTTGGACCGTTGGCCGGGTTCGGATCGTTCTGGCCGTTGAGGAAGAAGTGAGAGTGCCAGATGTTCATGGTGCTGGGCGTAATGTAGTCGTGTTGCACCAAGTTGGTGTTGCCCAGAGCCGTGATCATGGCCGCGACACCCGCGTTTCCTGGAGGCCCGACGAGACGCAGTGCCGACCAGATCGGATAGTTACCAGAGTTCAGGCCAGCAAAGCCGACAGCGTTCAGGCCCGGGTCACCCGTGGCGCCGCTGCCAGGAAGGGCACCGTTGTAGCTGTGTGCAGTGTCCAATAGAGGATCGATCCCATTGACCTTGAGATACTTGACGGTGGTTAGACCGGCTGCGTTGCCCGCGCTCCAGAAGAAATAGCCAAGGGTCGGGGTCGTGGCAAGTCCGAGATATTTGGTCACATTGCCGGTGCCGATGGCGCGGACGCGCAGAGACGCGTTTCCGAACACACCGCCGCCGTTTTGCAATGCCATGGGATTGCTCAGCACCTGGCCGCTGCCGTTGCAGTTGCCATATTCCTGGCCGGCATGGAATTGAGTGCTTTGCGGGATGCTGTATTCAAAGGTGTTGTAAGTTCCAGAGAGGGGTTCGCGAACCAGGACCGTGACGGCTTCCGCCGGGCCGGGGGTTCCCAGGAGGTCGGTGGTGCGGCCGAGGAGACCTTCATAGAACATGGTCAAGGTGCCTGCGGTGATGTCGGTCATGGCTGCAACTTGGGAGTCGGTGTTGGGAGCCATGGCGACGACGATAGGCTGTGCGCCAACGGTGCTGACTTGGTAGGTCGGAACCGCGCCACCGGTGATCGGGTCCGTGCCAGTGATGTTGAAGTTGATGACATTGAACGTACCGCCGCCATAGCTCGCATTGCCCTGAATCGCCGTGCCGACGTTGGTGCCGGTCTGGTAGCCCAGCCCGAACAGGTAGTAGGACGCGTTATTAAAATACTGACGGGGCATATACGTGTCGCAACGCGTCAGGGCGCGCTGAATCGCGAACTGAGCGTCTTCCGGCCGTATATCCGTACCCGCAACAAACATGTGCTGGCCAGCGATAGCGTTGGCGACGTTCGTAGGAAGCAAAACACCGGACGGAATGTCCGCGCCGCCGATGAGGTTGCTGCCAGCGATGCCGGCTGCGCCCGTCAGCTTAAGCACGCATCCGGTGCCGGCGCCATCATTGATGAAGTAGCAGCGGTCTCCAACAACGGAGTCCAGCTGAACGTAGGCGTAGATGCTGTAGGTGCCGGTCGGCGCGGCGCAAGTACCACTGCCCGGGCCCCAAGCAATGAAGATCTGGCCGGCTTCATCGAGACCAACGCCGGTCCGCGCATCGGTAAATGCGATGTTCGGGGTGGTGGTGCTCTTCGAGTGGGTCCAGAGGCAAGAAACGCCCGGGACGTATTGGGTCGCCGAACCGAGTTCCTGGAACAGGGCCGATGACCCGCCTCCGAGGAAAGCTACGGTTTGCGCCTTCGAGGTGCTCGTGAATGCGCAGAACGCAAGCGCGAGTGTGAGTAGGTACTTCGCAAATTTCATATCTTCTCCTTTGATGTTTTGTTACCTGGTGAACCGACCACGCCGCAAAAGAGCGAGGCTGAGGAAGCGCTCCCGTGAACGAAGCGAAAGCCGAGCAACAGAATTGGAGGCAATGACCATTGCCAAATGCTTTCCTATTGCAGTCCCCGTCACGCTTGCGTTCGCTCTTCGTACAAGTTCTTGTACGCGGATCCGGTTTAAGTGGCATCAACGACGAAACAAATATCAATAACACTTAGGTTGGCGAATCCGCAGACACGCCCCTTCCGAAATGACGGAAGGCACACGTACGCCCGCATATAGAACGGTTCTGCCGGGAGTTCTTCAAGGCGCGCGAAGATTAAAGTTTGGAAATAAGCGCCAAGGGTTTGAAAAAACATAAGGCAGGTTGCAAAGACACAGAAGTCTCGCGGCGCGCTTCATTGATGAGCAATGCATCGCCACTGATCGTCACTGATCACATCTTCTGAAAAAGATAAATTCCCACCGGTTGCGGCAGGAGGAACCCGGATCCATCCGGAAGTTGCGCCTGCGGTGTAGAAGTCCCGCTGGCTGAAACGAAGATCACGTACGCTCCTTGCACTTGTCCGACGACGGCCGCAGCGGGGAAAGAAACCGCGCACACGCCGCCAGTCGCACACATCCAAGGGTTGGAAACGCTAAACGGAGGAAAATTTGAACCGATGAAGACCGTCGCCCTGGGGAACAGTCCATTGCTGCTGGGATCTTCCGTGCCCAGGTCGATCGCAACGTCACAGTTTTCCGAGCCGTTCGCTCCCGTCGGATCGTTGACGTTGCCCGAAGGCGACGCAATCAGAAACTCACCGCCATAGATCGTGTTAGGGGAGGGAAGAACCGGCACGTTCTCACCCTGACCGTTGTTTGCAGCCAGTGAAGCCTGCAAGGCCGAACAGGTTTGCGACGTGCCGGTGTGATTGCCAAACGCCGACGCCAGCACAGTGATGTCGTAGCCGTTAGATTGTTTCAACGGATTACTAGGCGAGAAGATGAAGCCGTTGTATTGCGCGGCAACGACCGAAGCCAGGCTTGTCGGCGAGGTGGGCTGGGCCACACCGAGGACGCCGGTACCGCCGCCGAACGCTCCCACTCCGCCTAACCCAGGATCGAAGTTACTCACCAGAAGTCCTCCACTCCCGATGCTGATCAGTTCGGGCAACGGTCCTGAAGTACCGAAGGTGTTCTGAGGGTAGGCGGTGAGCTCGCCGAAAACGGTTTGCGAGCAGGCACCCGACACGGTTGAAGTCGCCTGTGGTTTTGCGCCAACGAGAAATGGCTGCGCGGCAAAGGTGACTGTGGATCCCTGTGAGCTGATGGCAACGATTCCGTAGTCGACCAGATCGGCAATCTGGCTGGCGTATGGGACGGATACATAGAGGAACTGAGGTGGCGTGTTGGAGTTCGGACACGCAGTGTTCTCCGCCATGGCCGTGGGAGCAGCGCTGATGACCTGCGGCGTGGACTGCGTGTAGACGCTAAGAAGGTTCGCCAAAGCGCCCGCTCCCGGAATCTCTACGGCCCAAGCCCCGGTCAGGGATGGGTTCTGGGCCGAAGGAACGCCACTGGACGTAGTGGCATAGTTCTCGGTGATTGCCAGGAAGCCTGTGTCGGCGGATGTAAACGTCCCATTAATGAGATTGACGGGCACCTGAACGGAAGAGTGCGTCGAGTTGCTGATGATTGTTCCTGAAACGGCGATCTGCCTGGCCAGATGGTCGAAAGCTGTTGCGGCAGGTTGCGTGACGGGACTCCCCTGCACAAGAAAAGGGCCGCCGAAATAGGTCTGCACCTGACCATTGGACGGCGCAACAACCGGCTTTGCCGTTTGCCCACAACCGCCTGAGATTAACAGGGCCGCAAACAATAGGGCAGGGAAGACTTCCCTAGGCCGCAGTGAAACAATCGTCGTCAGCCTCTCTCCTAGGATTTGTTGGCGCCCCACGATTCGCCTTGCGATCACCATACTTGCTCCTCACATCGCCGAGATTTGCTGCGGTTCTTCGCTGCCGCGAACCTACGCGTTTGCGCTCAGTAATCCGCAGGATGTTGTTTCTAGAATGCGAACTTCAATCCGAATTGGATAATCCGCGGATCATGGGCGTCGACAGGATGAAGAAGAGAGTTGCCAGTCAAGCAGTCCACACCGCCTCCGCCAGCAGCCGAATAATTCACATTCGAATCGCCGTAGCACCCGATCACGTTATTACCAGTATTGCCGGGGTGCGCTGGATCATAAACTCGAAATTGTGTGTGGTTGAAGACATTGAATGCTTCTACGCGGAACTCCAAGTCCCGTTCGCCGAAGATCTTGAAGTGCTTTAACAGGGACAAGTTGAAATTTGTCCGGCTGGGATTGTGCATAGAATTGCGGCCGCAATCACCGAACGTCAATCCCCTCGGGGCCACAAATGCTCCCGGGTTGTAGAGGAGAGGACCAAACGTATTCGGCTGATTTCCCCCATATGCAACGTGTCCATACGGACTCCCCACGCAATCAGCGTAAGAGCCGGTTCCAAAATAATTGGCTACCCCGGCGTTATCTGACACCGCGATACCGCCGGCGCTTCCGCCGTTGATGATGCTGAAAGGCGTTCCGCTCTGATAGATGATGATCCCGGAAAACTGCCAATCGTCGAGTAGGACTTTGGCCGTCGAAGAATCAAGGAAGCCACCACCGCCGGTCGATGCAGTTTGGGCAGAAGAGTTGGTTTGAAAGGCGCGGTTCAGGTATTTGCGGAGCGGCACGTCGACGATGAAATTGAAACTCAGATTGTGGCGCTGGTCAAAGTTGGAATTGGCGCGGTTGCTGGCCAGGTCGTAGGAGTTTACAAAATCGGCGTCTGCCCGGTCCGATGAGTTGTCAATCGAGTGGCTGTAGGTATAGGACAAGCCGAATACGGCTGGCGCAGTCATCTTCCGTAAACTGAATTGGAAAGCATTGTAGTTGGAACTTGCGTCGTTCGCGACGCCGAGAATGCTACCCATTGTCGGATAGGGTCGAAACACGCTGGGGTTGAATGGATTTCCAAAGCCGGGAACGCCATAGCAGGCAATGCTCATGTTGACCCAACCAGGCTGGCCAGCTGCGATCGTTGTGCCACCGTTCACATTGCCGACGCCACCCAACTCGAAAAAGCCACCTCCGCTGCCCGCGCAATCGAGCGTAGAAATAATTGGCCGTCCCTCTGGATAAGGGTTGTATGCAAGATCGACAGGGTGAACTTGGTTCACATCACGAACAGATGTCAGATGTGTACCTTCGCTCCCAACGTAGGCGGCGGTCGCTGTAACTCCCTTGGAGATTTGCTGCTCGACGCTCAGGCTCCATTGCTGCACGTACGGGTAGAAAGCTTTCGTAGGAATCGAGGTGACGTTGATCGGGTAGGCGACGGGCCCGTTCACCACCGGATTCAGCGGATCACCAGCGAAGTACGAACTGCATGGCGTTCCGAGGCGCCCGAACCCACTGATGCACTGGTAGCTGGGTGGGTTCAACTCTGTCTGACTGAGAGTCAGCGGCGCGCTGCCGATCAGGGAACCGGTATTGGCCTCGTAGCTCGTGCCATGCTCGTAGAAAATCCCGTATCCGGCGCGGACCGCAGTCCTTCCAGTTCCAAAAACATCCCAAGCCACTCCAATGCGCGGCATTGGGTTAAAAACGTGGCTGCTCATGCAGCTGTTCGGCACGCCGTTGACGCCGCACTGCACAAGCCCGTTTGTAATTGCGGGATCCGGGTTGCTCGTGTTGAGCGGCACAGCCGCCAGAGTGTTGCCCGATGGCGATGACTGAGGCCGCACCATGAACCCAAAGACAGGATCGATGAAGACGCCGGCCGCAATCGACGTGTTGTACGCCGATGGCAGCCAGTTATAGGCGGTGTTCTTGGCGTTGTACCAGGAGCCGAACAATCCAAAGCGAATTCCCATGTTCAGGGTCACTCTTGGTGTGATCCGCCAGTCGTCCTGAATGTACGGCTCGGCCAGCTTGTACCGGTTGTAGTATTTGTTCTGAATACTGTCCTGCTGGAAGCTTGCAATCTGTCCGCCGAGAAAATTGGCAAATGCGTTCGAAGTGTCAGTTAGCGCCACACAAGAGCCGTTGCACACTGTTCCCGGCGCAAGTGTTATTGGACTAGGCCCGGCTCCCTGATTGTTGAAAGCGACAACGCCTTGAATGTCGCCGCTATTCAGTCCATTTGCGGCGCCCAATTCGTTTTGTTGAGCGTAGACCAGTTCAACGCCAAATTGCAGAAGATGCTTTCCCATGCTCTTGCTGGCGTCGTCGCGGATCGTATAAGTCGGAATCGTATCTGTCCACGGGGTGTAGCCGGTATCGATATTGAAACCATGAGAGCCGTATGCGCTGTTCGTACCCTTGAACAAGAGAGCAGGAATCTTTCCGCCGAAACCATTGTCAAAGAAAGCGCTCGTTGGTCCCGTCGGGAGGAGCGCCGGCGTCGAGCCCGTGCCAATTTGTGTACAGTTCATATTCCCACTGCTGTCCGTCGGGCAGGCGGTATCCAGAATCGCCGGCCGGGCGAGATCCACGTTCGGACCAGCGAGTTGCGACAAGTTGATTTTTGCCTGGACGTATGAGAACGACACCCTGTTGGAGAAACCTTTCGGAAGAGCGCTTGCGAGGCTGGCAATCATACTCAACCCGGGGCCATCGATGTGATTCTGAACGGTCGGAAAGCTGTTCTGCACAAGCCCCCACTGCGGTGTGAGAACGTTGGTGTTCCAGGAATCGTGAATAAAACGGAAGGAGAGAATTTGGGTAGTGCTGAGGTTCTGGTCAATTCGGAAGAGCGATTCGTTCCAGCTTGTACTGGGGGAAACGGTCGCAACGTAGCAAGCGGGATTCGATGGCGTTGATACCGGTGAGTTGCAGCCGCTGGCAGAATTCGGCGCCGGCAGGAGATTCGTGGCGAGCAGCGCCTGTGAGGTCGGGTCGATTGGAAGTTGGTCTGTAGCCGGGCCAGTCAATGTACCGTTGTACACGGACCGCGCATAAGAACCGTTATTGTAATAAAGGACCGGGCAATCTGGAAAAAGCGATTTGTTTTGATTGGTTATGGCAAATGTTTTGTCGGACGGGCACACATCACTGAAATTGCCGCTGCGTTCCGCCATCGAAGGAACTGCCTGATTATACTCGACCGGGGTCTTCTCATACCGGAATTCCTGTGAGAAGAAGAAAAAAGTCTTCTGCTTGTTTTCGTTGTATTTGCCCGGGATGAAGATGGGTCCGCCCAGAGTGAAGCCGAAGTCGTTGCGGCGGTAAAGCGGCGCTTTCGAGGTTTGATCGAAGAAATTTCGGGCGTTGAACATCTCGTTGCGGATGAATTCGTACGCGCTCCCGTGGAACTCCGAAGTGCCGGACTTCGTAGTGATCAGCACGATGCCGGATGCTGTCTTGCCGTACATCGCGCCATAATTCGACGTGAGAACTTTCATTTCACCGATTGCGTCGACACTGGGGTTGACGATGAAGGTATTTGCACCCCGTGCCGCGTTGATTCCGTTGTTCAAAACGTCGGTTCCATCGACCTCAAAAATGTTGTATTCAACGCGGCCACCGTTGACGCTGTACTTGGCGCTGCCCGCTACACCGGTTCGGCCCTCATCTTGTCCGGTCTGGTTGCTGACACCCGGCACCAAAGCGATCAACTGGTACGCAATGCGCCCATTGAGGGCGAGGGTTTTCACTTCGGTTTCGTTCAGCGTCCCAGAGACTTCAGCGTTCGAAGTCTCGACTTGCCCGGCGCCACCGCCCTCAACGGTGACGGAAGACTTTTCTTGGATGACCGCCAGCTTTACGTCAAACGTGACGGCTTGACCTTCGGCGACAGAGATGTCTTCGCTCGTGAACGGATTAAACCCTTCCATTGTAACGGCCACCCGATAACGGCCTGGAGCTAAGCCTCCGAAGATGAAGTGGCCCGTCTCGTCGGTGGTCGTGCTTTGGGTCGTGGACGCCTCCGGAGTGATTAAGTCCACTTTCACGCCCGGGACCGCCAGCCCTTGTGGGTCTGTTACCTGACCGGAAATCTGACCCTTGCTGGTTTGGGCGCCGGTTCCAGTCAAAATCAGGGCTAGGCTGAACAACAAAAAGGCTGGCACACGAAGTATTGCGAAGATCGTTCGGGACATAAACCTCTTGCTCCGTGAATTTGCTGCTAAGGCTCGCTCGCCATCCTCATTACTAAGTGCCTTAATGAAAGTAAGGGCGAGCCACATCGTCTTGTGAGAAAGCGCCAGTGCCGAAGGCTCTTTTCCGTCGAAAACATCTGTTCGAGAGTAAAGATTCTCAAAACAAGGGCGTCGGGCTTGTGAAAGCCGGGAGGCGCCTTGCTAGATTGTCGACTCACGCGCAGGTGCGACTGATCCCTCCAGACAAGCGCGGTATCCTAGGCGGTCCTGTCGCTCACAGAATCCGTACACTTCGAGGCTAGGCACGATTTCCTGGATCCTTGGAGGTGAGTTGACCTTACGGGCAGTTTGTTGTGTTTGCGTGAAGCGGTTGTGACAAGCTTGTAAAACTCAAGAGTTCACGACGCAAGAGTTAAAACTCTATTCACATTCCATTTTCAAAAGCTCAACGAGGGTCATGCATAGTACCCCCGACTAAGCTTAGGTAATCAGGGCGGTCTGCCGGATCCGACACTTGCGAGTGAGCGCGTGATTTGTTTTCTGCTTTCCTGCGCGAGGGCCGCACGAGCCAGGTTGCCATTGGAGAGATCAGATGAGGGAGCGAAGAATATTCGGGAAGGGCTGTTCAACCCTCGTTGTGTCGCTGGTCCTCTCACTGACTGCAGTAGCACAGCAAAATCACCAGATCAGTTCGAGTTCGCCCGTTAACTCTGTTAGCCAGACGGAAAGCGACTCCGCGCAACATCCAGTTCCAGCCGAAAGATACCCGCGCTACAGGATCGGCCGCGGCGACGTACTGCAACTTTCCTTCCCCCTGTCTCCCGAAATGAACCAAAGGGTGAGTGTGCAACCGGATGGCTTTATCTCACTGCAAAGTGCCGGCGATCTCTACGTGCAGGGACTCACGGTTCGCGAATTGGTCGAGGCTGTCAAGAAAGCCTATGCTCACGTTTTGCATGATCCGATTATCGATATTGATCTCGCCGATTTCCAAAAACCCATGTTCACAGTGCTGGGCCAAGTGGGGAAGCCCGGCCAATACGAGCTTCGAAGCGACACGACAGTGACCCAAGCTATCGCGCTCGCCGGCGGATTTGCGTCATCGTCCAAGACTCAGGTGTTCCTGTTCCGTGCCGTGGCGTCGAACTGGGCCGAAGTTCGCGAACTTAAGCTCAACGATATCTTGCAAGGAAAGAACATCAGTGAAGATCCTCACCTGCGGCCGGGTGACATGATTTTCGTGCCGGAGAGCTTCATTTCGAAGTTCAAGAAGTACGTGCCCTATTCGTTTAGTGTTTCACCTCCTTACAACTGGAGTTTTTAGGGGCGCCAGAAGGTCGCTTCTATACAGATTGACATGGAAAACACGCACAACAGGAAGTCCATCAACTATCAGATTCCCACGCTGACTGTGCGGGATATGCTGCGGCCGCTTTTTCGTCACCGATGGGTCGTCGCCGGGACCTTCTTTGCGTTTTTCTTGGTGTCCGTCGTGGTCGCCTGGACGTGGGCCAATCACTATTGGGTGGCCACCATGCAAGTCGTTGTTGACCGCGAACGTCTCGATCCTGCCGTGACGGCGCAACCGACGGCGGCACTCCAAGAGTCCGGCAAGGCTGTGACTGCGGACGAAGTCGAGTCTGAGGTTGCTCTCCTCAAGGGGAGGGATATGTTGCGGGCAGTAGCGATAACCTGCAACCTGGCTGGGAGGGCTGGGACCGGCACGTCATTCTGGAGCAGATTCAATTCCCGTGGACCCGAATTTGAGCAAGCAAGCGCCTTGGAGCGCGCAACAAAGGCCCTCGCTGGTTCCGTCAAGGTTGAAGCCCAAAAGACTTCTCGGGTAATCGACGTGCGCTACGGTACGACCGAGGCGCCGGAAAGCGCCGCCTGCGTGCTGCAGACTCTAGGCAAACTATATTTGGAGAAGCATCTCCGCCTGAGACGCCCCCCTGGTGCTCTCGATTTCTTTGCCCACGAAACAGAACGGTATCAGCAGGCACTCACAGAGTCGGAAAGCCACTTAGTCAATTTCAGTAAAACGCAGGGACTGGCAGCTCCGGAAGTCCTGCGCACCAGCTTGGCGCAGCAGGTAGTGATGGCCAAAGCGAGCCTGCACCAGACTCATCAATCAATCGCGGCCGATCAGCGGCGAATCGAAAATCTGAGGAACCAACTGGCTCAGACACCACCTCGATCGTCAACGGTCGAGACTTCGCTCGCCGCGAATGTGTTGCTCGAGCAACTGCATTCCTCTCTTCTTGCCTCCCAACTCAAAAAAACGCAGTTGCTGATGAAATATGATCCCTCCTACCCGCTCGTAAAAGAGGTCGACGAGGAAATCGCGGAAACCAACAAGGCCATTGCCGCCGCCGAACAGGCGAGATACATCAACACAACGACAGATCGCGATCAGACCTTCGAGTATCTGCGGGAAGACCAAGCCAAGACGGAAGCGGATTTGGCCTCCGAACAGGCAAAGGCCTCGGCATTGCAGACCTCAATCCACGACATGGAAGAACAAATGGTGGACTGGGACGCCAAAGCCGTGCAGCAGGCATCTCTGCTCCGCGAGGCCAAGGCGAACGAAGAGAATTATCTGCTTTATCTTACAAAACGTGAACAAGAACGCACGTCGGATGCCCTGGACGAGAAACGGATCGCGAACGTTGCTATCGCTGTTCCCGCGGAAGTTCCCATTCTTCCTGCACACAGCCCTCTTTCCATTATGTTTGCCGGATTCTGGCTCGCGTTGGCGGCGGCGGTTGTTGCGGGATACGTGGCAGAAGCAGCCGACCCGTCTTTCCGCACGCCCTCTGAGGTCGAACAGACGTTGGATATCCCAATACTCGCGGCTGTTCCCAAGCAGGTGGCTTGAACCGGATGCTGATAGAACACTTCAAATTGGGCGTTCAGCCGTTCGGTGTCACTCCGGATTCGAAGTTTCTGTATCTCAGCAAGACTCATCGCGAGGCACTCGCGTCGCTGTTCTACGGAATCCATTCCGGACGGGGCTTCACGGCCCTTATTGCCCAGCCGGGCATGGGAAAGACCACGTTGCTCGTCCATCTTCTGGGATTGCTGATGGCGAATGCAAAGACCGCATTTCTGTTTCAGACGCTGTGCGGTCCTGAGGAGTTTCTTCGCTCGCTCCTGGCCGATCTTGGGATTGACAGCGATGGCGATATGGCGCGCATGCACGCGAAACTGAATGCCTATTTGCTTCAAGAATCGAGAAATGGGAGTCCCGTCGTCGTGGTCATCGACGAGGCGCAAAACCTAGATGACCGCGTGCTCGAACTTGTTCGGATGCTTTCCAATTTCGAGACTCCAGGCAAGAAACTGATGCACTTGGTTCTGTCGGGACAGCCACAGTTGGCGGACCGGCTCTCTTCGGAACATCTGGCCCAGCTTCGCCAGAGAGTTTCAATTGTCGCTCGCCTCGCCCCTCTCAACGCTGACGAGATTCGCGAATACATCAATCATCGGCTCTGTGTAGCCGGGGCGAACTCGAGGGACGCCGTATTTTCGGAAGAAGCCCTTGCACTGATCGCCGATCACTCGCATGGTATCCCGCGAAATATCAATAATCTTTGTTTCAACTCAATGTCATTGGCGTGTGCCTTGAAACAGCGGCAGGTTGATGCCTCGATGGTGCAGGAGACGATCAATGACTTGGACTTGAAGTCGTTAGTGGGTCGAGAATTGATGCCGCCAGCTCCGCCACGGCCCGACTCCCCGCACGACAGTACCGTTGCCGTGCATTCTGCCGGCCGAGTGCGCCGCTGGGCGATTGCAGGCGGATTGCTGATCTTCCTTGCGTTGCTCACTTCCTATTTGTGGGCTGGATTCCCAGGCCGTTTGTTCTCCTCACCCAACCCGGAGGTTCATCAACCGAGCCTCAGCAGTGCGACGAATGAAGTGGCGGGGGAGACAGCGCAGCGACCGAATGCGGGTGCGGTAGCTCTGAGTGGAAATAGTGACAAAACCATGCCGACACTCGCCCCTGCCTCAATCCCGTCTGCGTATGAAGCCCAAGGCGGTCGAAATCAGAAGACTCGGGTCAAGGGAAAGCAGCCGAAGGCAAGGGTTGATC